>Ga0272440_1000553_pt1 | contig 31564 bp, 23 predicted proteins | sample SSMMMBAug17_FD_192440 | JGI IMG/M metagenome (GOLD analysis project Ga0272440, IMG submission 192440) | Marine sediment archaeal communities from Little Sippewissett salt marsh, Falmouth, MA, United States - SSM-MMB-Aug17 | ecosystem: Environmental > Aquatic > Marine > Wetlands > Sediment ... | reverse complement strand
ATCCTCATTTCATTGATCGTACAAAAAAGCAAGGACGTGTAGAGACGTAGCATGCTACGTCTCTACAGTACATTAACCTTAAAACGATCAATATCAATAATGGGGAAGATAATTTTAGAGCATTCCTAAGCGTTACGCAAAAAAGGACAGAAACCCAATGCCCAAACGAACCGATTTGGAAAAAATACTCATTGTCGGCGCTGGCCCAATTATTATTGGACAGGCCTGCGAATTTGATTATTCAGGAACTCAGGCTTGTAAAGCCCTTAAAGAAGAAGGATACCATGTCGTTCTGGTGAACAGCAATCCAGCCACGATCATGACTGATCCGAACATGGCCCATGCAACATATATCGAACCTGTGACACCAGAATTTGTCAGCAAAATAATTGAAAAAGAACGTCCTGACGCCATTCTTCCTACCCTTGGCGGTCAAACTGGCTTGAACACTGCGATAAAAGTTGCTGAAATGGGCACTCTTGATGCTTATAATGTTGAAATGATTGGCGCTCGTGCCGAAGTCATTCAAAAAGCTGAAGATCGTGACTTGTTCAGACAGGCTATGAAAAATATCCATTTACGCATTCCAAAAAGTGACATTGCCCGCAATATGGATCAAGTCAATGAGATTGCTCAGATGATCGGTTTTCCAATTATTGTTCGGCCCAGTTTTACTTTGGGGGGGACCGGGGGTGGGGTTGTCTATAATATTGAAGAATTGGAAAGACTGGCCAGATATGGCATTGATGCCTCATTGATTCATGAAATTATGCTTGAAGAATCCATTTTAGGATGGAAAGAATATGAGCTTGAAGTCATGCGGGATATCAATGATAATGTGGTCATTGTTTGTTCTATAGAGAACATGGATCCAATGGGCATCCACACTGGCGATAGTGTTACAGTAGCACCAGCCCAAACCTTAACAGATAAAGAGTTCCAGGAAATGCGCAACGCGAGCATTGCAATCATGCGTGAAATTGGGGTGGAAACAGGTGGATCCAATGTACAGTTCGCTGTCAATCCAGATACTGGTGAGCAGGTGGTGATTGAAATGAATCCTCGAGTGTCGCGCAGTTCGGCGCTGGCATCCAAAGCTACCGGTTTTCCCATTGCAAAAATTGCTGCAAAACTGGCTGTAGGCTATACTCTGGATGAAATCCCCAACGATATCACACGTGAAACACTTGCCTGTTTTGAGCCTACTCTCGACTATTGTGTTGTAAAGATTCCCCGATGGACCTTTGAAAAGTTTCCAGAAACACCAGATGAATTGACAACATCCATGCGTTCTGTTGGTGAAACAATGGCCATTGGCCGAACCTTTAAAGAAGCTTTCCAAAAAGGCCTGCGATCCCTGGAAATCGGTCGCTTTGGTTTGGGGGCAGATGGGAAAGACACAATACCGGATTATAATGAGATTGAACGAAAATTAGCTGTACCAAATTCACAACGCATTTTCTATATCAGACATGCTTTGATGCAGGGATTCTCCATTGATGATATCTTTAAAATCACCTCTATAGACCGATGGTTTTTGTTTCAAATCAAGCAAATCGTGGATATGGAAGAACAAATCAAACAATGCCAGACTGATCAAAAAACAATAATAGAAAAAGCGAAAAAAACAGGCTTTTCAGATTATCAAATTGCTCATTTGTTAAACATATCACCTGAAAAGGTCTATCAATTTAGAAAAGATCATAACATTCGTCCGGTTTACAAACTGGTGGATACTTGTGCCGCAGAATTTCAGGCAGCAACGCCTTATTATTACTCAACATATGAAGAAGAAAACGAAGCGCGAGTGTCTCAGATTAAAAAGGTGGTTATTTTAGGAGGCGGACCCAATCGAATTGGCCAGGGGATTGAATTTGATTATTGTTGTGTTCATGCATCCTTTGCACTTCGTGATGAAGGCATTGAAAGTATTATGGTGAACAGTAATCCTGAAACAGTCAGCACAGACTATGATACGTCTGATAAATTGTACTTTGAGCCCCTGACCTTTGAAGATGTCATGCACATTATTGAAATGGAAAAGCCTGATGGCGTCATTGTTCAGTTTGGCGGTCAAACACCATTAAACCTGGTTTCTGATCTTTATAGAGAAAAAGTGCCAATATTGGGCACACAACCAGAGAGTATTGATCGTGCCGAAGATCGCGAGTTGTTTCAAGCCATGCTCAAAAAGCTCAATCTGGTTCAACCAGACAATGGGATTGCCAGATCCATTGATGAAGCCATTCAGGTGGCTGAAAAAATTGGCTACCCGGTGGTTGTAAGACCATCCTATGTGCTTGGTGGACGCGCCATGAAAATTGTTTACAATCAGTCTGAACTGGCTGACTTTACACATCTGGGATTGATGGCATCCCCGGGCCATCCAGTTTTGATTGATAAATTTGTTGAAAACGCTGTGGAACTTGATGTTGATGCGATTTCAGATGGTACGAACACCATTATTGGCGGCATTATGGAACATATTGAAGAAGCAGGTGTTCATTCTGGTGATTCTGCATGTTTTCTGCCGCCGCGCAGTATTTCAGATCGCATTTTATCACAGATAATGGATGCCACAAAATCAATGGCACAAGAACTTTCAGTTGTTGGACTGATGAATGTTCAGTATGCCATTCAGCAAGAACAGGTTTATGTACTGGAAGTCAATCCCAGAGCGTCACGAACAATCCCATTTGTGAGCAAAGCAACCGGTGTCCCTCTGGCACGTCTGGCTACCCAGGTCATGCTCGGTCATACACTCAATGACCTGGGATTAACTCAAGAAGCTCACGTGAATCATTTTTCTGTCAAGGAAGTGGTATTGCCTTTTGATCGTTTTCCAGGCGTCGATACCCTTCTGGGGCCTGAAATGAAATCAACCGGTGAGGTCATGGGGATTGATACCAGTTTTGGTCGCGCCTTTCTAAAAGCCCAACTGGCTGCTGGACAAAACTTACCCAAATCCGGAAGTGTGTTTATCAGTGTCAAGGATACTGATAAACCATCAGTTTTACCCCTTGCCAGACAATTTATTCAACTGGGGTTTACAATATACGCAACACATGGCACTGCGCTATATTTGACACAGCACCAACTGGCGGTCCAGGAAATTAACAAGGTGTCTATGGGCAGCCCACATGTACTGGATGCCATTAAAAACAATGATATACAATTGGTTATCAATACAGGAGAACCCGATGCCATGACAATTCAGGATGGTTACAAAATTAGACGCACGACATTGAAATATAATATACCCTACACAACAACGATTGCCGGCGCAAGGGGGATCTGTACTGCAATTGCGGATTTGAAAGAAAATGAGTCAGATGTGTCAAGTATTCAATTCTATCATGGTTGATATATTATCGTTCCAACGTTTTGACCTCTTTCATATTTCGAAATTCAGGAGCAATTTTTTCAATTTGAACCAGATCTATGGGAAAAGATGACAATGCCTCGACATCAACAATATATCCATGCCATTAAGAAATTCTCAATTCCCATTTTGAACCAGCAAGTGTCAAAATCAGTCAATGGGAAGTGATAGAATCTAAAATTTGATTGACATGCATAACAACTCATTATAAAATATTCGGAATGAATTATGGATAATATTATGAAACAAATCGGACTAATAGCAGGAAATGGTCAATTTCCAGTACTGTTTTCAAAGGCCGCTCGGGCCAAAGGTTTTGCAACATATGCAATCGCGCATATTGGAGAAACCCGGGATGATTTGCCCGAATATGTCGATGATATCCAGTGGATTCATCTGGGACAGATCGGGCGGTTAATTAAATATTTCAAGTCGCATGGTGTGTCACAGGTTGTGATGGTTGGCGCAATTACAAAAACACGTATGTTTCGTGATGTCAAACCCGACTTGAAAGCGTTGAAATTAATAAACAGTCTTCGCCATATGCGCGATGACAACCTGCTTCGCGCTGTAGCGGACTATCTTGAAACAGAAGGGATCAAAGTTGAGGCATCAACCTTTTTAATGCCGGAATTGCTTGCTGTCCAGGGATGCTGGACGCGTCGAAAACCCAAAAAATCGGAACGTCAGGATATTGAATTTGGCTGGGACCTTGCCTTTCAAATTGGGGCCCTGGATATTGGTCAATGCCTGGTTGTTCAGGGGCGATCAGTTCTTGCTGTTGAAGCAATTGATGGCACTGATGCTACCATTCGACGCGGTGGGAAACTCGGTAGTGGCCGGGCTGTTGCTGTCAAAATTTGTAAACCCAACCAGGACAGACGTTTTGATTTGCCTGCAATCGGTATCCAAACCATTGAAAGCATGCATGCCTCCGGCGTTTCTACTCTGGTTGTAGAAGCAGGAAATGCCATTGTCTTTGATCGCGATGAAACCATTGCAAAAGCCAATGAATATGGTCTTTGCATAATAGGAAAAAGTCATGAGTAAAATCAAGGTTGGCGTTATTGGAGTCGGCTATTTGGGTAAATTTCATGCTCAAAAATATGCCAAAATGCCTCATGTTGATCTTGTTGGTGTTGCTGATATCAACAAGGAAAACGTTGAAAAAGTCGCCCTGGAGTGTGGAACAAAAGCCTTTACAAACTTTCACGATTTGTTTGGACAAATTGATGCTGCCAGCATTGTGGTACCAACAGAACTTCACTATTCTGTTGCAAAGGACTGTCTGGAAAATAATATTGATGTCCTCATTGAAAAGCCAATCACATATAACCTTGAACAGGCAGAAGAATTACTTGTTGTGGCTAAAAATCGAAATCTGTTGATTCAGGTGGGGCATTTGGAACGTTTCAATCCGGTTGTATTGGCCATACGTGATATGATTCAACGTCCTGTATTTATAGAGTCCCATAGACTCAGTCCTTACAAAGGTCGGGGAATTGATGTCAGCGTGGTGTTGGACCTGATGATTCATGATATTGATATTATTAGAAATTTTGTACAGTCTGACGTCAAGTGGATACAGGCAGCCGGTGTTCCAGTTATTTGCTCTGATGTGGATATTGCCAATGCCCGCCTTGAATTTGAACAAGGATGTATTGCCAATGTTACCGCCAGCCGGATTTCAATGAAAGAAGAAAGAAAATTACGCATTTTTCAAAAAGATGCCTACGTTTCTGTCGATTTTGCCACAAAGGATATTACCTGTATTCGTCGCAATGAGAACGTCACTGATTCAATTATTCCTGGCATGGAAATTCAAAAGCTTCATTTTGATGAAGGAGATGCCCTCAACGCTGAAATTGAGTCTTTTTTAAATTGTGTGCAACAGCGAACCACACCAGAAGTTCCTGGTCAGGCGGGACGAGATGCATTGGCCATTGCCATTGATATTATGGCACAGATCAAGACAAGATCTGAAAGACTGGAAAAAATGGAAACAATGACATCATAGAATAATCTGATAGGTTAGACCTGTCAGAATTGTCAGACACTGGAATGACGCTTCAAGATTTTCATAAGGAACAATCATGCAAAACAATTCAGAAATAAGCATCCTTATTGTAGACGACGAACCCGGCTCAGTAAACATGCTGGCCGAATACCTAAAAAAACAACAGTATAGAGTCAAAATTGCAACATCTGGCATTGATGCACTAAAGATTTTTGAACAACATGCCATTGATATCCTTATCACCGACCTGGTTATGCCCAAAATGTCCGGACTTGAATTGACCAGCCATGTCGTAAAAAAATATCCAGATACTGTTACCATTGGTATATCTGCCTATGACAATATTTCCAGTACTGTAGAGTTTATGAAATATGGCGGACTGGATTTTATCCAAAAACCCATCCATTTTACGACCCTGGATGATACCATCGAAAATGCCCTCAAGCGCATTCAACTCAAAAAAGATTTGGAAAAAACCAATAAGGCACTGACCCAAAAAAATCAAGCATTGAAATTGGAGATTGAAAAAAACAGACAAACACAGCAATCCCTGGAAATAAGTCAAAAAAATCTCAAGTCCATTTTTGATGCCATGAATGATCTGGTCATTATTCTGGATACCAATGGTTGTGTCCTTCATGTCAACCCGGTGGTATGCTCTGCATTGGCATACACTGAAAATGAAATTATTGGAATGAGTATTCTGGAATTGCATGCACCTCAACGCCTCGAAGATGTATCTAAATTTGTTACAGATATGCTATCCGGTGAATCAACACTCTTTGTTGGCCACCTGATGAAAAAAAATGGCGAGACTATTGATGTTGAAACCAAAATTGCCAAAGCCACATGGAATGATCAAAAAGCCTTGATTGCTGTTTCACGAGATATGACAGAATACAAACAAGCTGAACGAGATATGAAAATTGCACAGGCAGAAAGCCAGGCAAAAAGTATCTTTTTGGCCAATGTCAGCCATGATTTAAGAACACCTCTTAATGGCATTCTGGGGTATACACAAATTCTGGTTAAAGATAAGCAGCTTGATAACAAATATCGAGAACAAATCAAAGTCATTCATAAATCGGGTGAACATCTGTTGTTGTTAATTAATGATATTTTGGACTTGTCTAAAATTGATGCGGGTAAAATGAAACTTCAAATTGCTGATTTTTATTTTCATGATTTTCTTCAACGCATTAAAGATATCTGCCAGGTATTGGCCCGCAAAAAAAATATTGAATTAACTGTTAATGTTTCACAAGCCTGCCCGGTTTGTGTTAAAGGCGATGAAAAACGATTGCGACAGGTGTTACTGAACCTGATCAATAATGCAATCAAGTATACCAATAAAGGGACTGTTTCTTTTGAGGTTTTGCGCGTCAACAGCCTGATTCGATTTGTTGTCAATGATACTGGTGTAGGAATTCCCCAGGATAAGTTACAATACATATTTGAGCCCTTTCATCAATTGGATAACCAGCCACAACAATCCGAGGGAACAGGACTTGGGTTGGCAATCAGTCAACGCATTATTGAGCTGATGGACAGTAAAATTTTTGTCTCCAGTCGCCTGAATAAGGGCAGCTCATTTTGGTTTGAGATTGATCTACCAGAAGTGTTTACTAAAAAGAAAAAAAGAAAAAGAATCGATAAATGGGCGTCAATTCATGGTGATGGATATCGTGTGTTAATCGTTGATGACAACATGTTGAATCGACAATTTTTTGTTCAGATGCTTAAACGCAACAAATTTGAGCTTTTTGAAGCAGAAGATGGCTTTCAGGCAATTGATATGACTCAAAAACATCGTCCCCACCTGATACTTATGGATATTATGATGCCCAAAATGAGTGGCACTGAGGCCATTGCTGAAATTCGTAAAATACCTGAAAATAACAAGATTGTTATTTTTGCTGTGTCTGCCAATGCTGAAATGAAAGATATCTGTAAAAAAACGCCCAATTCCTGCAATGAATTCCTCCTTAAACCCCTGGATTTGAATTTGTTCTACACAAAATTATGCCAATATTTTGACTTTGCTGTCTCAGAAGACACCGACCCAAATAATGAACTTTCAGAAAAGAAAGCACAACTCATTCCACCGGACCCATCTGATCTGAAAGAATTATTTCAGATGGCCAAGACCGGCAATGTCCTTCGGGTGGAAAAAATGGCACAAAATTTGAGCACGAAAAATCAGTTATGGATTCCATTTGCAACAAAAGTCCAGGAATTGGCCAAAGGTTTTAAAATAAACGAGTTGAAAGCTTTTTTGGAGCAGTTTTTAACGTGACCGAGCAAAAACCATCCTATGAAACACTTGAAAAAAGACTTCGCAATGCTGAAGCAATCATTACAGCCATTCGCAATGGCGAAGTGGATGCCATTGTTCGCCACAAAGATATTTCTTTGATTCGGCCTGAAGCCCAGGTCAGACAGACAGAAGCAGATTTAAAAAAAAGCTGGGCATTGTATCAGGCTGTGGTTGAAGATCAAACCGAGTTAATTTGTCGATATCGTCCAGATGGCATTCTCACCTTTGTCAACAAAGCCTTTTGTGACTACTTAAACACAAAACCAGAATTCCTTGAAGGCTACCCTTTTAATCTTCCCACCATTCCAAAAGATGAGGATATTTATACCAAAAGCTTTTCTAAAATCACTCCAGACAATCAAGTGGTGCAGGTTGAACATCGGGTAAAAATCAATAATGACATTCGATGGCTTCGCTGGACCCGACGTTGTATTCTTGATGAAAAGGATGTTATTATTGATTACCAGGATGTGGGCCGCGATATTACAGAACGTAAAATAACTGAACAGGCATTGAAAGATGCCCGAAAAGTCGCTGAAATGGCCAATCAAGCCAAAAATGCCTTTTTGGCCAACATGAGCCATGAACTCCGCACCCCACTCAATGGCATTTTAGGATATGCCCAATTTCTGAAAACAGTCCTTAAAAATGATACCCCCTGTAAAGACGCCATTCAGGGAATTGTCACATGCAGCGATCATTTACTGACATTAATCAATGATATACTGGAATTATCAAAAAATACACCGGAAACATTACATTCTGTAAATGAAACTTTTTTATTCACCGATTTTTTAAAGGTTATTGAATCATTCGCAACACTACAAACCCGGCAGAGTAATCTGGAATATATCTCCAGTATTTCAGATCCCCTCCCAAAATATGTTTGCGGTGATGAAAAACGCTTGCGCCAGGTTTTGATTAATCTTTTGGGCAATGCTGTCAAGTTTACCACAAAGGGGCAGGTTGAATTTCAAGTAAAACCATTGGAAAAACCTCTGATTCGCTTTTCAATAAAGGATACTGGTGTTGGTATCCCTGAAAATCAACTGAACACGATTTTTGAAATGTTTCAAAAAGCCAGTTCAGAGGGACAATATGTCGAGGGCGCAGGCCTGGGATTGACTGTCTGCCGCCGGTTGGTTGGTTTGATGAATGGCACTTTGCATGTAAAAAGCGTTGTTGATAAAGGCAGTACATTCTGGTTTGACATTCCCATCAATTCTATGGCCCATGTTGAAGATCAAGAACACGACGCACTTGTTCAGAAAGGTTCAGATGAGACAGTTGTTCATAATCCGGATCAATCAATTATTGCCTCAATTCTAAATACTGCTAGAATTGGCAACGTTTTTGGCGTTGAAAAACAATTGGATGAACTTGCAGGCCAATTTCCTGAGTTGAACCCATGGATCAACAAACTCAAATCTTTTACAGAAGCATTTAAAATAAAAGAATTGGTTTCTTATCTGGAAAAAGATTTATAATGCGCAAGCGTCGTTTTTCTCTATTCAAAAAGGGGGAATTTATTTTCAAAGCATTCCTTATTCTTTCTTGCAAAGACCATATCTGTATGCTATGGTTTTAATATATCGTTTTTGCCGAAAGGCATAATTAAACCTGAATATTTTAACAATTTTTAAAGGAGGATTTATTCAATGGCATATAATGCAGTTGAAATGAAAGATTGGCAAATTTCAGAAGCCGCTGAAAAAAACATGCCCTCACCAGAAGCCTGGGGAGAGAAACTGGGGCTTGAAAAAGAAGAAATACTCGCAATGGGGCGTCTGGCAAAGCTTGACTTTTTGAAAATCATGAAACGCCTCGAAAGCAAACCCGATGGCAAATATATTGAGGTTACTGCTATCACCCCCACACCTTTGGGTGAAGGCAAAAGCACAACCTCTGTTGGTTTGATGGAAGGTTTGGGAAAACGCGGTAAAAATGTTGGCGGTGCCCTTCGTCAACCATCAGGTGGCCCCACAATGAATGTCAAAGGGACTGCTGCAGGTGGCGGAAATGCATTGCTCATCCCCATGACTGAATTCTCATTGGGTCTTACTGGTGATATCAACGACATCATGAATGCTCACAACCTGGCCATGGTCGCCATGACAGCAAGAATGCAGCATGAACGAAACTATAATGATGAACAATTACAACGTCTTACAGGCATGCGACGTCTGGATATTGATCCCACACGTGTGGAATTGGGATGGATTATCGATTTCTGTGCACAGGCCCTTCGCAATATTATTATTGGTATTGGGGGGCGTTATGATGGTTTCACCATGCAGTCAAAGTTTGGTATTGCTGTAAGCTCAGAACTGATGGCTATTCTGTCTATTGTCAATGATCTGCCTGACTTGAGAAAACGTCTGGATGAGATTACTGTCGCTTTTGACAAGAGCGGAAAACCAGTTACCACTGGTGATCTTGAAGTTGGCGGCGCCATGACCGCGTTTATGCGAAATACGATCAATCCAACCCTGATGTGTACTGCCGAGTATCAACCCTGTATGGTCCATGCGGGTCCATTTGCCAATATTGCTGTGGGGCAGTCATCCATTATTGCTGACCGCATTGGTCTTAAAATGTTTGATTACCACGTGACTGAAAGTGGTTTTGCTGCGGATATCGGTTTTGAAAAATTCTGGAATGTCAAATGCCGATACAGTGGATTGAAACCCCATGTTTCTGTCCTTACAACCACTATTCGTGCTTTGAAAATGCATGGCGGCGGACCTCGTGTTGTTCCAGGAATCAAGATGCCTGAAGAATATACCAAAGAAAATCTGGAACTCGTTGAAAAAGGTCTTGAAAACATGGTGCATCATATTAATACAATCCGAAAATCGGGTATTAATCCAGTGGTATGCATTAACTGTTTTCATACAGACACTGATGCTGAAATTGATCTGGTCCGCAAAGCTGCTGAAAAAGCAGGGGCACGATGCGCCAAATCAACACATTGGGCTGATGGTGGCGATGGTGCCCTTGAGTTGGCTGATGCTGTTATCGATGCTTGTAATGAAGAAAATGAATTCAAATTCCTCTATCCCATTGAAACCAAATTGCGTAAACGTGTTGAACTGATTGCCAAAGAAGTTTATGGTGCTGATGGTGTTGCATGGGATCAGGCCGCTGAAAAGAAAGCCAAAATGCTCGAAGATGATTCCAAATATGACGAATACACTACCATGATGGTTAAAACCCACTTGAGCTTAAGCCATGATCCAACACTGAAAAATGTTCCCAAAAACTGGACACTGCCCATTCGTGATATCTTGATTTATTCTGGCGCTAAATTCCTTTGCCCATGTGCAGGTGCTATCAGCTTGATGCCTGGTACTGGCTCCAACCCAGCATTTAGAAGAATTGATGTTGATACTGAAACAGGCAAGGTTTCCGGCCTGTTCTAATCTGAATATGGTTTAGCAAATTTTTTCGTATTGGCCCGAAACAATTTCCTTGTTTCGGGCTTTTTTTCCTCAGATATCAATATATAGCCGCTGATACGAGTCAATCATCCGAAAAATATCAAATTTTTTAACCTTTCCCAATGATTGTTTCCCCATCTGTTTTATGGTTGATGGATAATCCAAAAACCATTTCATGGCCAGATATATATCAGATACATTATTTTTTTGGACTAAAAAACCATTGATACCATTGTCTATTAATTCATGAGTGGCACCCACATTGGATGCAATCAAGGGACATGACATGGCCATGGCTTCCAACAATGCAAGTGATAAGCCTTCACGCAAAGAAGGCAGTACAACCACATGGGTATCTTGAAATACTGAATCAACATTTGATTGATGACCATGAAATCGAACCATTTTTTCAATTCCCAATTGACTACAAATAGATGCCAGATAGGCCTTCAAAGGACCATCACCCAATATATTCAACAATAATGGTTTACCATCCTTATGTAACTGATAAACAGCCCGCAACAGCAAGTCATGCCCCTTGACCGGGGTCAATTGTGCGCAAATGGTAAAAATCACTGGTGGTGCAACTGGTTTATCTAAGAGAGGACTTGCATGATTTAAAAATATTCCATTATAGATCACCTTAAGCTTTTTCATTTCCGATGATGACATCAGCGGTGACAATTCTTTTTTCCATTGATCTTTGTGGGTATTGGAAATGGCAATGAGAGCATTGGCATTTCTGGCAATAATTTGATCTGCCGCATAAGATAACATCTTCCTTATGGGCGTTAAATGGTCTTGTGAAATTGTTACAGGGCGTGTAATAATTGTTTTCACGTGCATCAACCTACCCAAGACAGAAGCAATCAGGTCAAATAAAAGGGAACCCTGACAATGAATGGCATGGGGGGAATATCGTTTGATAGTTTGATACACCACTTTCACATAATCTCTTCTGTTTTCAGGTGAATATGAAATCAGGATTATTTGTTGTTTTTTAGATAATTGTTGGAAATCATCAAACAAACGCCCGCAAACAGGATATATAACAATGGGCAAAACTGTGTGGCCATGCATAATTTGACAGGTTTGTAAAAATCGTTTTTCCGGCCCACAAATGCCGCGATGGCCATCCTTTTCAATGCCGAAACCAACAAAAAAAACAATTCGTTTCACTTGTATCTCCTCCTTGTTATTAACACTTTTTTCTAAAAATTGGGATTGTCCGGGACAAAAAAGCAAGAACGTTTAGAGATTTAGCAGGCGACGCTCCCACAGTTCATATACCACAAAACAAACAATATCAATAATGATGACGATGACGCGCATGCTTCGTCTCTACAATACATATACCATAAAACGAATAATATCAATAATGGGGACCTTATAGTTAGATATTTCTTGACATGCACGCAATGAACAGGTACATAAATGATTTTTATTAACCCCATCAGGTATGAACTATGAAACCAAGACGTTCCATTTTATCGGTTCCAGGTCATAAGGAAAAAATGCACCACAAGGCCGCCTGTAGTGAAGCCGATGTTGTCATGCTGGACCTTGAAGACAGTGTTCCTCTGGATGCCAAAGACATCGCTCGAAAAACAGTGGCACAATCTCTTGCACATATAAATTGGGGAACAAAAACAGTTAGCGTTAGAATCAATGGTCTGGAGACGCCATTTGCATATCAAGACATTCCTTTTATTGTAACATCCAACACTGCCTCCATAAATGCGATTGTCATTCCAAAAGTCAACGATATTGCTGATATTCATTTTGTTGCCCGATTTCTGGATGGTCTTGAGATGGATATTCAAAAAGATATGCCTGTAAAAATTGAAGCTTCCATTGAAACAGCCAAAGGGATGGCAAATATCAATCAAATCGCAAAATCATGTAATCGACTAATATCATTGGTGTTTGGCATTGCCGATTATACTGCTTCCACCGGTGCCCGCCTGGTTTCTTTATCAGGACATGGCGATAATGATACCAGTGTGTATCCGGGGCATCGATGGCATTTTGCCATCAGCCGAATTGTCATGGCAGCAAAAGCCAATGATTTATTGGCAATTGATGCCCCATATGGTAATTTCAAAGATCCCAGTGGTCTGGCAGAATCCGCATCCCTGGCACGTGGATTAGGCTGTGATGGTAAATGGGCCATTCATCCAGACCAGTTGTCGGTTATTAATACATATTTTTCACCCTTAACTGAGGACATTGAAAAAGCATCACTGATTATTAACGCAACTAAACAAAACAAAGAGCATGGAGCGATTTCAATTGATGGCCACATGATTGACCAGGCAACTGTTCGCCTTGCACAAATAATTTGGGAACAGGCAAATTATTTGAATTTAATCTAAAAATTTATGTTTATTTATTCTTGAATTTTTGAAAATGTTTAAAAAATTATTGACATCATCAAAAGAGATTGTTATTTTCTCTCTATTTAAAGTTTTTTGATAAGAATCTGGTTATTTGATGTTCGTTTTGTATGATATTATTAACAAATCAAAGGACAATTCGGATGATGATAACCTGTAGTACTTGAAAAAAGCAAGCATGATTTCAGGTCTTGATACTTGCAGCTTTCAAGTGATATTGAAAAAACATACTACGTAACAATATGACGTAGTGCAGGAAATTCTTTACCAGACCTTAATCAATTTAGGTCATATTAATCAATTTTTAAACAAAACAAAGGGGATTCGGAATTATGAAAATGCGGAAACATGCACTCAGATCAATATTTGCATGTATTGGTTTGGTATGCGGTATTTTGTTATCAACACAACCGATTTTTGCGCAAGGCAACATTCATTATGGAAGATTGAATGTTAACCCACAAGTAGGGATTTCTCTTGAACATAATAATAATATCTTTTCAGAATCAAAGGATGAAATTGAAGATGTTATTCTCAAAATTAAGCCCGGTATACAGTTTGAATATTTAGATAATCGTCCTGGTAATTACTTTCAATCAGGTTACGACCTGGAATTTGCGTCGTATTTTAAACGAAATAATAACAACTATCAAAAGCATGCACCTTATTTATTGTGCGGTATGCAGACGCCAACAGGTTTTATTGTGCGCTTTAGTGAGCGATTTATGAAAACAGCAGATCCACTGGGATCAGCAACACAATATGGTAAAGGCAGACGAACCGCACGAACTGAAAATACGCTTGATTTTACATTTGGCCAATATTTTACAGACAGGCTATCCATTGAAGCCATGTATCAAAATTTTGCCCTCCGGTACAGAGATGCTAACAGAGATCAGTGGCAAGATCGTACAGATAATATTTTTTCTCTGGGCATGTATATGCTGCTAACAGAGTCGAGAAAAACATCTATGCTCGCTGAGTATCGATTTACCAATGGCACCTATGAACGTCAGGTTCCAGCAGATAATTCACAAGATCACAACATAAACACTTTTTTAGTGGGCTTTCGATTCGAGCCAGGTTCAAAACTCATGGGGTCAGCAAAACTGGGTTATGAAGGAAAAAGCTTTGATAACTCCCTTGATATGTATGGGAACAGGTATGAAGACAACAGCACCTGGGTTATTGAAACCAATATACAATTTCAAATGACACCCATTACAAATCTGGGATTTCAGTTTATCAGAAGTATTGAAGGCGCACCAGACAGAGATGCCGCATCATATGTGGACACCAACATTGGATTCAATTTAATGCATCAGGTGCAACACAAAACCTTTTTTAAATCAGGTCTGTCATGGGTTAATTCAGATTATCGGGATGAAATACCGGGAATTGCAAATAAATATTTTAACCTGTACAAATTATTTTTTGGATTGGATTACAACATACAGGAATGGATGACAACATCCTGCCAATATTCATATGAAACGAAGACTGCCAGTCATTCTGATTGGTATTCTTCAGAATACTCAACCAGCAGCCTGTTTGTCGAAGTGAATGCTATGTTTTAAGGTATACTTTATCAATAACAACTTCATTTCATAAATATCGTTCAAAAAAGCAAGGACGCATAGTGACGTAGATTACTACGTCTTTTACATGACATTTACCTCAAAACGAACACTTTTATAAAAAAGGGGAAAAAGATCCCCTTTTTTTTATTGTCAGGAATTGATTATGTTTATTTCCCACAGCTTTAACATTTCAATAAAGATACAATATCGACATATTTGTACCATATTGTCATGTCTGCTGATTATAACAGCCTGTACCTCACAAACCGGTCCGGTTGTTACAGTCAAGTCAATTGATTCAGGTCTTTCAGATGCCATTGCACCTGAATATAAGAAAAAAATTGACGAGATCAAACGCTCCAGCACTCAGACAAAAGATAGTCACCTGGATGAAGTCATTGAATCAACGCATAACATGAATGTTGCTGATTATTTGAAACTAAACCCAGAAACCATGAATCGAGACAAAGTTGATTATAAAATAGGTGGTTATGATGTTTTAAGCATTACTATCTATGAAGAAGCTGATCTTTCTCGGGATCATGTTCGTGTTGCGGCTGATGGCTACATATCCTTCCCATTGGTGGGGCGGATAAAAGTCGAAAACATGACAACATCAGAAATAGAGCAACGCATTTCACAGAAATTGATGGAAGGTCAGTTTTTATTTGATGCCCACGTTTCAGTGATGGTTGAAGAATACCGCAGCAAACAATATCTGGTATTAGGCTCTGTTAAAGCACCTGGTAAATATTATCTTCGTGAACAAGAACGTTTTCTGGATGCAATCTCACGTTCCAAAGGTATTGATTTTGAACAAGGCGGTAAACAGGCCATGATTGTCAGAACCGAGTATCCCAACTCGGAATACGAACGTAAAATTGTTATTCGAATTGATCTTGATGCCTTATTGAATGGCAGTGACCAGATGTCCAATATCCCCTTACAAGACAATGATGTCCTTTATTTTCCCAAACCCGAATTTTTTTATATTATTGGACAGGTTAAAACGCCTGGTTCATATCCATATGTTCAAAAAAAAATAACCCTGGTTGAAGCAATCAGCATGGCTGGTGGTTTTACCGCGATTGCGGCTCGAAATCGTACCCGAATTATTCGGGTGGACAATGGTGTTGAGAAAATTATCGAAGTCAAAGTGGATGCCATTACCAATTCTGGAAAGAAAGGTCAAGATGTTACAATTCAACCTGAAGACGTTATTGTCGTGCCAGAGAGCTTTTTCTAATAATTTTTGGCATCCTTCATATTCCAGGCATCCTTCAATTCAAGTGAACACTTTTTCGAGTACAATTAACAATGACAATACTTTTCGACTCCAAACCCCTAAGAGGGGTTCAACCCAAAATTTTTTAAACTAAATGGTGAACAATCATGAATACAGACGACCAAAATATTGATATTAGAAATTATATTCAAATAATGATGAAAAGGAGATGGACAATCCTCTCTTTTTTTAGCATCATTTTTGTCAGTGTTTTTATCTATACATTGACAGCAACACCAATTTTTCAATCCACCATTCGCCTGGTCATTGAAAAAGAAAATCCAAATGTGGTTTCCATTCAGGAGGTTATGTCTGTTGATGCCTCCACAACAGACTATTATATTACGCAATATAAAATCATAGAAAGCCGAACGATTGCTCGGGAGGTGATTAAACGCCTTAATTTGATGGACAGTGAGGAGTTTAATCCCAAACCCAAAAAGACTTTTTTATCCAATATCAAAGACAGTATCAATGGCATTAAAGCATCTATAATAAAGACACTTCTGTCTATTTTCAGAACCGGTGATCAAAAACCTGAAAAAACAATTGATAGGGATGATGACGCACGATTGGTATCTACATTTTTGGGGCGTATCAATGTATCACCCATCAGAAACAGCCGCCTTGTAGACCTTCATTTTATGGCAAAAGATCCAGTCCTTGCCGCCTTAATTATCAATACCCTTGCTGAGGTCTACATTGAAAAGAAACTGGAAACAAAATTGAGAGCAGTCAAGGACGCTGTCCTGTGGCTTCATGAAAGGGTTGATGAAGAAAGAGCAAAGGTTGAAATTGCTGAACGCAAGCTTTTGGAGTATAAAGAAAAGAAAGGGATCTTTACAGATTTTTCCAGTGATGTAGAAAAAATCACCGCCCAAAAACTTGCCAAACTGAATGCACAGGTTATCGACGCTGAAGCACATCGCGTTGAAGCAGAAACTCGATACAGGCAAGCATTGGCTTTGAAAAAAAATCCTGATATGCTCGACTCTATCCCTGAGGTTCTTAGAAATGATTTGATCAGAGAAATTAAACAAATGGAAGTCAATCTTTACAAACGCATCTCTGAACTGTCAAAAAAATATGGAAAGAACCATCCCAAAATGATTGCTGTTCAATCTGAAATTGATTCTTTAAACGATAGAAAACATAAAGAGATTCAAAGAGTGATCAATTCCCTGCGTAATGAATATAAGGTTGCTCTTGCAAAAGAAAAAACTTTACTTCAGGCCTTAACCAAGCAAAAAAAAGAAAGTATGGAGTTGAACCAAAAGTCGATTCAATATGGGGTGCTTCAGCGTGAAGCTGAAAGTGCGCGTCATATGTATGAATTGTTGATCAAGCGTTTTAAGGAAACATCCCTGACCGAAGATATGAAAACTGGAAATGTACGTGTTGTTGATCCAGCTGAAGTCCCCAAATCGCCCATTCGACCCAGAAAACGATTAAATATCTTTCTTGGTATTGTATTTGGCTTATTTGTTGGCATTGCTGTGGCATTTGCCTTTGAATTTTTGGATAATACTCTGAAAAGCCCTGAAGATATTCGCAATTTTCTCAATATTCCATATTTAGGCCCGGTACCCACATTTGATTTGGATCGCGACAATATTGACAATCCTGAGTTGATCACCCAGTATTCTCCAAAGTCCACTGCCAGTGAATCCTATCGCGGCATTCGAACCAGCCTTTTGTTTTCATCAGCAGACAAAGTACCGCAAATTATCCTGGTCACCAGTGCCGGACCCAGTGAGGGTAAAACTCTAACATCAACAAATCTTGCCATTACAATGGCTCAGGCAGGCAGTCGTGTTGTTATTGTTGATTGCGATATGCGTAAACCCAAAGTGCATAAAATGTTTGGCATCAGTCGTGATAAAGGAATGTCCTCTGTTCTGGTCAGCAGTGAGCTTGAAAGCGTTTTGCAAGATGTTGTCATTCATTCGGATATTCCCAACCTGGATGTTATCCCTTGCGGCCCAATTCCGCCCAATCCATCAGAAATCATTGGCTCACAAAAAATGAGTCGAATTATGCAAGAACTTCAAAAACAGTATGACCGCATTATTGTTGATTCACCGCCGATTACTGCTGTTACTGATTCTACTGTTCTGGCAAAATTTGTTGATGGTGTTATGCTGGTTGTTCATGCCGGAGTGACTCCCAGACAGGTTGTTAAAACTGGTCTGGATCAGCTTCAGGGTGTGGAGGCCAATGTTTTGGGTGCAGTACTAAACGATGTGGATACTGGCAAAGAAAGCTATTACTATTACCAGTATTATTATTATTACTATGGTGAAGATGGTGAGAAAAAACACCGAAGCCGACGAAAAAAACGTTCCTCAAAACGTTATGGATAAATCAACATGATTGATATACATGCTCATATTTTACCTGCCTTTGATGATGGCCCTGAAACCCTGGATCATAGCATGGAAATGCTTGAACATGCCCAAAATGATGGTATTCAGTCAATTATTGCAACCCCACATACACTTAATGGTGTATACACGTGTACACCTGACATGATCACACATGGTATCAATACACTCCGCGATGAGATGGACAAAAAACAAATATCCATATCTATTTATCCGGGTATGGAAATTCATATTTGTGATGATCTTCATACTCGGATAATCAATAACAGCATTCTTTCTTTGAATCATTCACGCTATGTACTTATTGAGCTTCCTGCACCACTGATTCCTCCACAATTCAAAGAGATTGTATTTCAACTCAGATTAAAAGGGTTTTATCCCATCCTCGCACATCCGGAACGTAATTTTGCTGTCCAAAAACATCCGGATATCATCTACGATTTTATTGAATGGGGCGTTTATATTCAATTAACAGGTGCCAGTGTGACAGGTTTTTTTGGTGGGCAAATAAAAAAACTATCCAAAAATATGATAAAAAATCGCCTGGTCCATTTTTTGGCATCAGATGCCCATTCGCCGGATAACCGGCCACCTGTCCTGGCTGAAGCTTATTACAAGGCTTCAAAAATATTAAAAAATGAAGATGAAGCCAGAGCTTTGGTTGAAAAAAATCCCAAAAATGTTATAAATAATTTGCCAGTTGCCTTTAATGAACCCAGGCTGAAAAAAAAATGGTTTGGTTTGGTTGGTTAAGAAATCATAGATTAATTGACCCATTGGTTAAATCGGACAAATCCTATGGGACAAGTCTGATAAAACACGAAAGGAAAAAAAAATGGAAGACAAAGAATTTCCAAACGTCTTAATAGACACAACATTGGGACATATACAAGTGGAGTTGTGGGAACATCGTGCTCCTATTACTGTCAAGAATTTTGTACAATATGTTCAGGAGTCTTATTATGATGGAACCATATTTCATCGGATCATTGAAAATTTTATGATCCAGGGAGGTGGTTTAACGCCGGATATGCGCCAAAAGCAAAGTGGTCTTCACAGCCCCATTCGCAATGAAGCGGATTCCGGTCTTTCAAATGATCGCGGAACCATTGCTATGGCCAGAACTCAAGACGTTGATAGTGCATCATCTCAATTTTTTATCAATGTCAATGACAATAAATTCCTGGACCACCAGAACGATACTCCCAAAGGATTTGGATACGCTGTTTTTGGTCGTGTCATTGAAGGCATGGAAGCCGTGGATAAAATCAGCAAGGTCAAAACAAGCACAATTGGACCATACAGTGATGTGCCTGCAAAACCGGTCATGATTAACTCTATTAAGCTTGTGTAATGCGGATTGTCGCTTTTTCACAAACATTAACTGATTATACACATTTTACGATGCCATCTTATGTATACCAAACCCATCTGATTTTTTATTGATCAATTCGATTTTTTTTGATATAATTTGAAACTTTATTCAATTTTTTTGTAACCAATGAATAGGTGTATGCTTTAGTGCATATGCGTATTCCATCATGAAAGGACATGGAGGAAATGACTGTAGAAGAATTACAACAATTAGATATATTCAAGGAATTATCCTATTCTGAAGCGGCTCAAATACATGCCATCAGTAAAACATCTCGTGTAAATGAAGGGGAAAGCCTGTTTGAAATGGGGAATCCGGCCCATACCTTTTTTGTTATATTATCCGGGGATTATATGATTTATTTTTGTGATGATACAGCCTTTACCCTTCATCAACCCGGTGATATTACCGGATGGTCAACAGTTGTTCGCCCCTATCAGTATACCGGTACAGCAGTTGCCTTAACAGATGGTGAGGTTCTTACATTTGATGGCAGCGAATTACTGAGACTCGTTCAGGGTGATGCTTCATTGGGTGATAAGATCATGGCTAAGGTTTACGCCAATGTTGGTGAAAGGATTGCCTTTGCTCAAAGTCGAACAAAAACGAACGAATCATTCATATCTGAAGATTCATAAATTGGAGGAATGCTTATGTATGGATTTGAAGCCATTTCAGAGCATAATGGTTGGGCCATATCTATTGTGGGGGTCCTGATCGTATTTACAGGTCTGGTCACATTGTCGCTTTTGATACGTGTATTTCCAAAAATTATTGAGATCATTGAAGGCACTGGGAAACCCAAGTCTCAATCAAAAAAATCAGAAAAAGGTTCCCTTCGGCCTGAATACTCAATGGATGATAAAATTAAAGAAAAGATCAAGCAATATCAATACCTGATTTCATGGATGGGAGAACCCTTCGCATTGCCACGCTTAATTGATCTGGCCCAAAAACGTGGCCTGGATCGCCCCCATGCAACAATCAGTCAATTTATTCATGCTTCGGTTATTCAGCCTGATGGCAAGGGATTTTATTTATGGCATGCCAGCTAATGGCGCTATACGAATCAATAGATAGATATGATATCATATCTAATAATAATAAGGAAAGGTTATGGATGATATACTAAAACTGTTTGCAGATTTTTGGTCAAATACCGGTTTTGCTCTGGCAGATTACAGATATATTGTCATGATTGCTGTCGGATTAACTTTTATTTACCTGGGAATTGCTAAACATTACGAGCCGCTGCTCCTGGTTCCCATTGGTTTTGGAATACTGATGGGCAATATTCCGGTTTTCAAAGGTTTGGGATTGGCCATATATGAAGACAACAGTGTACTTCATTATTTATACTTTGGTGTAACTTCCGGTGTGTATCCCCCATTAATTTTTTTGGGCATCGGTGCAATGACCGATTTTTCAACCATGCTGGCACGTCCCACACTCATGTTACTGGGAGCCGCAGCACAAATGGGCGTATTCTTAACTTTTTTAGGTGCGCTGGCCTTAGGGTTTGAGCCAAATCATGCGGCATCAATTGGTATTATTGGGGGTGCTGATGGTCCAACAGCAATTTTTCTGTCAGCCAAGCTGGCGCCAACACTGATTGGACCAATTGCCATTGCGGCATACTCCTACATGGCACTGGTTCCAGTGATTCAGCCTCCTATCATGCGCCTGTTGACCAGCCGAGAAGAACGTTTAATTCAAATGAAAGAAGCACGCGAGGTTTCAAAACTGGAAAAAATTATTTTTCCCATTGTTGGATTTTTATTATGTTGCTTTCTGGCACCTGCTGCTTTGCCCTTATTGGGTATGCTCTTCTTTGGTAACCTGCTGAAAGAATGCGTGGTTGCTGAACGTCTGGCCCAGACTTCACGCACCGCTTTGATTGATATTGTTACAATTCTATTAGGAATCACTGTTGGTGCCAGCACCCAGGGTGATGTATTCTTGACTCCAAGCTCAGTGGGAATTTTTATTTTAGGCGCATTATCATTTGGTATTGCCACAGCATCGGGTGTTATTTTTGCCAAAATTATCAATTTCTTTTCCAATGAGAGCATTAATCCTTTATTGGGAGCGGCGGGTGTATCTGCTGTTCCGGATTCTGCCCGGGTGGTTCAAATGGTTGGTCAGGAAGAAGATCCCAGTAATTTTCTGCTGATGCATGCTATGGCGCCTAATGTTTCTGGCGTTATTGGATCGGCTATTGCGGCTGGGGTTCTTTGGAGTTTTATGAATTAGGATTGATTTGAGTGTAACCAAAATAGACTGAATTCCGGGGACATGACGGGCGTATGTACAAGATAGGGGAAAATGTTGCCTCGAAAAAATACCGCAATCCAACCAATGTCCGAAACCAATGTAGGGGCGAACCTTGTGTTCGCCCTCTGAAATAAAACCAAAAACGAACCTATACCAAGAAACAAGGGAGAGCGCCACAATTCCCTCCAGGGTCGCCATCTGAACAACAATCGTTTGTGAACCTATGTCCGAGGCAATCGTTTCTAAACACGTCTTTAAAGGATGTAAATCATGAAATACATATCACTCATTCTCCTTTGCTTTATTCCATGTATCGTATGGGCAGACCAGACCAATATCTCTCACATGCCATTCGCGCCCTTTAATATTGTTTCTGCACCATCATCCATTTTGGGAACACCGGTCAACACTGTGTATGGTCAGGCAGTTTTTTGGATCTGCCCTGTGCCTGAAAAAAAAATCAAAAAAGGGGCCCCCGGCTGTGTGGTCTGTTTTTTTTATGGCGGCTCCCAAAAAGGCATTGAAAATAAATTTTTTGAAATCAGTGACATTCTAAATAAATCACATGGACCGGAACTGACACGTCAATTATGGGTCATTCGCTTGAAGGACAGTGATGACAAATACGCACTGATCCTTGAACCTGTGAACACGCAAAAAAAAGATGTCATTCACATTGCCAAAGAATTGGCCATTACAATCAAGCAATCCATAAACAAAAATGCCAGAACCCGATTGGACAAGTTTGCAACCCCCCTATGTTCAGATGTGATCAACAGTGATATTCGATATCAGCCGCGTTCTCCATCAAACAAACCGCCAGACAATAGTAACCTGGCCCAAATATTGGAAAAATTGGATGATGCCCGCCATTTTCTTCAAAAACAGGTCTATGGAAAGGAAACTGATCAAAATGCAGTTATCATCGCTACATATGATCGGGACAATGACCGCTTGATTCCTATTACCTGCCCCAAAGATGCTGAAGCATTCAAAGATAAAGATAGCAATATGGTGATTGTCAAGGAATCTGGCACAGGCGTGGGAACCATGTATTATGTGGGTTATTCACCCGATGCATCAGAATCCTTTGATAGCAAATATTCCATTCCAGCTATCGCTTTTCCAGTCAAAATGCCTGGCATTGATGATGGTCACCAGCATGTTGTCAATACGCCATTCAATCTTGACTTGGATACCGATGAAATGGTGCAGTATGGTTTAAAATATGTCAAAGAAAAGGTCAACGAGGCGTTTCTTGAAATAGAATCATTGAACGTTCGATCCCGCTTTGCCAATAACAAGCCAGTGCATCTTGCACTCCCTGACCAGACGCGCACTCTTGTTATGACTCTTTTATTGATCGAACATATGGACTATGCCAATTACTGGCCCTATCTTTTGTATCAGAAAAAGAAACGTCATCGGATTTTACTGGGAATCAAGAAAGAATATGCAAAAAAACTGGATAATGTGATGCAATCCCAAATGCGAAAGGTTCTGGTTAACCTGGCTGCAAACGAAGAACAATCCTATCATTACGCCATGAGCCGATCAGGGGCTTATGGTCTGGTTCAAATGATAAAACCCACCTATGATTCTTTGTTAAAACTCTATCCCCAGGCCCAGTTGATATCTGACTTTTATGGCGGAATGCGTCATCATTCCAATGCCATCATGTCACAACTGCTTCATCTGGATTCCGAGCTTTTTACCCTCAGTCAGGCAGAACCATTGAAAAACCTCATTCATCCTGATCATATTCACAAAGAAGCTCTGCTGGCTTTTGATCTAATGATTGCCGGATACAATTTTTCTGCACCGCGTCTGATGAATCTCATTAATCGCCATGGGCGTGATCCCAAAAAATGGAAAAAACGACTTCCCTGGGAAACGCAATTGTATTTATTAAAGGCGCATTTTGTGAAAGATCGAATCACTCAAATGATGATGGTTAAAGCCAGTAAATAATTTACGCTATATGTTCTTAATTATAAAAATATTAATATATTTATATATTTACAAACATATTTGTTTCATGATATCCAGGCATATAACTTTTTTTAAAAAACTAGAAAAAATAATCCATACATTGCCTCAGCAATGTTAATTAAAGGAGACCAGTGAATGGATGAAAACAATTTACAAATCCTCGTTGTAGATGATGATCCTGAAATTGTAGAAACAATCAGCGGAATGGCTGAGTTGACAGGACACGAGGTGACCCCATTTACCGATCCATATCGGGCAATCCAATACTTTATCAAAAAGCCGAGTGATCTGGTCTTGACCGATCTAAACATGCCCCATATTGATGGCTTTGAAATGATCAAACAAATGATGATCCGCCGCAGAACAACCCGGTTTATCCTTATTACCGGCGAAAAAAACAGCACCACTGTTTTTCAAGCCAGAAACTTGAATGTTTCAGAATTGTTTTTTAAACCCATCACCTTTGATCAACTCGAACCCGCTATTGATCGGGTTTACAAACAAAAATTATATTGGGTTGAAAAGCTGAAAGAGGTTAGCCGCAAAACAAATTAATTTTTTCAAACATTTGGAGAGCTTGATATGAATGAACAGATGATTGAAGAATATATACAAGATAGTTTATCCCTGGTGGATGAAGCCATTGACCGCCTCAATTCCGAAGATTATTCACACAAATGTGTCAATGCTATTTTTCGATGTTTGCATACGATCAAAGGCGCCAGTGGTTTTGTTGGACTGGATGCCATGTCTCATTTTGTCCATCAGTTTGAAGGCTATCTCAAGCCCTGGCAGGAAAGTGGTCGGGGACTCAATAAAGATGAAGCACAATGTATTCTCGAAGGGCTCCGACTGACTCAGGAAGCACTGGTTCAAACCAGAGTAACTTCTATTCCTGAGAGCCAGGAATATATTGATTTTTTAAACCAGATTAAATCTATTGCTCATAAATTTGATGAATTATCTTTTTCTGGACTGGAATCTCTGATTCATGAACTCAAAGAAATCGTTAAACCAGATCATGAACAAACATATCAAAAAGAATTCTTGAGCATTGGCAGTCAGATGAAACGTCTGCTGGAAGATATTAAATCTGAAAAAACTTTTTATCAATTACCGGTCAGCGCCAGACAAATTCAATTGGTAAAAATTGGCGAAACCGATATTTCCCAAATGGTCAAAAATCAACTGGAATCTTTTGAAAAACTCAGTATTCAGGGGGCAACTGCTTGTAAACATTTAGAAACCGATAAACTAAAAAGCGAGCTGCATCAAATTGAAATAATATGCAATAAACCGGGATTTCTTCTGAGTTGGGATATTATTCAGGATCTATGTGATATGGCGCCGGATGTGGTTGAAGAAGCGTTTCGGAGATTCTGGGATGAGTGTATCAAGCCTCTGGCCACCATTGAATTACAAGAAATAACTGATGAAGAACCAGTTCCCCAAAAAGATGAATCAGAGACAAAAGAACCAGAACCTGAAGCACAACAAAAAGAAGCACAACAAAAAGAGGCGCCAGAAAATGCAAAGAAAGAAGAATATTTGCGTATTTCATCCAATGCCCTTCAACAGATGACCGACAGCACTGGCGATCTTGTGGCAGACCGGAATGCCATTGAAAATCTAATCCAGGAAATGGGCGCTCATGTGCCTGCAAGATACCGACGCTATTTACAGGATAATTATTCCAATCTGGATAAACATGTCAATGCCTTGGAGCGTCAGTTAAACAGTTTGTCCAGTCGTCAGTTGAACGATGTTTTCAGACGCCTGGGGCCAATGGTCACTTCCTTGAGTGAAACACTGGGCAAAAAGATAGATCTGACGATCAGTGGTGGAGAAATTGAAATCCCCAGGGACCTGCTGCGGTCTTTGAACGATCCCCTGGTTCATATTGTCCGAAATTCCTTGGACCATGGTATTGAATCACCAGAAGAACGTGAAAATTTCGGCAAACCCGGTGCTGGAAAACTGGACATTCGCGCAGAAAGAAATGAAGATCGACTGAGCATTCATATTCAGGATGATGGTAAAGGGATTGATCCACAGGTCGTTCATCAAAAGGCCATTGAAAAAGGGTTAATCAATAAACATGACAATCTGGAAAAATCAGAAATTATTCATTTGATTTTTGAGGCTGGATTTTCTACAAAGGATCAGGTATCCGATGTTTCTGGTAGGGGTGTGGGGATGGACGTTGTCCGCTCAGCAATTGAATCCAAAGGGGGCCGGATTCACATGGATTCTGAAATTGGACAGGGCACAGTTTTGGAAATATCATTACCCTTGAGTGAGGGATATCGCACTCAGGATATTTTATTGGTCAAAGCTGGTAAACAAACCTATGGCATGGAATATCGATGTTTAAAAGAAATTTTGGATTGTGAAAAAGTGGATATTCATGCCTATCGTCAAAAGAGTTTTTTTGAATATCGCACTGATTTATTACCTTATGTTAATCTTGAAGATTTATTTTTGGAAATATCAGAGGATTCGACGCAACAGCCAGATGATTCCGGCAGAATTATTGTGCTTGAAGATGAACAGAAAAACATGATGGCATGTCGTGTGGATCGTGTTTATCATAAAGTCAAAGTGGTTGTGATTCCATTTGTACATGATTTCTTGAAAGACAATCCTATCTTACGCGGCACTGCTGTTCTGGGAACTGGCGAACCATACTTAATTCTCGACTTTCGTGATGTCGAAAAAATTCTACATGAAATAATGGCGAATTAATCATCAGGACACAATCAATGCCACAGCCATCAGATTATAATACCCTGAAACAACGCCTGGAACGAGCGGAAGCTGTAATCAGGGCCATTCAACGCGGTGAAATTGATGCTGTTGTTTTAAAAGAACAGGTCTCATTGATTCGTCCGGAATCAGAACTGCGTAAAACCGAAGCAGATCTTCAGGCCAATCGCCTGAATTTTCAAACCCTGTTTGATTCCATTGAAGATTTTTTATTTATTGTCACCACTGATGGCTTGATTCGTCATTTTAATCCCATGGTAGAGCATATTTTGGGATATGATCCGGCTACCTTACACAATACACATATCCATCAATTATCTGCTGAAAATAACCAGAATACAGCCAACAACAAACATGCACCCCTTAAGTTTCCAGAATGTTTTTTAACCAGTGATAATAAAATAATTCACGTGGAAACACGCATGACACCAGGTGTCTGGTCGGGTGAAGATGTCTATTTCTGTCTGTCTCGTGATGTTACAGAACGAAAAATGTACGAATCTGAATTAAATCGGTTGAACCAGGAGCTTCAAGCGCTCAATGAACAACTTGAGCAGCGGGTTAAAGAACGTACTTACCAACTGAATGAAGCACGAAAGCTGGCAGAATCTGCCAATCATGCCAAAAGTGAATTTCTGGCCAACATGAGTCATGAGTTGCGCACGCCACTCAATGGCATTCTGGGATATACACAAATACTAATGCGTGATACAAACCTTTCAGAAAATCAAAATAATGCCCTGTCAGTCATGCATCGCAGTGGCGAACATTTGTTAATGCTGATCAATGATATTCTTGACCTGTCCAAAATTGAGGCCCAAAAAATGACCTTGCATGAAGAGGTCGTTTTTTTGGATGCTTTTCTGGACAATGTTGTTGAAATCATTCGTATCCGCGCTGAAAACAAAAATATTGCCTTTTCTTACACAAAATCCGATGATTTGCCATCAGCCATCATGGCCGATGACAAACGCCTTCGCCAAATCTTGTTGAATTTGCTAGGCAATGCAGTTAAATTTACACCCAAAGGAAATGTATGGTTTGATATTTCAAAAAGAAACAATCAAATCTGTTTTTCAGTAAAAGATACTGGTATTGGCATTCCAGAAGCTCATCAAAAAGAAATATTTCATTCATTCAGACAGATTGATTCAAGCATTGCCCGAACCGAAGGCACCGGCCTGGGCCTGGCAATCAGCAAACGTCTGATTCATCTAATGAACAGTGAGCTTCACCTGACCAGTCAACCCGATAAGGGCAGTACATTCTGGTTTTGTGTCTCCTTTCCAGAAATTGATAAACAACCATCTGTATCAAAAAACAATGAATCCATTTCATTATCATCCATTGATGGCAAACCATACAAGATTTTAATTGTGGATGATGAACCCTACAACCGGTTGATGCTCAAAGACATGCTGATGCCATATGGATTTCAACTCATTGAAGCCATTGATGGTGCGGATGCTCTGGAAAAAGCAATAGAGCATATTCCTCATGTCATTCTTTTGGATATTGTCATGCCCCGCATGAATGGGTATGATGCATGTACTCAAATAAGAAAAATTCCCTTGCTTAAAGATGTTATTGTCATTGCAGTGACCGCCAGCGTTGTGGGAGAAGCCCGAAAAAAGTGCTTTGATGCAACTTGCAATGATATTATCGATAAACCTGTTCACATGGATGAATTATTGTCAAAACTGGTGGATTATTTGAAAATTGACGTAAAACAGGCAGAAAAAAACACACAAACTGCTAACCCATCTGAAATGATCTTGCCTTCAGTTGATATTCTTGAAAAACTGAAGGCTCTGGCAGTGAAGGGGGATATTCTGCGGATAAAAAAACACGCCAAACAACTGGTAGAAAAAACAGATACCACTCAATTTGGAAACAAACTTCTCGCACTGGCAAATGCTTTTAAAGTGAATGAAATAAAGGAATTAGTGGAAAATGGTTAATTTCAATTGTTAGACCTTTTTTGTGATAGTTGGAATAAGTAAGCGATCATAAATTTTCGGGTAGATCGTAGTAATCGAGATCCAACCAATTTCCGAAACCAATGTAGGGGCGAACTTTATGTTCGCCCGCCGAACAAAAACCGATATCAAACCTATGTTCAAAAATGTATTAGAAACGTTTGCCACGGACATAGGTTCGCAAACGATTGTTGTTCGGCGGGCGAACACAAGGTTCGCCCCTACATTGGTTTCGGAAATTGGTTGGATCTCGATTACTTCGATCTACCCGAAAATTTATGATCGCTTACTTAGCTAAGAGTTCTTGTATCCTTTTTTGAATAAATACTAATATGTAAATATGTTATGGTATGCAATTGACTGCTTCAAAACTTCAACAATTTAATCAACACCTGAGCAGTGGGACTGAAACAGGCAATGCTTAACAATGCCAGTGCCAACAACATTTTCATCCAGAGCTTGATACTTTTGAATTCTCCATGCATTTCCTGTTTTAATATGCCGATTTTGCCATTCATGATTTCAAGTTCTGCCTTTGTTGCATTTTTCAGGGAGTCAAATTTGCCATTCATTTTTTGTTCAAGAGAGTCAATTTTGCCATTCAATGTTGCAATATCTGCCTTTGTTGCATTTTTCAGGGAGTCAATTTTGCCATTCAATGTTGCAATATCTGCTTTTGTCGCCAGTTCGATCAAAAGATCCTTTTTTATCTCTATTTTCCTGTCCAGGTCGCCATTTTTGTATTCTTCAAAACTGTCCTTGATTTCATGAATAATAGCTTCCTGATTATCCAAAACGTTTTTATTTTCTTTCATCTCCTGAGCAATCTTATTGAAAGCATCAACAATGGGTTTGCTTCTTTCAGTTCCCAATGATGATTCAATTTCTGCTTGATTGATATAGTTCATTAATAACATGTAGCCTCCTTTGAGAACGAGAATATAAATAAACAGTTAATTAATAATTAGCTTTTGGGTATTAAGAGCGCTTTAGCATCCTTTCTCAATTAAGCGTTGGCTTTAGCCCATAGCCGTCAGGCTAAGGCAAACTCGCTCTGATGCTCGTTCCCAGGCTCTGCCTGGGAACGTGTTCTTGGCGGCTCTGCCGCCTGTTCAGTTCGTAGGTGGCAGAGCCGGCAGAGCCACCTCGGAAAACGTTCCCAGGCAGAGCCTGGGAACGAGCATCGGAGCGAGTTTGCCTTAACCTGACGGCTATGGGCTTTAGCCCTATGCTGTTCTTGCAATTGCCAAGATCGTGCATTCCTTGTATAAAATTCACTTCCCCTAAACTGTACATTCAAAACTTTAACAATTTAATCAACACCTGAGCAGTGGGACTGAAACAGGCAATGCTTAACAATGCCAGTGCCAACAACATTTTCATCCAGAGCTTGATACTTTTGAATTCTCCATGCATTTCCTGTTTAAATATGCCAATTTTGCCATTCATGATTTCAAGTTCTGCCTTTGTTGCATTTTTCAGGGAGTCAATTTTGCCATTCAATGTTGCAATATCTGCCTTTGTTGCATTTTTCAGGGAGTCAATTTTGCCATTCAATGTTGCAATATCTGCCTTTGTTGCATTTTTCAGAGAGTCAATTTTGCCATTCAATGTTGCAATATCTGCTTTTGTCGCCAGTTCGATCAGAAGATCCTTTTTAATCTCTGTTTTCCTGTCCAGGTCGCCATTTTTGTATTCTTCAAAACTGTCCTTGATTTCATGAATAATAGCTTCCTGATTATCCAAAAAGCGTTGTTGTTTGTCAAATGACTCTTGCTGGGTTTTCATTTGGATTTGCTGATTATCCAAAACGTTTTTATTTTCTTTCATCTCCTGAGCAATCTTATTGAAAGCATCAACAATGGGTTTGCTTTTTTCAGTTCCCAATGATGATTCAATTTCTGATTGATTGATATAGTTCATTAATAACATGTAGCCTCCTTTGAGGATCGTTCGCTAATTCACAATAAAATGCCCTTGTAATGCAAATGATTATTTACATGTATCGTACCTGATAAGTTATGTCAAATCGTATTGCGCTAAATCATGATTCGTCTAAACTACAAAGAATTTATTCTCAACAAAATATAAGATCTCAGATAGAGTGTAACCAAAATAGACTGAATTCCGTGGACACGATCCTTATTTCTTGACATAAAATCTTATAATCTAACATTTTATATCAAAAAATAAGGTCATGTCCCCCGGAATTCAGTCTTTTTTGGTTACACTCAATTGAAATTAAGAGCGTTAGGTTATGATTATCTATCAAAATATTCAGAATGATCTAAATAAATAATAAAAAATCTTTATAAAGGTACAACCTTCAATGGCGTTAACCCTAATGCCTCTATCCCGTCCGCAAAAGCATTCGGGA
>Ga0272440_1000552_pt1 | contig 31581 bp, 7 predicted proteins | sample SSMMMBAug17_FD_192440 | JGI IMG/M metagenome (GOLD analysis project Ga0272440, IMG submission 192440) | Marine sediment archaeal communities from Little Sippewissett salt marsh, Falmouth, MA, United States - SSM-MMB-Aug17 | ecosystem: Environmental > Aquatic > Marine > Wetlands > Sediment ... | reverse complement strand
TGTTGGAATGAAAGTTAAGGATGCAAACACTTCTAGTGAAACTGATGGAAATGATGACATTTCAAAAGAAGGGGGGTGTCCGAAACCAGCATCTTGTTTTATTGATGTTTTGCAACAGTTGCTTTTTTAATATAATATAGTCTTGATTATCTTTCTTTGTGTATAGATAATGATCCATTCAGAATATTTCAATGCGGTATATATATAAAGCATTTAATCTTTTTTGGAGTAAAAATGATCAGTTTTGGTAAATATGATAACAGTGTTATTGTTTTTCTATTGATGTTTATTATGCTTTTCCATACCAATATTTTGGCATTTAATATAAAGGAGGCCTCAAACCAAATTCCTTCACAATTATTTCAACGCAAAAAATTGAGTATTGATCTGGATAAATTTGTTTCATATGCACAAATACAAAATATGTTACAACAATCTCACAATTATATTTTTGTTGATATCAGACATCAATCAGATTATAATAAAATTCGAATTCCCAAAAGCATTAATGTTCAATACTATGCATTAAAAACAAAACAATTTTTAAAAGATAAAACGATAATTCTAACCAATGATGGTTTTGGACTGAAGCGTCTTGTAAGCTTAGCTGGCCAATTGGAGTCCTCGGGTTTTCATTCGGTTAAAATTTTAAAGAATGGTTTAAATGGTTGGTACAAATCCGGAGGTCGTCTTGAAGGTAATGTTTTTGAATACAAAAAGCTAAATCGGCTGTCTCCTGACAGGTTTTTTCTAGATAAAGATTATCAAAACATTATCGTTATTGAGTTACTAAAAGACAAGCAATTACCTACGCCTTTAATAAATAACAGTTTTCACATTTCAATTACAGTTAATTTTGAAAAAACTTTAGCTGAAATAAATAAACTATTATCAAAACACTTTCAAAATAGCATATATTGTGTTATTATTTGTGACGATACTCGTTTTGTTGATTATATGGAGAAAAACATCACGAGTCCTTATTCTCAATCGATTTTTTATTTGGATGAAGGAATACAGGCGTATAAACAATTTTTACACAATCAAGCAATAATTATAGATAGAGATTCAAGGAAAAAAACGAAAGAACCCTTTTGTAAAAAATGTGGAGAATAAGACATAAGGGCGACACAAAATAGATTGAGTTACTCTTTAATTAATTATAAGTTGTTTTAAGGCATTATGATAATGGATATCATACAATATAGATTAGTTTTCGCTTTTTTTTTATTAAACATCGCTTATTCATATGCTCATGGGTTTGAATCAAAGTACATCCAATACAGTTTTACAATTCAAAACACAACCAGTCAATTATTATCCAATGCAAAGCTTTGGGCTTATGCGCCACTAAAAGAAACATCTTTTCAAACGTGCAAGCATATAGAAGTAGACAATACCCACGAAATTATTTCTGATACTTTTGGAAATCGAATTATCTATATTCAGTTACCCAGGATTTCTCCCTTTGGGACAAAAATAATAACGATAAAGTCAGGCTTAATTATAAACAAAACACCACGTACTTTCAATCAAAACACCAACGCATCTTTTATAAATGCTGAAAAATATATTGAATCTGATGATAAAGAAATGATTAACTTTTCGCGTTCATTTATAGGGAAAACTCATTTATTAACCTTACAAAATATATATGAGTGGGTGATTAACCATATTCAATATATTGGCTATATTAAAAATGATAGAGGTGCCAGATGGGCTTTGAAAAATAAAAAAGGCGATTGCACAGAATTTATGTATCTGCTTGTTGCATTATGCCGCGCCAATAAAATTCCATCAAGATGCGTTGGTGGATATGTTTGTGAATCAAATACAATCATTCACTCCAGTGATTACCACAATTGGGCTGAAGTTTTATATGATGGCAAATGGCGAATTATTGATCCACAAAAAAAAATGTTTATGGAAAATGAACATCATTACATTGCATTTAAATATATAACACATATGAAAAAGAGTAATTTACCCTATTTTCACAGATATCATTATCTTGGCAATGGGTTAACTGTAAAAATGAACTAAATTTAAGGTAATACTATGAGATTGAAACCATTTGTTTATTCAGTAATTGTTTTGGTATCATTTATACTGTTGATGCACCAGGCTTTTGCAAATACCAATCAAACAATTATTCTATTAGAGGACAATGTCGATGCACTTTTATGGATAGATGCTTCAAATAGAACGATATCGAAGAACAAAAAAATTCCTGATCCAGGCGCAGGACCTTTTGTAGGGTTTGATTTAGATGAAAATGAAAATGTGTATATCTTACAAGAAATTCAATCTTCTGAAGAAGGTCGTGTAATATTCTACAATAATGACCAGGATGAATTTCACATATTATCAACCTTTAAAGGGAGTTCTCCAGAATGGTGGGATATTGTTTGTGCGAATGATAACAATATTTTGTTGCTAAATGCGACAAGGGCTGGAAATCCCGACAATTCAAGCTCAATTTATAATCTTGCTATTGAAGATAAAACGCAAGACACGAATCCTGTGTACCAAATTGGTATATTAAAAGAGCCGACTGAAAATGATGCAAGTGATGTCTTTAAAATAAGATACTTTAGCCATAATAGCTTTCAAGGTGTCTGGTGTTTGGAAACTGATGGACCTAATAATGGGGAGGATATCTTTTTCTTTCAAATTACAAACTGGTCTGGCACTGAAGGAAATGGACTGTTTGAAAACAGCAATCGAATAGATATTGGTCGATATGGAGAGAATTCTAATCGTAGCGATGTCAAAGATTTTGAATTGGATAAAGATGGTAACCTTATTCTATTAGAACAAGATAACGCCATTAACGAAACATCCTATGTCGGCCATAACTATGCTGATGATTTATACCGCTTACCCATAACATATACCAATGATAGTATTTCTCTGGGGAGCGAAGTCTTGATATCTGAATGGCCCAACAGTTATTCTGCGGACGAAGGTATTACAGAAATTCAAATGATTACAGTCGATAAAGGCACAGGAAAGGTTTATGGTATAGATAAAGATGATATTCATTTAAATGATGTTTTATACTGTATTGATGGATCCATACCGGTCTCAATACATGGCTATACTGGAAGCGTTGACATAGCGATGTTATCATCAGAAGTTGAACACTATACCTCATATTCAAGTGGTATCATTAATGAAGATACCACATGGTCAGGTAATTTAAACATTCAGGGTGATATTCGTGTATCTTCAGGAAGCACTTTGACGATTTTAGCAGGAGCCAAAATTCTTTTTGCATATTCTGATGATCAGTCTGGGGGAAATGATAACACAAAAAGTGAACTAATCATTGAAAATGGCTGTACGTTAAATATAGAAGGAACAATCGAAAAGCCGGTTTTATTGTCATCAGTCAATCAACCAGCAGCACAAGGTGATTGGGGAGGCATTTGGCTGGATTATTCAAGTGCAAGGCAGGTGCTTAATATATCGAATTGCAAAATTGAAGGTGCTAAGCATGGTATTCATTTTCTTCAAAATGGCGGTTTTTCAACGATAAACCTTCATAATGTTGATATAAGTCGACACTCAGATACTGGATTATATGTTAAAGTATTGAACGCCGGACAGTTAACCTTTGACCTTTCATCATCAAACCTAAATTCCAATCACTATTGCTCACGTTTTGCATCAAATGCATCATATGGTATTTTCATTCATGCAGAAAACTCTGGCACAATAATAAACACATCTATTAAAAGCGCTCTTTTTGAAAATAATGTTAGAAGTGGCCTTTTATTGTATGCACATGATCAGACCGAGCTTTTCTATACGATTGAAAACAATTTAGCAAGTGGACATACGAATAGTAATGACTGGGCGTATGGAAATGGGCTTGGTGTTTTTAATCATTATCGATGTCAAAATATAGGGACATTTATTAATAATAAAGTACATAACAATAGGATTGGAATATATCGATATAATCATCAGGGGCGAGAAAAAGAAGTAAAAACAACGATTGAATCAAATATTGCAAAAAACAATATTTTAGCAGGAATCTTTTATTATCATTATTATGGGTATGGATCTGATGTAATAATTAAAAACAACACTGTATCTCATACATTAAATGGCCCAGGCATAAAAGCTTATAGGCACAGATACCATAATAGTGGATTACTATCTGTTCATTTTGAAGGGAATATTGTTCATGAAAACAAAGGGAATGGTATAGATTCATATTGGGATCACTCAGGAAACATTCAATTAACTGCAAGTAATAATTATTGTTATTCTAACAATAATCATGGAATGTATTTAAAATCTACAACAACGACAAAACTTGAATCAAATATTTGTGCTTTCAATAAAACAAATGGAATATGGGTCATGTCACCGGGCACAAAAACGTTAGTGCGTAATCAGGTTTATCAAAATTTAGCCAATGGATTTTATATTGATGGTGGTGGTCCTCTTGAGTTGGTTTATAATGAATCTTATCAAAACTCTGCTCATGGTGTTCAATTGGGATCGGTCAGTCAAAGTGCTATTTTGTTTAATTATATATATGAAAATCAAAAAGATGGTATTCAAATCAAATCAAATGCACCTGTTTATATAAATTACAACAATATTTATGACAATCATATCCAAGCAGATTGTTATGCAATAAATAATCTCACCAATTATATAATAGATGCTCGGTATAATTATTTTGGAATGAATGATGATTTAGAACAAGTCATTTATGATCACCTGGATAATGCAGCTTCTGGCCCTGTAAACATCAACAATCACCAGGAAAATATCCTGGCATTTGATAAAAGATCTATTATTAAAATAAAAGATCCGATCAATGATCAAAGTTTAAACGATGACATTGAATACATGATACATGGTGTGGCTTTTTGCGAGAGTGAAAACTATACCATCGCATTAAGCATGGACAGTGGTGAAAGTTGGCAAACAATGCCATGTACAAATCACTGGTCTGCAAGTTGGGATAGCCCTTATAGCGGCACATATGAGATTCAGGCAAAATTATTGGGGGATCAGGAGGCTATTGATACAGTTTCCGGAACCATTCAACCAGATATTCCTACCACATCAGGTATTATAAAAAATTATGAAGAATGGAATGGTCTAACTCAAGGTGAAATTACGATCAATGGCGATGTTATTGTAAAAAGCAATGCTTCTCTTATCATTCAAGCTGGAACAGTCGTTAAATTTGAACATAGCGATAGAACATTATCAGGAGATAATACATCATATCCTGAAATTATTGTTGATGGTGGTTCTATTATATTTAATGGTACTGAAGAAAATCCCATCGTTTTTACATCAAAATCTAAACAAGAGAAAGGCATGTGGGGTGGTATTACTATCAGGCAGGATAGCAATACAATTACCCCATTAAACCTGAGTCATGTTGAAATCAATTCAGGATTGTGGGGAATTAAATGTACAGTTTCTGGGTGGGATGATTACAGTCATCAGAAGAGTATTAAAATGGAGCATCTTTATGTGCATCATGTTGATGGGATTGGCCTGGATCTTTATTTAGATGGCGGAATCGGACATATTCAGTTATCTCAGATACTGTGTGAACATAATTCAGAGTTAGGGATATATGCAAGAACATATAACTCATCTGTGTGGAAGGCAAATCTCACAGATATTCGTTGCCTTTATAATGGCGGCTCAAAGCATAGCGGACTTTACTGGTCAAATACACAGGCTTCGCAATTAGATTTGAACATGGATTCATCTGAAAATGCCTCAGAATCTACCCAAACGGCATTTATAGGAAATGGTTGCTATGGAGCGTGTTTTCAAATTGATAATAATGGAACTGTTTTAACCGCAAATATATCAGATGGAATATATAGTGCAAATCATGTTAGCGGCTTGTATCTAATAGGTCAAACTCAAACAATAATGAATTATGACATTCAACAGAATATATCAGCGAACCATACTGCAAGCAATGGATGGAATTATGGGAATGGCATTTGTGTTTATAGCTATTATCAATGTCAAACTAAAGGATCGATAAACAATAACACACTGCTCAACAACAGATATGGTATTCACAGATTCATTAATGATGTTATCAGTCATGTTGAAACAACTATTGAAAATAACACGATTTCAAATAGCACAACGACAGGAATATACTGCTACCAAGAAAAAGGTTATGGAGCAGATTTACTTATTAGAAATAATTCAATCAATGGAACAACAAATGGACCAGGAATTGATGCATACCGATACAGGTATAGAAACTCAAGTATTCTCAATGTCGAATTAGAAAACAATACCTCATGGAACAATAAAGGACGAGGAATTCAGTCATGGCGGAAAGATAGCGGAAATATTCAAATCGTTGCGCGAAAAAATCTTTGTTATGATAATGGTCACGATGGCCTTTATGTCTTCTCTACGCATGCCCCTGAGGTTTACTCCAATACCTGTTATAACAATGCGCAAAAAGGAATATGGATGTCATCTGGTCAACCCATGAAGGTCTGTCGTAATCGTATAAATGAAAATGTAACTGGCGGCATTCATATTGAAGGTGGTGGAAAACTTCAATTCTTCTTCAATGAATGCCAAAACAATGGTAGCGATGGCATATATTTAAAATCAGTCGCTGAAAGTGATCTTCATTTTAATTCAATCATCTCTAACAGTGGCGATGGAATCGAAATTCATGCTTCTGATCTGGTTAGAATGAATTATAATAATATTTGGGGCAATTATTCTACTGATGAAACATTTGAAATCAATAATATGACGTCATTCCCTGTTGATGCTCGTTTTTCCTACATGGGTAGCACTGGTTTTGATCCAATCCTGGTTTGGGACATAAATGACAATGTTGTTCTTGGAGAAATAAATTCAACAAACAGTCTGGATAAATCAATAAAGATCCCCAAGGATTCAGTTTCCAAAATTACATATCCAACATCTGATCAATTGATAAATACAAATACACATACAATAAATGGGATCGCACTATCTGATACCAATCCTTTTACAATACAATGTAGTACTGATAATGGACTGACCTGGAATGATATTGCAGGTGATATCTATTGGAATTATCAGTGGATTGAACCAGCACAAGGCAGTTATACAATCCTCGCGAAAGTAAAAACAAGTCAATATACACCTGATAAAATAGTCATTACAACAACTGACACTGGTATCCCTACAACTTGTGGTACGCTATCTACGAACGAAATATGGGATAGTAACATTCATGGGAATATTATGATTACTGGAGATGTGATTATTCCTGAGGGAAAATCATTAAGCATTGTGCAGGGCACAACCATTAAGTTTACCACCAGCGATCAAAGTCGAGGCGGTGAAGATAAAAACAAACCAGAGATTATTGTTGATGGCGGAGAATTGTTCATCAATGGAACAAGCACCAATTCGGTTCGATTTACTTCAATTCGTGATAATCAATCAAAAGGACTTTGGGGGGGGATTACAATTTCTCAAAACAATGAAACCAATAAACCTCTTCACATTAAGCACGCTGTTATTGAATATGCATCTTGGGGTTTAAAATATACGCTTTCCGGATGGAACGATCCGCAATATACCAAACCAATTGATATAAAACATCTACATGTTCACAATGTATCTGGAAATGGTCTGGAAATACAATTGAATGGTGGAACTGGAAAGCTTCAATTATCTCAGATTACCAGTGAACTTAATTTTGGACATGGAATGTATGTTCATACTTATAATCAAGGACTCTGGGATGCCAATTTAGTTGATATCCGATGCCTGACCAATGGAAATTTCTCAGATGGAAGTTTCGGACAAAGTGGACTTTATTGGTATCATGAACAGAATTCTCTGTTAAATTTTATATTAGATTCTTCTGAAAATAAAAATGAGGACACCCAAACAGCTTTTGTTGGAAATGACTGTTATGGTTTTCTTTTTATTGTTGAAGATAAGGGCACTTTCTTATCGGCAAGTGCTTCTCATGGATTATATAGTGCAAATGCAGTTTCAGGCTTTTATCTAGTCGGATATAATGAAACCACTATGAATTATAGCATTGATAATAATTCTGCTTGTAACCATACAAAAACGAATGGTTGGAACTATGGTAATGGTATTTGTGTATATAGCCATTATAATTGTCAAACAGAAGGAAAAATATTCAACAATATTTTACAAGGCAATCGATATGGTATTCACAGATATAATAATGATGGCATCAATCAAATTAAAACAACAATTGAAAATAATACAATATATCAAAGTAACACTTGTGGCGTTTATTATTATCAAAAAAGTGGGTATGGTGCGTATTTAACTATAAAAGATAATTATATCCAAAATTCGTACACTGGAATTGATGCCTTTAGGGAAGGTTATCGAAATTCTGCCATATTATATATCGAATTATCCCACAACACTTCTTTCAATAACAGTCAACGCGGTATTCAAGCATGGAGAAGAAATAGTGGTAATGTTCAGATTACAGCACATCATAATACTTGTTTTGATAATGGTCACGATGGTTTATATGTTTACGCAAGTAGTAAAGCGATTGTTTATAAAAATATACTATATAACAATGTAAAAAATGGCTTATACTATTATTCAAGTGCTTCCGGTCTGGTATATGGAAATCATATCCACAATAATAAAGGTTATGGGATTGAATTTGTTTCTGATGCACTCTCTGATGTTATTTTCAATCGGATCTATGAGAATGGAAATCATGGCATCTTTTCTAATTGTAAAGATATTGCCAATATCAATTACAATAATATCTATAATCATTTTCAAGACGCTTCAATATTTGAACTTTATAATAAGAATTCAAAACAAATTGATGCCAGGTATAATTACTTTGGTGAAAATTCAGAAATAGACCTCATTATTTTTGACAAAAACGATGATAATTCCAAAGGATACATTGATTATCAAAATTTTTCATCAATGCCAATGGATTTAACCATTGTAAATGAAAAAATAATGATTAAAGACCCAACAGAAAATGTCAATGAAGTTATTCCAGTCTCTCCATATATCATCCGAGGTGTTGCTGTTTGTGAAACAGGCATTAAGCGTGTTGAAGTTCAGGTTGAAGAAGGCGGTGATTGGTATCCGGCTGTAGGAACAAATCACTGGCAGTATGAGTGGGGTATCAACAGACCAGGATCATTTCATTTAAAGGCACGTATTATCGATGACCAAAATTCAATGCTAACAAATAGTAATAGCGTTTCTCTCTCAGTAAGCAGTATGATTCCTACGACATCGGGTATTCTTTCAAAAGATGAAATTTGGAATGATGAACATGGACCGATACTTGTTACAGGGGATGTCACTATCCCTTCTGACAAAACCCTTATTATAAAGCCAGGAACTCAAATTCTTTTTGCTGTTAATGATGACAGACAAGCTGGGGCAAATAAAGACCTTTGCGAATTAATTGTTAATGAAGGCACATTAATCATCGAAGGTACAGCCCAAAAACCCATTACTTTAACAACTTCAGGAAATATTGAACTTCCTGGGCAATGGGGAGGAATTGAAATCCATCAAACTGGTAATGCGAATCTGATTTTCCGCCATTGTAAAATTGAGTTTAGTGCAAAAGGTCTTCATTATTCATTTGAAGGAGGCAATGGTAATATTGTCATAGAAAATATTGAAATTAATCAAACATCAGGAGATGGGATATATTTAGATATAGTAAATCTTACTGGAAATATAAATATAAATGATATTTCACTTTATAATAATGGGGGGTATGGAATCGCTACATTTCTTAAAGGTGGCTCTGGAGACTTTAAACTATCAAGGAGTATAGCAAATAATAATAATTCTGATGGTTTCCATACTAGTGTTTCAGAAAAGGGTAATTGGGATGTTTTAATTGAAAATGTTATTTCAAATAATAACAATTCTTATGGTATTTTAATCAATTCAAAAAGTGGTGCATATGTAAATGCCTTTATTGGATCAAATGAATCCTTTGATGGATATTCCAAAACAACTGCAAATAACAACAAGAATTATGGAATATATAATTACGTTACAGATAATTCAAGTTTTTTACAGACGCATATTAATAATATTTATGTAGAATCAAATGAAGCTACTGGAATTATGATATTTGGTCGAGATGACACAACTTTGAAATATCGAGTAGAAAACTGTGAATCAGTTTTACATACAGTAGCAAATGAATGGTATCATGGAAATGGGATTTGTGTATATTCATACCAAAAATGTAAATTAAATGGTTCCATTGTAAATAATATAGTAAATAATAACCGCGTTGGATTCCGATATTATAACAGGCAAAAAAACCAGGTTGAAGATCATATCACAATATTAGAAAAAAATTCATTTTATGAAAACAATTATGGCATTTATTATTATCAAGAGAGTGGATATTACACATCAAAATGTATTATCAAAGAAAATGAAATCATAAATAGCAAAGATCAAGGTATTACTGTCTATAGAAATTCTAATAATGATAGTCATTTTCTTATCGCTGAACTGGTAAAAAATATAATTACAGGAAGTGGAAAAGATGGCATATACATTAGACGACATAATTCCCCCAATGTTATACTTTATGCATTCCTTAACTCAATAACTGAAAATGGCGAAGATGGTATAGATCTAAACACAAGCCACCTTTCATATTTATTTTACAATGATATTCATAACAATGGTTTAAACCATATGGCTGTTCGTGCTTCGTCTGGCGCGTCGATAAATGCCAGATGGAATTATTGGGGAGATGATATAACACAACTAATGGAGTCAAATTCCAATCCTCAAAACTTAACAGCCATCCATGATGTATTTGATAGTAGTAACCTCGGTTCAGTTCAATACCCTCCATGGCTTTCAAATCCAAATGCAATCACATCCACAAACTTTCCATTTTCAAGAATAATAGATCCAATGCCTGATGAAACCATACATGGTGGTGAAAGATCTATTTTGGGTTTTGCTTCATGCTCAAATAATCTGGATCATATAGATGTTTCAATGGATAATGGACAAACATGGCAACAGGCCGAATGGATTGATGACAATGAAATGATTTTCTGGAAAATTAATTGGGATGATCCCCCTGATGGTGAATATCAGTTGATTAGCCAGGCGATTACAACTGATGGAATTGTTGAAAACCAACCTTACACCACAACAATATTTGTTTTAAATAACGCGCCAACAACTTCAGGTCATCTATCTTCAGATGAAATCTGGTCAGGAACAATAAATATCAAAGGTGATATTATTATTCCTGAAGGTATAGGACTTACAATAAAACCAGGAACAGTCATCAATATTCCTCCTTTCCAGGATTTTACAGGCTTAAACCACCATTCACAAACAGAAATTATTGTCAATGGCGTTTTGATCGCTATGGGAACAGAGGAAGATAGAATTCTCTTTACATCCTCAACTGAAAATATTCCCGGTTCCTGGAGAGGTATAAAAATCACTGGCAACCTGGAAATGCAATACGTGGATGTCATGCATGCCATAAACGCACTTGAAATTGAAGGTATTGGTGAAAATCGACATCTCAACCTTGAAAACATTACTCTTTCAAATTATACTCAACATGGCATTTACAGCACGTTTTCTAAATCAGCCCATGTAGAATTTAATCTATTTAATTCATCAATAGATGGATCTGGAAGTCAAGGTTATGGCGTATATTGCAAAATGACTGATGGTTCAGATGGGTATGTTTATCTAAACGATAGCCAGATTATTCATACTGGTAATGCTGGCGTATACCTGTATCAACAACATACCAACCCTATTGATATTCGCATAACTGGTTGTAAATTTAAGCAGAATGCTCAAAGGGGAGTATATGTTTATACAGATGGAAACAACAATAATAATAGCCCAACCAAAATAGATATTCTTATTCAGAATAATCAGTTTGATAACAATAAGATCAATGGACTTTTTCTTTATAATAAAGAAAGAACATCCTGTAACGCATTGATTAAAAACAATCAAATGGAACAAATTTATGGTGATTCTGTTTATGCCATAAGGGTTCAGTTTGATTATTCAGCAACTGGAGATAACCGATCAAAACTTAATATTGAAAACAATTATATTGATTTCAATCAAAATGGCATTGATGTTTACGCCTATTATTCCACTCTTGAACCTGTCATCAAAAATAATCAGATTCTTCACTCCAATGATACAGGTTTATTCCTACGACACAATAACTCAGCTGAGTTTATACCATCTATTCATGGAAACAGAATTAATGATAATACAAAACATAACATTCATATAAATACGACAAATGCTATTGAAATCACATCGAATGAACTTGGTGGTGATAGTCCTAAACTAATTGCACTATACAATAATTCCGCTCATAATATTGATGCTCAAAACAATTGGTGGGGCTTTAATCGTGATAAAGAAGCAATTTCTGAACTTATTTATGACAAAAATGATAATACCAATAAAGGAGAAGTATTATTTGAACCCTGGGTAGACCAATTTGAACCACCGGATTCACCAATACTTGATCAAAATAACCTGATTACAAATCATGAAACTTATACCATAACAGGAACAAAACCAACACAAACAGGAATAATGATCAATGGCGAAAATAAAATCAATATAACACCAGAAGAAACCTGGGCAGCAAGCATAAATCTAAACTCAGGTATCAATTTAATTAATGTTTATGCCATAAATGAAAATAATTATGTATCAGAACCAGTTATTCTAAAAATAATTTTAGATCGTTTAGCACCAGAATTATTTCATACAGACCCTTCTAATGACTCAGAAAAAAAACGAGTTGAAAAAATTGTGATAACGCTTCTTGACCGTAATGGCACTATTGATGATGAACTGGTCAAGCAAAATATAAAGGTTAAAAATAGCCAGAGTCAATTTATTCAAGGCAAGGTAACAGAATCTAATGATCAATTCATTTTTATACCAGATCACCCCTTAAATGACGATTTTTACAGTGTTTCAATAATGACAGCTGATACAGCAGGTAATTCTGAATCATATTCTTTTACTTTCCTTGTAGATACTACTGTGCCTGAAAAACCATCTATTCTTGGCGGAAATATTACAAGTGGACTTATTAAGGTCAGACCTTTTGATGGTAATTATTCAGATATTAAAACAATTGAAATAAGTGGATCAAGATCGGAAAATACATCAATATGGATGAATGGCGAGCAAAAATCTGACTATAGTTCAGAAAATTGGTCTGTTGAATTATCTTTGAATGAAGGCTTGAATGTACTGGAAATATGGGCTGCTGACAAAGCGGGAAATAAAAGTATTTCTGAGTGGATTGATATCTATGTTGATACTGTTGCCCCTGTTATTAAACATATTTATCCCTCGAACAACAGTTTTTTAAACTATCAACTGGATAAAATAAAAATTGATTATATTGAAGATACCAGTGGTTTAAGTCTAATAAAAACAATAAAATCTCTTAAAGATAGTGATAATTTTGATGTTGATGGCCTTTGGCAAATAGAAAATGATAACCAACTGGTTTTCATACCCACCTATCCATTAACAGAATTTGATTATACCCTTGAAGTAAAGTTAATTGATAATGTGGGCAAACAAAGTGCGAAAGCTCAATATGATTTTACCATAGATTTAACACCACCAACGCCACCAGTAATTAATGAAGTCATATCTCCAACTAATAATGCTACTCAGGTTATCAGTGGTACAAAGGCCCCCTACGTCAGTATCCAATTAAATGATAAACAAATTGTCGGTTTGACAAGTGAAACAAACTGGCAACATACATTACATTTGATGAATGGCGTCAACCATTTTGTTTTGTATAGTATTGATAAGGCCAACAATAAAAGTAACGAAATTTCATTTGACATCATTTATGATGATATTGCACCAGCTTCTGTTGATCAATTAGTGATTAATGAAAAGGGCGATGGTAACTCTGTTGTTTTAGATTGGTCAGATTATGATGAAGGTGATCATGGAGATATTTCTTATTATCGAATTTATGCAAGTGATCAATTTTTTACCCAGGTCACTGATCTTCAAATTAACAGTACAACATCATCTGGAAAGAAAAATGCCATTGTTAATAATTTGATAAAAGGTAAAACATATTATTTTGCAGTAACTGCAGTGGATAAAAATGGAAATGCCAGAAATTCTGTAACGCCTGTTTCTGCAACTCCTGTTGATATGCTACCTCCAGGTGAGGTTAATAATTTAATTGTAAGCAGTTTTAATAATAAACTATCATTCCACTGGGAACTACCACAAGACAATATTGATGATCTTGCAGGATATAACCTATATTTTAGTTCGGCATCAGATCCAATTGTACTGACTTCTGGTCAAACAAGATTTGATCAAGATCAATTAAATGATGCAACAGCATATACCTTTAAAATATCAACTTTTGACCATTCAAATAATGAAAGTCAGGGCATATCCATCACAGCTGTCACCTTGCTTCCAAATCCAGGAATTGTATCAACTTCAGCCCACAGTGGTTATTTTGATATACAATGGAAGGAGATTCATCCCTTATCATATGTCAAACACTACTCAATTTATGTACATGAAGAAAGCTATTACAATACTTCAGACTTAACTCCAAGACTAAACACAAAAGGAAACCATGCTAAAATAGCAGGCCTGACCAATGATCAAACATATTATGTTGCGGTAACGACTCTAAATATATCAAATGGCGAAAATTATGCTGTCACCACAACAACAATCACACCGGTTCCAGATAGAATCGGACCCAAACTATCTAATATCAATTTAAATAATGAACCTATTGAAGAACAAATCCCTATTAAACGTTATGCTGATATATCATTAAATGCAATCGATTCAGTTGGCATTGCTAATGTTGAATTTTATATAGATGAAACACATTTTCATACTGACAGTAATGGATCGAATTATTATTCTTGTCAAATCGATGCTTTATTTTTTGATGATGGAATACATTCTTTAAATATCAAAGCATTTGATACCTTGGGGAATGAAACAGAAGTATCTTATACGTTGAACATAGCACTTGAACCACCTTCATCACCAACTATTTTAATTCCCAATAAAGACCAACAGACCAATCAATCTTTTATTATGATTTCAGGCAAGGCTGATACACATACTGATGTCATTTTTTTAAATAATGGAAAGCAAACTGGAATTAATATCAACAGTGAAGAAAAAGGAGCGTTTTCTGCAAATGTTCCATTAAATGAAGGAGAAAATCAGATTCAGGCATTTTGTCAGAATAGATCTGGGCAAAGCAAAACCGGGAATATAAGGATTATCACATTAGATTCAAGTGTCCCTGGAGCCCCTACTCACGTGCTTGCTGAAAGTAAATCTGATGGAATCATTAGATTAGCCTGGGATTCACCTTCAAATATATCTGTAAAAGGCTTTAATCTATATCGTTCTACTGCAAAATTTGATACAAAAGACAATGCTGAAAAACTAAATGAAAACCTTATCACCGGAAGTGTATATGATGATCTTCCAAATGAAGATGGAACCTATTATTATCGTGCAACACTTGTGAACCATGTAAATAGTGAGAGTTTACTTTCTGACAGTGTATCAGAAATATCTGATAGAGAACGACCCAAAGCAAGCACTATTCAATACATACCAAAAGGAGAATATGATGAGGTTTCAGGTCGTTTTGGATGTGGAATTGTAAATATTTTATTAACAGTTAATGAACCTTTATTATTTAATCCATTTCTAAGTATTAATATCCCAGGCTCCTTACCTGTCTCAGTTGAACTTAAAAAAGAGAATAATCTTATATATTCAGGCTTTTTTGTTATTTCTTCGAATATGTCAGGGGGCACAGGATATGCGGTTTTTTCAAGCCGAGATCTTGCTGGTAATCGTGGAACTACAATTGAAGAAGGTAAATCCTTACAGATTGATACATCTGGTCCATCCATAACATACTTAAGAGTCCAACCCGATTCTCCAATTCGGAATTTTGAAGACACCCCTGTTCGTGTCAGAGTGATTGTTGGACTTAATGAAACCATTGCTTTCAATCAAACACCAGATTTTTATTACCTGTTATCAGGAGAAGGTAGAGAACCAACTCCAATGGATTCGTTCTCAAGAATGAATCCATTAGAAGGACAGGCAGATACATGGAAAGGAACCTTTGAGTTACCAATTGATGCCGGTCTGAATGCACTGGAAAGCTTCAAATTCATTTATAAAGGCATTGATGATTTAAACAATGCAAGTGAACGTATTCTTTGTGATAACATATTTCAAGTTTATCAAGGGGATTTACCTCCCTTACCTGTACCAGAATCATTAGCCCTTAAAGCACTTCCAAAAGGACAGGTAAAACTTACATGGGAGATGGTAGAAAATGCTTCTGGTTATCAGATTTATCGACAGGGGCCTGAGGATCTATCGCTTGCTGAATATCAGCGCGTAAATGATGTTTTAGAATTTATTGATCAAACCAATGAAGATGGATCATATCTATATGGTGTTGCCAGTATAAGAGAATTTAATGATCAGGAAGCAATCAGTGAATCATGTGTGGCAAAAGAAATACGAAGTGATTCTAATCCACCGGCAACCCCTGAAAATTTCAAATTAGAACTAATTCCTCAAGGTATTAAAGCATCATGGAACCCCAATACTGATCCTGATTTTTATATGTATCATCTATATCGATCTCATGGTAATGAAATTTTATCAGTTGAAGGGATATCGCCGATAAAAACACATTTTAAAGGTACAGTTGTCATTGATTATCACCCTTCATCTACTGATCATTGCTATGTGTTAACTGCCATGGATCAAATTGGAAATGAGTCTGAACCATCAAATTCTGCATACTTAAATCCAAAACTAATGCCAGTATCAAGTCTTCACGTCTTAAAAAAAGAAAATGAGCTTCCTGTATTGTCATGGACACACCCTGGTGGAAACGATATTGCTGGTTTTGATCTTTTTATTGACGCAATGAAAATAGATGAAGACTTAACAAGTAATAATGAACAATATGTTGATACAGGTTATGCTGGAAAAGAAAGGCAATATACAGTTGTTGTCAAGGACACAAATAATGAAAAGAGTCTTGCTCGTTCTGTTTCATTGCCGGTTATCAATGCCGTTTTATATAAAGGCAACAAGATTCATCGAAATATAATGAATCGTCTTGAATATATTGTTGAGAATCCATCACAACATCCACTGGATAGTCTTCTGATAAAAATTAAACTCAATAACATTATCCATACATCTGAACCTTTTAGTCTTTCTGCACAGGACACTCAAATAATTCCGGTCATTTTAGGCGGCTATGCAGATCTTCCTGATATCTCCCCTATTGATCAAATAATTGATATATCACCCGATCCAGGAACCCAAACAGAAATTATATGGTCCTCTGAACTGGATGTTACCGATGGTATGCTTGTTTTGGGAATTTTAAATGAACCATTTATTCGAGGAGGAACAGGAAGTGTTCGCTTTACCATTGAAAACACTGGTGATGAAGAAATTGAAATTGTAACAGGTACACCTTCAGGAAGTTCAAATGAAGTCCATTTTAAACTTTTGGATGAAGATGGAAACGTAATCACTTCAAAATCATATTTTGAAAAAACCGGTGAAAATATCATTACTTTATCCAATGGGAAGACTGTCGCACGCATTCAAAAAGGTCAAATATATACATCACAAGCAGTAGAGATGAATGTTCCATCAACAGCTCCAGATGACTTAATCCTTGAATTAAATGTATTAAATATTTATTATCGTATGAATCGTCCAGAAGAAGTTAAATTAAAAGGTTGTAAAACAACACGCCAGATATCTCTTTCAGATACATCCTATTATGGAGAAGTCCTATCCATAACCCCAGTAACATCGTATGGAGATCAAAGCATAACTATAACAGGTCGTGCCATTGAACGAGGATATACAGAAAAATCAATGCCAGATGTTCCATTAAAACTAACAATATCAGTTAGTGGATTTGAACGTACATACGACATATATACAAATAAAGATGGAGTATTTAACTATATATTTCAACCAATGACGAGAGAGTATGGTTCATACAAAGTATGGGCTGTTCATCCAGATGTTAAAGACAAACCTGTCCAGGGTATGTTCACAATTAAGCGGATGTTAATGACTGCTCCAGTTGTAGAAACAAAGCAAGATCAAAAGCCTCTTCCATCAAATGCCATTCAAATCCTGGGGTTCAATCCAACAGTCATTAATTTAAGTATTCCAAGAAATTATGAGCAAACCTTAAGTATAAATCTAACATCAGGAGGAGAGCAGGCACATAATTTAAGGCTGGTATATAACGAAAATAATCAACCTGAAGGTGTTTTTCCTAAAGGTGTATATGTAAATTTAAGCGAACCAATACCTCTGATAAATCCTGGGGAACAGGCTAAAATTCAATGGACAATACGCGCCAATAATGTTGCAGGTGACAGTGGAAAAGTTGTGTTAACTGTAGTGAGTGATGAGGCAAGTGATGGCAGTCTTGGAAGTGTTGTCATTAATACACATTTTTCTGAAGCACGTCCGGCTGTTTTCTTTTATCCAGACCATGTTGAAACTGGGGTGGCGCATAATGATAGCGCATTTGAAACAATTGTACTTGAAAATAAAGGTCTTGCAGATTTAAATGATGTTTCCTTGTCTTTCATATCTTCAACTGGTTCTTCTGCACCATCATGGTTGAATTTAAATTCTGATAATAAAATAGAAACCATATCAGTTGGCGAAAGCTTAAAAATTAATATGACTTTCAAACCAACAGAAGATATTTTTCCAGGAGAACACTTCTTTTATTTGAAGATGAACAGTTCAAATCATTCTATCATATCGATACCGATTTATATTACAGTAACACGTTTTGGAGAAGGCCATGTTTTATTTAAAATATCAGATATATATACAGGAACGTTTGATAAAAACAATACAGTTATAGAAGGTTTAGGGAATGCAAAGATTTATCTTCAAAACTTAGAAGTTCCTTCAATTGAAGCGACTTTAACAACAGATAATTATGGAGAAGCATTTTTTCAAGATTTGACAACAGGGAGATATCAATGCCGAATTTCTGCAAACAACCATCAGGATTATAGTGGATATTTTTGGATTAAACCCGGTATTACAGAAATTCAAGAAATATTTTTAGATTATAACCTTGTTACTGTTGAGTGGGATGTTACTGAAAAAACAATTGAAGATAAATATGAAATAATTCTTTCAACAACTTATAAAACAGACGTTCCAGCAGCAGTTGTTGTCGCAGAACCAACTTCACTAAATTTGCCAGAAATGAATACAGGTGATATCTATTATGGTGAGTTTACATTAACTAACTATGGGTTAATAAGAGCAAAACAAATCGATTTCTATTTACCTGTGAGCTCAAGTAATTTTAAATATGAAATTATGGGAGGATTACCAGATTATTTAGATCCAAAGGAATCAATGACAATTCCATATCGAGTGACCTGCATATTGTCACCAAATGGTGAAGAAGATTCAAGTGGCGGCGGTTGTCGAAGATTTAAAGCTTGTATTAAAGTAATTTATGAATTTGAATGTTCTAATGGAGAAAATTATGAATCATCATCAGAATACTGTATATTTTATGATAATGGTAGTTGCGGCTTAGGAATAAGCTTACCACCAATATATATACCAAAAGCAAAATATAAGATATCTTTAAAAGACCACATCGTTCCAGCCGCTTCTGCAATAAAAAATGTTGTTGAATCTTTTGATCAAATAGTCAATCCTTTCATTTCAAAGAAAAAGCCCAAAAAGAAACCAACATCCTTAGAAGTAAAATGTTTTCAAAAAGCATTACGAATGGAATATTATGAAGAAGAAATAAGTTTAAAAAATTCATTTAAAAACTTTATGAAAACTGTTGGTTGTTCAGTGAATTTTGTTCTACGTGAATTTAATGATGAATCAACAGACCTTGCTGTAAAAGTTCCTGGTGGAAGTATTCAGGTTAAAAGGCAGTTTTATGCAAATCAATGGCATTGGGAGCATTTAAGAAAAAGATTGGTTTTCAACTATGATGTTTTAGGGAGATATATTGAATCCATTAATAAAGGAGGAATTCTTTACGATAGATCCAGCCGTGATTCTGATTCATCAGAAGTTTTTACTCACAAATCATACAAAATTATTCGAAACGAAGATGGATATCGATGGAAAGACAAATATGGCAATTGGAAAGATTATGACAATGAGGGACGTATCCTTTCTTCAGGAAATCAATATGGGATAATTTCCAGATGGATTTATGACGATGCTGACAAAGAAAAAATAATTGGCCTTGCTGATAAAAATGACAATCAGGTTATTAATTTTGAATATAATGATGAAAATCAAATAGAATCTTGTTCTGACAACAATAATCGTCGTGTAGAATATTTGTATGAAAACCAACAATTAATTAACGTTACTGACGTATTAAATAATAAAACGAAATATGAATATGATACAGAAGGGCAATTAATCAAAAAAACTGATACTGCTGGAAGACTAACTTTAGCGTCATACGATGTATATGGGAATGTTATTTCAGTTGTTGATGAAGATGGAAATGGTGATTTTTTTGATTATAATTACGATGAGGCGAAAAAGGAATCATATGCTCAAATCAAAACAACTTCTGGCAGGCTGACAGAAATCTGGTATGACAAAAAAGGAGAAACAAAACAGGTCAATATTAATGGCAAAACTGTTGAAAAAATAATTAAAGATAATAACGATTTAATTATTATCGATGAAAAAGGAAAAATTACTCGAAAAGATTTTGATGAAAGGGATAACTTAGTAAAAATTACATATCCAGATGATACATCGGTTACATTTGAATATGAACCCATCTTTAATAAACCTGTTAAAATAACAAATGCAAAAGGTATCCAAACAATTTTTGAATATGATGAACAGGGAAATCTTACCCGAAAAATAGAAGCATACAACACTGAGTCTGAAAGAACAGCAACATTTACTTATAATGATATAGGTCAGATACTAACTGCAACAATTGAGGCAGATGAAAACACAGAGTCTTCGACAACAACTTTTGAGTATAACGAAAAAGGAGATTTAATCTCTATAACTGCACCTGAAGGTAATGTATCCAAGTTCATAAAATATGATAATATGGGCCATTTACTTCAGATGCTGGATCCAAAAGAAAACTTATGGACCTTTGAATATGATCAAATGGGTAGAATGATAAGCCAGTCTAATCCATTGGGGTATTCAACATCGTATGAGTATGATGCTGCAAATAATACAACCACAATTATTAATGCGCATTTAAAACGATTTGAGTTTGAATATGATCATCATAACAATCTTATTAAAGTAATAGATTCATATAAGAAATATTCTAAAAGAGTATACAATACTGATCATCTATTGACAGATTTTATTGATGAAGAAGGCAATGAAATACATTACAAATATGATAATGAGGGTAGAATAAAAACCTTTATCGATGGCGCAGGGAATGAAATCAATTATTTTTATGATGAAACTCAGGAAACATATGTACCATCTTCAATACCAGTCAAGATTAAATATCCAACATTCACCAGAAGATTATATTATGATAAATCCAATCGTGTGATTCGAGAACTTGATATTTTAGGAGAAGATAAAGAACATTCAAGAAACTATGAATATGATGCAATTGGAAATCTTATAAAATTAATTGATTCTGAGAACAATTCAACAATATTAGAATATGATTCCTTAAATCGGCTTGTAAAAATTATTGATTCTCTAAATGGAGTAACTGAAAAAATATATGATGATAAAGATAATATTATAGAATTGATTGATGCCAATAAAGGTATTACACGTTTTCAATATGATAAGAATAGCAACCTTATTAAAATCATTCAACCCATGGGGCAGGAATCAAATTATGAGTATGATCTCAATGGGAATATACAGATAAAAATCGATGCAAAAGGTCAGAAAATTGTTTATGATTATAATGAACTCAATCAAATTATAAAAGAAAAGCATTATTCAAAAGATAATTATGAAACACCTATCAAAGTCATTGATTATGTTTACGATAAGCTGGGGAATTTAATTTCATATGATGATCATGTTACATCATCAAGCTACATTTATGATGATCTTCAAAGGCTTTCAAAAGAATCAATCAACTATGGTTCTTTTACCCTTGCAAATCAATATACATATTATGCAAATCATTTAAAAGAATCATACACTGGCCCTAATAACATTTCATATTTTTATTCATATGATGCCAATAATCGACTCAGAAAAATAAATATTCCAAATAAAGGTTCTTATATATTTAATTCATATCTATGGAATAGACCTGTCAAAACAACTATACCAGGCGGTACTTCAACAACATACGCATATAATCAACTCATGCAGTTACAATCCATAGAAGTAAAAGATCCCGGAAAAAACGCTTTAATGAAAAGGAGTTATGAATACTCATCAGTTGGAAATATTTTGTCCAAACAGACAGAACATGGAACATATTCATATTCCTATGATCAACTCTATCGGATGATATCAGCTATAAACCCATCAAGTCAAAATGAATCCTATACGTATGACTTAATGGCGAATCGCTTAACATCTTCCAATATTGATGGTACATGGCAGTACAATCAAAATAATGAACTGGTCTCCTATGATCAATATTCATATGAGTATGATTTAAATGGCAATGCGATTTCCAAAAATGTTTCAGATCAAGAGGTAATGACCTATGGATATTCAATCAATAATAGAATGATACAAATTAAAGATCATGCAAATGATCAATTATTTGATTATTATTATGATCCTTTTGGAAGAAGACTATGGAAAGATATTAATGGAATCCGAACATATTACTTTTACGCAAATGAAGGATTGGTCGCTGAATACGATGCAGAAGGAAATGAAAAGAAATCCTATGGATACTTACCAAATTCCATTTGGTCAACAGATCCAATATTTCTAAAAATTGATGAAAATTATTATTGGTTCCAAAACGATTATATGGGTAAACCTCAAAAGCTTATCAAAGAAAATGGACAGATTGTTTGGGAAGCTATTTATGATTCTTTTGGGAACTGTAAGCTATTAAATGATGAAATTACTAATAATTTGAGATTACCCGGTCAATATTTTGATAGTGAAACAGGCTTGCATTATAATTTGAATCGATATTATGATCCACAAATTGGTCGATATTTGCGAATTGACCCTTTTGGCGATGGCACCAATTTATATGTTTATGTGAGAAGTAATCCAATTGGGGCATATGATCCTTATGGATACTGTGTAATGGATGTTGCGGGGTTGTTCGATCCAACTCCATTTAGTGATTTTTTGGGAGCAATTGCATATGGTTTGAGTGGTGATTATATGCAGATGGGAATGTCGCTTGTTTCTGGTATATTACCTTACGTGGGAGATGCTATTGCTAAAAGTTGGAAATTATCAAAAAAATTTGGTAAAAAATTTGATGATATTGCAGATAATTTATTACCAGAGCCCAAATACGCAGATGGTATAGGTGAAACATTGACAGATGGTGCAAAGCAAATAGATAATATTGGTAATGCACCTTCTTCTGCTACAAAAAAACCATTTGCATTGGGAATTGATGACCATCTAGATGATTTCGCAAAACAACATGGCGCTAGTACATGGAAAAAATTGGATGATGTTCAAAACTGGAAGCCACAAGTGTTAGATAAATTGGCAGATCCAGATCAAAAAGTATTATTTAATTTAGATGGTGTTGATGTATGGCCAGGAATTCAGAGATCTTCAGCTGGTCGTGGTGGTGCTACAGATTGGGAATTACAGCAAATCTACGAAAACCCTCAATTTTGGGATACTATTGAGTTCTGGAAAAATGGGGAACGAGTATCGAATCCGTTTAAATAAGAAGGAAATTTTTTATAATGAATGATTTATTAAGAGGGCGTAAATTCCAACTTTGGGAATACAAAGCTAGCCATGGTTCATTACTTATTAGAAGTCCAAAACATGGGGATATACAACAAAATATTGATATTAAATTCTTTGGTGTTATATATTTAGCAATACCTAGACACTTGAATGAAATACATATAGCAGAACCAAATAAAGATGAACTTGAATTTCTTGAAACAAAAATAGGAAAAAAAGAATTACAAAAAAAAATATATATTATTGTTTCAGGTGAACATCGATATTCAATAGTGTCCGAGGCATACAAAATCGATTCAAATGAGTTAGATATTTTCGATTCACCGTTTGATTAGATGCTCCAAAAGAAGGCATATAAATGATTATCATATAGTTGGTTAAGGTATGAAATCATCAATTCTGCCTATTTATTTGATATAACGAACGTTTGTAAATGATCCAATCGGCCCATTTGGGTTTAATCATTGATCCTAATTGTAACGTTTTAACAGATAAAAAAATAACTCAGGAATAAAAACATGAAACTTACAAAAATATATCTAAAAAATTTTAAATCCTTTAAAAACACAACAATGCAAAATATACCCCATTTTAACGTGATTATCGGTGCCAATGGAACAGGCAAATCATCATTATTACAGGTTTTTACTTTTTTAAAAGAAGCATTCATCAGTAATATTAATACCGCCTTTAGTAAAATTGGCGGTTCGAAAGGATTCCTTGAAATACGTAGCAGAAATACCACTGGTAACATTGAAATTGAAATACAGTTAAGAGAAAATAAAAATTCAGCAGTAATATCATATTTTCTTTCAATTGCTGAAAACAAAGGAGTTGCTTTTATTGAACGAGAAATTTTAAAGTATAAAGCTTACAGAAACGACACTTTTTTGCATTTACTAGATTTTTCAAATGGAAGTGGAAGCATCGTTATCAATAATAATGTTGATAAGCTAAACAATGAAGATGAATTACATAAAGAAAATAAACGATTAAAATCAAACGATATCCTTGCTTTAAAAGCATTTGCCCAATTTGAAAATTTCTCAGTAGCTATGACTCTGGGAAATTTTTTTGAAAAATGGCATATATCTGACATTAACATCAATAATGCTCGCCAGGAAAAAGAAACTGGATATTCTGAACATCTATCAATTGAAGGCGATAATCTTCCACTTGTTACTAAATATCTATATCAAAGACATCCCGAACTATTTAAAACTATACTTAAAAAGCTTACCGAAAGAGTACCTGGAATAGAAAAAGTTGAAGCAAAAACAACAGAAGATAGTCGCGTTTTACTTCGCTTTAGGGAGGGGCCTTTTCATGATCCTTTCCATGCTCGTTATGTTTCAGATGGTACGATCAAAATGTTTGCCTATTTAGTTCTACTATATGATCCTAAACCTCATTCTCTATTGTGCTTAGAAGAACCTGAAAAGCAACTGTATCCCAAATTACTGTGGGAATTAGCTGAAGAATTCAGAGCATATACTATAAAAGGCGGACAGGTTTTTATTGCTACTCACTCACCTGAATTTTTAAATGCTATTGAATTAGATGAAGTTTTTTGGTTAGTCAAAAATAATGGATACACAACTATCAAACGAGCAAGTGATGATAATCAACTATCGGCATTTATGGCAAATGGTGATCAAATGGGATATTTATGGGAACAGGGCTTTTTTGAAGGAGTTGATTCTAAATGAAAACGCTTATTTTCTTTCTTGAAGAGCCATCTGCACAAGCGATGTTACAAGGTTTGTTGCCACGTTTTTTACCATCAGATTGGGATATACGTTATATTATTTTTAGAGGCAAACAAGATTTAGAAAAACAACTTCCACACAAATTAAAAGCATGGAAAAAACCTGATTGTACTTTTGTTGTTTTAAGAGATAAAGACAGTGGCAATTGTATTTCGATTCGTCAGAATCTTATTCAAAAATGCGTTAATGCTGATAAACCAGACGTACTCATTAGAATTGCCATTCATGAACTTGAAAGTTGGTACCTTGGTGATCTTAAAGCTGTTGAAAAAGGACTGAAAGTCAAAAATTTGTCAAAATTACAAAACAGAGAAAAATATAGAAATCCCGATAGAATAGCAAATCCTTCACAAGAATTGAAGAATTTAACAGAAAGACAATATCAGAAAATTTCTGGCTCCCGAGCTATAGGAGTCCATTTATCGATAGATAAAAACTGTTCTATCAGTTTTAACAAATTTATTTCGGGAATTAAAAGGATTGTTAAATGAACAAAACATATGATGAAAAACAGTTATTGATATATTCAATTATATTTTTTTCGATTATTGCTTTTTGCAGCCCATCTTATGGCAGCATCTGCTCAGAAGTAAAAATCGAAGTCCGTCAGGAAATGACATTAGAACGTCAGGCTTTTGACGCTCACATGCGCATTAATAATGGTCTTTCACATATCACCCTTGAAAATATTAAAATTGATGTCTCATTTCAAAATGAAAACAGAGAAATTGTAAAAGCCAGCAACAATCCTGATAATGAAGATGCACTTTTTTTCATTCGATTGGATACAATGGAAAATATTAACCATATTGATGGCAATGGCATTATTCAGCCAGCAACATCAGCTGATATCCATTGGCTAATTATTCCGGCTTATGGCGCTTCAAATGGCACTGAACAAGGTACATTATATTATGTTGGTGCTAAACTGACATATACGATTGGCGGTGAAGAACATGTTACTGAAGTTACCCCGGACTATATTTTTGTAAAACCTATGCCCATGCTTGTCCTGGATTATTTTTTGCCGGTTGATGTTTATGGTGATGATGCGTTTACTGATGAAATCGAACCTTCAATTCCATTTACTTTAGGGCTTAGAATTAAAAATGTTGGTTTTGGCACAGCCATCAATTTGAAAATTGATTCTGCAAAACCTGTTATTGTTGATAATGAACAAGGACTTTTAGTTGATTTTGTGATTACAGATTGTGAAATTGACAATATAAAATCTCCAACAACTTTACTGGCAAATTTTGGCAATATCGCCCCAGAAACCGCTCGTATTGCACGATGGTTTTTAACATGCCCTTTATCAGGCTCATTCAATGACTTTAAAACAACATTTATCCATTCAGATGAACTTGGGGGGGAGTTAACATCATTAATTGATTCTACCAATCCTCATAAACTCATTCACGATGTTCTTGTTGATTTACCAGGCAGGGATAATATTAAAGATTTTCTCGCTTTTGAAGGTTTAACATATACTGTGTATGAATCAGAATATGTTGATTCACCAGTTGTGAATCAATCTCTTTATTGTGAAATCAATCAAACAGAACCAGATATATTTGAATTATCAACTCCAATTACTAAAGGCCTTATGTATGTCAAACTTGAAGACCCATTTTTTGGAGAAAAACATTTGTCATATGTTCAACGTTCAGATGGAAAACAAATTGACGAGAATAATGCCTGGATCTCAAAAAAGCGTGATGATAAAGAATGGCAATACTATATTCATCTTTTTGACTCAAATACGACTGAAAAGTATACCTTTTTTTATGAAACCAAAGATAATTTAAATGTTCCACCTGTTTTACAATTTATCTCAAATAAAAACCAACTTGAAGGAAATAGACTATCATTTATTGTTGAATCTTCTGATCCAAATAACACCACACCCAACTTAAAGGCAATTTCATGTCCATATGGATCCCATTTTATAGATAATAAAGATGGGACAGGTATTTTTGAATGGACACCTGAGGAAGGTCAGGCAGGCGATTATCAAGTGACGTTTATAGCTTCAGATGATCATTTAAAAACCAACCAACGCGTCAGAATTACAATCAACTCTGCTACTGATACAGATGGAGATAATATTCTCGATGAATGGGAAATGCTTCAATTCGGAAATTTAAACAGGGATGGTTCAGGTGATATGGATAGAGATGGCCTTTCAGATTTTGAAGAATTCCAGAATAATAGTGACCCTAATCTTTCTGATATTGATGCCAGACCACCCATTGCTGATGCCGGACCTGACCAGCTTATTAATTATCAACATGCTTTAATCCTGAGTGCCATAAATTCAACTGACCCTGATAACGATATTATGTCATATGAATGGAAACAAATAAATGGTCCCATTATAGAATTATCTGATGCTATGAATATCACAACAAGTTTTGCCATTTCAGAGCATTTATTATTAACCGATTGTTCTTTTAGATTTCAGTTAACAGTTACAGATATCACAGGCTTAGTTGATCATGATTACTGCATTGTAAATATTTCAAACACAAGTCCTCCTCCTGTTGCACAAGCAGGTGATGACCAGGCGATTGATTTGGATGTAGGAGAAATCGTTTTACTAGATGGATCAAACTCTTCTGATAGCTACAATGACATAACATCTTATTTTTGGGAACAAATTTCAGGTTTTCCTGTAAACCTGATCAATTCAAACACAGCTTTATCAACTTTTTACATACCTGAAGTTGGTCAGGATGGCGCATCTCTAACGTTTCGCCTGACGATTGTAAATGAAATTGGTCAAATGTCCAGCGATACTTGTATTGTTAATATCATAAGAGATAACCTTCCTCCCACTGCTATAGCACAGACTGGAGAAACTTTTCGTGAAGGTGAGATTGTTTCTTTAAATGCGCTTGATTCAACTGATCCAGATAACAAAATTTTTTTTTATAAATGGCATCAACTTTCCGGTATTCCCATTATCATTTCTGATCCAGTCGCACCCACGCCAACATTTATTGCCCCTGATATTGGTGAAGAAAATAATATTGAATTAGAATTTCAATTAACTGTGATGGACTCACTGGGCATGCAATCTTCAACATCATTAACAATTACAATTATTCAGGCAAACATTCAACCCATTGCTTTTCATGACACAATAACGATTGCTGAAGATAATCATCTAACTTATACACTCAACGCTTTTGATGAAGATGAAAATTCTCTGACATATGAAATCATTGAATATCCTAAAAAAGCCAGTCTATCATTTGTAGACAGTGAAAAAGGTATTTTGCTATATTCACCCGAATTAAATGAGTTTGGATATGACTCATTTTCTTTTAAAGTCAATGATGGAACCATAGACTCTGAACCCGCACAAATATCGATTTATATAAAACCTGTCAATGACATCCCAGAAATATCTGAGATTGATCATCAAGCTATCAATGAAGATGAAATGCTCCAATCTGTTTTATTTACAATTTCAGATATTGAAACGCCGATTGACGATTTAATGATTCAGGGAACTGCTTCAAACAAAATACTGATTCCAAATAATAATATTAATATTATCAAGATAGATGATAAACATACCATTACGATATTGCCTGCATTAAATCAATCGGGTGTATCTTCAATAACAATCAGTGTTTCAGATGATGCAGATACTGCAATTGAAGTATTCCGCTTAACAGTTAATGCTGTGGCTGATCCTCCTGAATTACTGATTGAGCCAGAAATATCAGGGCTTGAAGATAGTGACATTCCAATTACGATTCGTTCCTTAAAACTCCTTGATGACGATGGATCAGAACATTTAAATCATTTAACAATATCAGGGATTCCACAAAAGGCGATATTGTCTGCTGGAACAAAGCTTGATAATGGGGACTATATTATTCCGATATATCAAATAGACCAATTAACAGTTCTGCCAGAATTGAATAATGCTGACAACTTTATGCTGACAATTACTGCTATGTCTAATGAAAGTGAAAATAATGATACCGCTTATGTACATTCAAATATGTATATCTCGCTAACACCAGTTGCAGATCAACCTGTTTTAAACACCTCACCTACTATTTCAGGTTATGAAGATTCTTGCATTCAACTTCACATTTCACCACCAAAGGTTTTTGATAAAGATAATTCTGAAAAACTACTGCCAATCCAGATTTTTAATATTCCTGAAAATGCTATGTTGACATCAGGGATAAAAAACAATGATAGTACATGGACTGTTAGTTTTAATGAAATAGAATCATTGTGCCTGACACCAGCTTTTAATAATACAATTGATTTTACAGTAACTGTTTATGTAACATCACAAGAAATTGAGAATAATGATACAGCAACCCTTACAAAAAATATTTTTGTAGACATCATTCCTGTGAATGATCCACCAGAAATGTCACAAATCCCAGATCAATACATAAATGAAAATGAATCAACAACACCCATTATTTTTTCAATCAAAGACATAGAAACCCCCTCAGAAAATTTAATAATTGCAGTTTCATCAACCAATCAAGAACTTGTTCCAGATACAAATATTCAATTGGGAGGCGCACATTCTAATCGTTTTCTAAAAATATCTCCTGCGTATATGAAATATGGTCAGTCTACCATCTTGATTACGCTTACAGATGAATCCAAAGCGATTACACAAACATTTGACCTGATCGTTAAAAATGTGGTTCTACCTGGTGATTTTGATGACAATGGGCTTATTCAAATGGATGATATTCAGATTGCCCTGGCAATTATTTCAGGCAATTATAATGGCGTATTTTTTATTGAAGCTGATACAGATGGTGATGCTAAAATCAATCTCGCGGATCTTATCTATACACAACAATATATTGCCAATTTGCCTCATGTATTGGATATCAATAATGATGGATATCTTGATTTAAATGACCTTATTTTAATTTTTAAGATTTTAGCCAATAATCATGTTGAAGGGATATATCCAGAAGTTTTTGATAATAATCCTCTGAAACTTAAACATGCAATTGATCTATTTATTGTTATTGCCAAACTAAATTTTAAAGCTGATATCATTCCAGGAGATTTTGACAATAATGGATTCATTCAAGTCAATGATCTTCAGATTGTACTGGAAATTATAGCTGGAAGTTATAGTGGGGATTATTCGTTAGACGCTGATGTGAATAGTGATAAGTGTATTGATATCAAAGATGCCATTTACATCCAACAAGTTTTGGAGCAGTTAAACCAGGATCCTGAGTTGAATTGTAATCAAAAGTTTGATCTCAATAACCTCATAACTTTATTACAAATATTGACCGATATTCAGATTGAAAAAAGAATATCGGAAATCTATTTGGGCAAACAATTGTCTATCAAGCAACTTATTGAAATCTTTGAGCATATTAAGGATTGCTATTGATTTTATTTCAAATAATGTTTACACAACATTGGTGAAAATGGCGAAATGAATGCAGGCTAATATGGATGTAACAATGATGTTATATTGTAATAGAAAAATTTTGATCTGAGCTTGTTGATAAAATATTATGGTTGTATCGAAATTGTATGAGAATGAAATACGGAGGCAAAATGATTTTTTTTCCAGTTCTTTTAAAAAAAAACATACTTGTTTTTCTCATTTTCATTGTATTAACTCCTGGTATCGCAAGTACTGAATACCAAAAAGGCGGCTCATATTATGACTTAGGTGTTTTTGCATTTGAAGATAAAAAATATGAAGAAGCGCAAACCTACTTAACAAAAGCATTGACAT
>Ga0272440_1000551_pt1 | contig 31598 bp, 23 predicted proteins | sample SSMMMBAug17_FD_192440 | JGI IMG/M metagenome (GOLD analysis project Ga0272440, IMG submission 192440) | Marine sediment archaeal communities from Little Sippewissett salt marsh, Falmouth, MA, United States - SSM-MMB-Aug17 | ecosystem: Environmental > Aquatic > Marine > Wetlands > Sediment ... | reverse complement strand
GTGGTATTGCTATAATTTAATAATTATTAGAAATAAATTAATATTTTACATTTTCCGCATTTCCAGAAAAACAGGCATTTTTCGCATTATATAAAAAGTAAAATATTGTTAATGATCAACATGTAGGATTTTGATTTATTAAATGATCCCAACGGGATTCGAACCCGTGTTACCGGCGTGAGAGGCCGATTGATATTTAATGAGCTTAGTATTGAAATTTTTTCATTGAAATATGTCATTAAAAATGCAATTCTTTATATTATTCTACGATTTCTTATAAGGATACCTACATATGGCAAAGCAACCCTGGCATATTTATTTCGGTACTGCATTGTATGAATTATTAACAAATCTTGATGTAGAAGTTAACACAGAATATAAAGTGATGGCAACACCACCAATCGCTGATGTAGTCTTAATAAGGCGATTAACTAAAAAATGGACTGATGAGCAAAGGGCACGTTTACCAGATGGCGTTAGAGACGTTAAAGCGACGCACATTATTCTTGAATTTAAGTATACAGAATCTTTTACAACTCAGGCGATGATTCAAAGCATAGGTTATGACTGGAATCTCAAATGCTCATTGAACGAAAAGTTATTTTCAAAAAAAGTTGAAACGTTTATTGTTCTTTCAAAAACACCTTCACAGTCAACTCTTGATCTGTTTGGTTATACGTCTACAAATTGCCCAGGTGTGTTTAAGACTGATCATGAAGGTTGGTCATTGATAACAGTTATTTCTTTGAACGATTTAACAGATAAACCCCATAACGCCTATATTAAAATTTTTGCAAGCAAGAAACGAGAGAAAAAGAAGGCGGTAATATCTCTTAATGCAATGGGGTTGAATGATTTACCGTATAGACTTAAAAATCTATATCAAGGGCTTATTAATATTTGGTATGGAAAAATAAAGGGGGATCAAATGAATGTAGACATGACTCCAGAAAGTGTTATGAAAGTTGGAAAATTATGGGGTGATGCATTTTTGTCAACACTAACGACAGATGAGCGTCTTAAACTTGCTAAAGAGATACCTGCTCATGAGCGCCTAAAATTGGTTAAAGATATACCTGCTCATGAGCGTATTAAAGACATACCCGTTCATGAACGTATTAAAGACATACCTGTTTCAGAATTAGAATCCATTATCAAATTAATGAAAATGAAAAAATATGCTTAAAAAATTTTTTTCAAAAAATATATTGTCGTTTTTATAAGCTACAAAAGTGTAAAGGCAAGTTACATGCCATTTTTATTGGCAATGAATATACTAAATATAAGAATTTAACGAAAGAACTATATTTACGAGATATTATTATTGTTGGGCCTTTTATCCATATTCTTTTGATTCATGGTGTTTTATCAGGGTTCAAACGTCCAGGGCAACAGAGAAGATACCCTAATATTTTGCAATCAATGGTTCATTGGCTTTATCGATTGCCCTGTATAGGCGGGATATGTATTGCTGTCACTGTAAAACTGTTTATTCAATACATGGTTCAGGCATGACTATCATATTCACAATAATCATTTGTTTTATAGGAAGTCTTTTCTTCTCATGTCTAACACCCGTAAATTTATTCGTCGTTTTTGATAGCTCATTATTCGTTTTATTGGAAAAATACTGAAAACAAGGAAAATGCGGATTTTGCGGAAATAGGGAAGTCTTTTCACTGTTGCAATATTTTAAATCATGATTGTCTAACTCATTGATTTATTAAATGATCCCAACGGGATTCGAACCCGTGTTACCGGCGTGAGAGGCCGACGTCCTGAACCACTAGACGATGGGACCTTTTATAATTTAATTAGTCTTAAATATAATAAATTAATATATTAGTCAATTGGTTTCTTCGTTCCCTGGCGATATCCAAAAATTAAATATATTATGCATCCAAAGAATGGAATTAATGCGATGAATGCCCATAATAATTTTTTCTCAAAAGAGCCAAAGTTTTTGTATGCAACATCAAATATGGCCCACCATGTCAATAGTAAAAAAAAGACTCCTGTTCCAATAATTATCAGCATTTGTGTAGTCATTTAAATTTCCACTCAATTCTTTTTTAATAAATTAGATATCGTCAAGAGTTCATTTACATAGTAGTTACTATGATTATAATGATATAGTACTTTTGACGCTGATTTTTTATCAATACCTGGTTTCCAGCCAAAACTTTTTAAATAGTTTGCTATACTTTCAATAGCATCCTCATGTTCAAACAAATTAATTTGTCCATTTTTATTACCATCTTTCGCAAATGAAAGAATGCTTGATGGAATAAACTGAGCTAAACCAATAGCCCCTGCATAGGAGCCTCTAATCTCAATTGCCTGAATATTCTGGCTTAAAGAATATTTTAAAAAGGCTTTAAGCTCCTTATAAGCCCATGTTGCTTTCTGATTCGCTTTTCGTTCAAAAGCTTTTTTTGTATATCTTTTTTTAGGGGGGATTTGCTCCCATAAATTTTCTCGTGGGCCTTCAGTTTTTAATGCTGCCATAGTTGAAAACACATTAAACACTCTACTGACACCGGTAAAGCCACCCAGTCTTGTCTCTACAAGCATAATAGCAACAATAATTTCTTTGTCCACGCCATATTCGTTTTCAACACGAATCAATGGCGTTTCGTGATCTGTAATATATTTCTTAGCTTTTTTGATATTATTGGGGTGGTGAAACTGATCATAATTCAGTGTTGCTTCATTATGTTGAAAATATCCTGAAATACTTTTCACATCAAAATAAACTTCTGCCTCATCATACAATTGATTGATTAATTTTTTATCAAAACCATCTTTTATAAGGCTACGTTTTACATCTGAAAATAAAAAATCATCATCTTGTAAATCAGCAGTAGAAGAAGACGGTAAAACCAACACTATCAAGAAAAAAATAAAAAAAAAGAATTTACTCCGATTCGTTAAAAACAAAAAAGTCCTCCTTTCTTTTGTTTCGTGTTTTATTGATAAGCTTCTATAAAAAATTTAATAATACCTTTTTATTTTGGTTTTTGCAACCTTCTTTGACTGGGTCTTTATGTTTATAATATTAATGTTAATATAGTCATTGCAAATAAATTTTTCTTGAATTAATATGTTGGTCTATGAAGAAACTCATTCACAAATATGCGAACAAACTTTATTCATCAGGTCTTGTTTCTTTTGGGAATGCATTGATCGGTGGACTTGATGACGAATGTATATGGAATCAATCACATGATAAAATTTCTGACCTGAACATGATATTGTCTAACCTACCCATTAATGCATTGATTTTTGCATCACCTAAAGCACCATATCGTTATATTATCAATAAATTAACACAAAATCATAACAAAGCAATATTTCCTCAAGATACTGAAACAAGAACTTTTTTGCATGAATTACCTATCGTTCGAAAATGGAATCAGGCAGAAATCATATGCGCGTTGTCACGACGAAAAGCGGTTATTATTCCAGATGAAGGTATTATCGCTACAGGTGCTTTAACTCCAGAGCAAGCTTTTGTTGTGTATAGCTCAACATGTTTTGCATGTTTTGTCGCCTTTTTTACAGAAATATATCAGAAAGCCATATCTAAACACTTAGACCCATTTGTATTTGATGAAATACTATCATTATTAGACAGTTATCCCAAAATACCAGATGACTCACCCTCTATGAAAAAAGGCCCATTTGTTTCAGAGGATAGCGTATATGAGGCCATTACTGAAGTAGGCCATCATACTGTGGATTATGGATTGGTTGATTCATATTTCGGAAATGTATCGTATCGGTTTAATGATACGTTGTATATTAGCCAAACTGCAAGTTCTCTTGATGAACTTTCAGGATATATTGACCCATGCCCAATCGATGGTTCTTCTTGTGCAGCCATTACAGCTTCAAGTGAATTTTCTGCTCACAAGCAAATTGTAAGCGAGAGAGATATTTCAGCGATTCTTCATGGACATCCCAAATTTAGTGTAATCATGTCTATGCATTGTACCTTTCGAGATCAATGCAAAAATAATGGGAGGTGCCATACACACTGTTCTAAAAGTCGTACCATAGACGGTATACCAATCATAAGCGGTGAAGTTGGATGTGGACAATATGGATTGGTTCATACGCTTCCTGAAGCATTGAAAAATACTGAAACAGCAGTCGTATATGGTCACGGTGTTTTTACATTGGGCGAAAATGATTTTATTTCTGCTTTTGATCGTCTTGCTGATGCTGAAAGAAAATCACAAGAGTATTATATTCAAACATTAAAAGCACTGGTGTAAAATGAAACATTCTTACAAAGATATTATCCATGAACTCATGGAACCTTATCGAGGAAGTTTTCGATCAAGTCCTGGTAGCTTGATTGTCGATATCATTATTGTATTTTGCATCTTAATGTCTTGTTTATTGATTCCTTTAGGATATTTTTTCCCTCGTTTCGATCCTTTCTTCTGGAAACTTGAAATTGGATTTACGATACTTTTCAGTCTTGAATATATTATTCGATGGATGGTTTCACCAAATCCCATCATTTATCCATTTACATTATTTGCCATTATTGATTTCTTAGCCATTATGCCAACGTTGTTAGTTGTCCATGCAGATTTTATTTTTTTACCTGTTTTTCGTGGACTTCGTTTGCTTCGGTTGTTACGTCTGCTCAAATTTATGCGGTATAGACTCTTTTTTTATAGGGCCTATATCCGAATTCGTAACTGGTCCAGTGCATTAACGCACCATTATCATTTAAGACAAATTCGATTGTTATTTCTGGTTACCCTTTTATTATGGGTAATGGGATCTAATCTTCTGTATTTTACTGAAACACGTTTAGCTGGCAATGAAGGCCCTTATTCTAATTACTGGCAGGCGTACTGGCATATTATTATTGTATTAATATCAGGTATCGAAGATAAAGAGCCGCTTTCATTTCTTGGAAGAATTGAAGTATCATTTTTTTTATTAATTGGAATATGTTTTGCTGGTTTAGTTACAGCAGAATTGGTGTCGATTCTGGTAAAAAAAATGAATCGTTCAGGAAAAATACAGCTAAAGGCACCAACCAGCCAGTTACATCATCATATTGTTATTATTGCTTTGAATCCTCATTTATTTAATGTAATCAAGCAAGTCAGTGCTGCTGTAAAAGGTAGAAACCAAATTCTAATTGTCAGTCGCCGTGGAGACAAAATAAAAATTGCAAATCCAAAACATTATAAAAAAGTCCACGCGTTACCCGGAGATCCACTCAATCGTTCTATTTTGGAACAAGCCTGGATCAATAACGCGTCTCGAGTTATTATTCTGTCATCGGATAATGATAAAAGCGATACTCTACTTGAGAAAGACAATCGTTCATTAATGAAAACGCTTGCAGCCCTCTCATTCAATCCATCAGTTGATATGACAGTTGAACTTCAGACAACTGATAGTCTTAAGTATGCATCTAATCTTTCAGGAATACATTTTATAGTGGCTCGATTATTTGGTGAACGGCTAATTGGTCAGGCCGTCATGAGTCCGAGGGTTACAGAAATTTTTACATCACTCATGACTTATACAGATGATTCCAGTGAATTTTATTTAATCCCTGTTCCAACAGAATTGGTTGGTAAAACTCTAAAACAGGCACAGTTATTTTTTGCAGATTTGGATGAAGAACCTATGATTTTAGTGGGAATAGATCGTTCTCCCAAATCATTTCAATGCTCAAATTTCAAACTGAATCCTGTTTCAGACGATGATGGACTATCTTCTCCAGGAGTTATCCTTGGAGAAAAAGATAAATTGATACTCATTTCATATGAGTTTCCATCGTTTGCACAAGTGAATAAGGATGATTTATGGAAAGGTCGAATTCTTTTGAGACGTTAAGTGGTCACGTGGTCATTTGTAATTGTAATGAAAAAGTGAAAACTATCGTAGAGGAATTACAAAACAGTACAGTACAGTCTACGTTGGATGTTGTTCTAATCGTTCAAGATCATCAATTGTGGAATGAACATCCACGATGGCATCCTATTGTTTCAGGAACAGCGAGATTTATTGTCATCTATGGAAGTCCAACTGATAAGTCCATATTGCAAAAAGCACAAATTAGCAGTGCCAAAGCCGCTATCATTCTTGCTGATCCTAAGCATGGTGAACTGGCTGATGCACCATCATCGCTGACAGCAATTGCCATTGAAAGAGCAAATCCTCAAGTACATACGGTAATGGAACTTTTATCATCACTAAATCGCCCACATATTGAACATACTGAAGTTAATGAAATTATTTGTATCGGAGAAATTTCAGAAAAGCTGATCGCATCAAGTTGCATAACGCCGGGAGTAACCAACATTTTTGAAAATCTGTTAACAACTGAAGATGGTACACCTCAAATATATATTAATAAAATACCTCATAAAGCGTGTCATATGAGTTTTCGTCAATTAACCAAAAAATTTATATTGAATGAAGCACCCTTTATTCTCATTGGATTTATAGCGGTATTTCATTCCCGATCAACGATAGTTATCAATCCAAAAGCTAACGGCCCTTTAAACAAAGATATGTCACTTCCTGGAGACACTAAATTAGTGACCATGGGATATCAAAAACCAGATTTTTTGCCATATTTGTGATCAAAAAAATGAGTGTTGCTTTTTTCTTTCGAATCAATTTTTTTGGACAAATCAATTTTTTTTTGCAAGAATTCCAAAAAATTGGTGTCTATATTAATAAACATAGAAAAAAGTTTTAAGAGCATTCATTTATGTATTATGGTAATAAAAAATATCTAAAAGCTTGAAAGCATTAATTTTATGGAAGTCATCTGCGAAAAATGCAAAGTTGTATATCATTTCGATGAGGAAAAGCTTAACCCTGACGGTTCTCCTTTTCGATGTTTTAATTGTCGACACATATTTACTGTCAGATCTGAATCAACGGGACCATTGCCCATTGAAATCAAAACCCCCCTGAAAGCAACAGAGCAAATTGAAACAAAAACACCCCAGAAAGCACCGGAGCAAATTGAAACGAAAACACCCCAGAAAGCACCGGAACAAATAACCCAAAAAACATCTGAACATACACCATCGGAGTCTAATCAATCCCTTTCAGATTATTCAAATGTTCAAGAATCTCCCACAAAAAAAGTATCCTTTTTCTCAAATGTCAAAGGCGATTTTTCGGGCGCAATTTCAGCATCAATTATAACATTACCCATGTCTATTGGTTATGGCATAATTGCATTTGCGCCATTAGGTCTTCAATTTGCGCCACAAGCCGCGTTATTAGGAATATATACCTCTATTTTTGGTGCTTTTATAGCAGCATTTCTGGGCGGAACTCCGCTTCAAATTACAGGCCCTAAAGCGCCATTAACCCTTATTCTTTCAGCTGTCATTGCTAATTTATGCGTAAATATTCCATTAACAATCGAGCATAGGGAGGCTCTTATTGTTGGATTGGGCGCTTTATGTGTGGCCTCTGCTGGATTTTTTCAGTTATTATTTGGCCTTTTAAGATTGGGAAATATGGTTAAGTTTGTTCCCTTTCCAGTCGTATCCGGATTTATGAATGGAATTGCTGTATTGTTGATTATTAAACAATTAAAGCCATTAATCGGAATGCCTGTTAGTCATTCTTTATTAACATTGTTTACAAAAGAAAATGCATTTCAACCACTTACCCTTGCTGTTGGATTAACAACGTTAATTGTTCTTTTTTTATCAAAGCGATACAATAAAATTAAGATTATTCCAGCATCACTAATGGGCTTAGGTTCTGGTACGATTTTATATTATTTGTTAGGTATGGTTGCGCCGCAGGAAATGTTAGGGCCTATTGTTGGTAATATAAACGTGAAATTTCCGCAGCCAAATATTTTTCCGCAACTCATTTCAGCCGTAGGCCAGATAGACATATGGAATTATATATCGGACATATTAATATCTGGATTTGTTTTAGGTCTTTTGGCTTCAATGGAATCTTTGTTAAGTTCTGTTGTGTCAGATAATTTGACCGATAACCGCCACAATAGCACTCAAGAACTCGTCGGTCAAGGGATAGCGAATATATCCTGTGCCTGTTTTGGCGCTTTACCGGGCGCAGGTTCTGTTCCCAGAAGCTTAGCCAGTTATAATGCTGGAGGACGAACACGTTTATCTGGAATGTTTTGTGGGATCATTATATTTGTTGTCATCATGAGTATTGGAAAATTAGTTGGAAAAATACCCATGGCAGCGATAGCAGGTATTATTACATCAGTAGGAATTTCTCTATTCGATAGTTGGACGATGAATCTTCTTAAAAAAATTACTGCTCCAAAAGAACAACGAAGAGATGCTTTGTTGAACCTGTTAATTACGTTAACAGTTGCAGCCGTTACAGTAAGTGTCAATCTCATTGTTGCGGTTGGAATTGGCGTTGCCATTGCTTCGGGTTTATTTATGTCTAAAATGGGAAAATCCATTATTAAACGAAAATATTTTGGTAATCAGTTTCATTCGAAAAAAATGAGAAGCCTTCCCAATAGTGATCTATTAGAAAAAGAGGGTAAACAAATTGTTATTTTTGAGCTTCAAGGCCCATTATTTTTTGGATCTGCGGAAAATTTATCCATGCAAGTTGAAGAAGCGATGAAATCTGCCAAATATTGTATTATTGATATGAAACGTGTAACTGAAATAGATAGTACAGGTGCAAATATTCTGACACAATTAAAACGTAGTTTTGAAAAAGAAAAAAAATATCTGTTATTTACATATTTAAAAGAAAATAAAGCCTTATGGGGCTTCCTTGAAATTATGGACATTACCCCTCAACTGGAAGATTTAAGATTTTTTTCTGATACAGATGCTGCTTTGGAATGGTCAGAAGATGACTTGCTTAAAAATCACCCACAACTTACTGGAACACGAAATGAGGTGCCTCTCGAAGAAATGGATATTGTGAATGGTTTTACACCAGATGAGCTTGAAGTATTGAAACAAAAGCTTTATCTTGAAACATATAATGAGTCGGAACCAATTTTCAGGGAAGGTGATCCTGGTAGAGATTTATATTTTTTAACAAAAGGCTCAGTTAGTGTCAAAATTCGTTTACGTGAACGAAATCAACTCAAAAGAATTTTTACGTTTACATCAGGTGTTATTTTTGGAGAAGTAGCGCTGTTAGATGGGAAACCCCGATCCGCCGATATTTGGTCAGAAGAAAACAATACAGAAGTTTATCGTTTGTCTTTGGATGATTTTGATGTTTTTAGACGCTCGAATCCTGAAATTGCAATAAAGCTCATACAGAATTTAGCAAGAGCGCTAACCCGACATTTGCGACGTAGTTCAGATGAAGTTCGTGCATTGGAAGATAGCTAAAAAGCCACAATTTAAAAATAAGTTCCCCATTTACAATTGTACGTTTCGTGGCTATAGATCGTAGAGACAAGGCATGCCTTGTCTCTGGCTATATCCGAACTTCTCAAGAAGTAAATCTTTAACAAATATGTGAAATATATAATTCGTAGCCATTTTTGAATTGTGCATAATTCCATGTTAATTTGTATAAATTTATTTTTCGATTTACGTAACGAGAAGAATAAGAGAAATAAAGAAAAGAAACTATCTTAAGAATTAGGATTATGAGTTTCTTCTAAATCCCAAAGGTTTTCAGGATTACTTACCAGTCGTTATCGGCCTGCATTGAAGCAAAAACAACTGATCCGCTTTCCAGGCACATTCAATATCAACACTCATATGGAAATCAGTTTCAAGACGTTGTGCCAGTTTTGCATTTTGAATTATTTGTTGATCTCTCAAAACTGGCGTATCAGCCATCACCTTTGGAATCACAACGTCTTTGATACTATTTTCAGAACAAAGAATGCACATGGTTGATTTTTTTGAAATCATTTTTTGCTTGATGGAAAGATCGTGTTTATTGACCACATAGGTATCAGGGGTCACTTTACCATTAACAATGCTTTCACCAAGTCCCCAGTTGGCATTGATGATTATTTCATTGGCATCACCAGTCACCGGATTTTTGCTGAAAACAACACTCGACATGTCTGCCGCAACCAACTGCTGCACAAAAACTGACATGGCATTATCTGATATCATTTCGTTGTGGGAACGATATGTCGTTACACGTTCAGAAAAAGCGGATTGATAACAATCCATGATCGCTTGAATGATAGTGTTACACCCTTTGACATTCAAATATGTCTTGAATTGACCGGCAAAAGAAGCGTTGGGGTTGTCTTCGTCAATTGCAGAAGATCGAACAGCAACAGATGGTTCTTTTAATTGGCATTTTTCTTCCAGTCTTTGATATGCATCTAAAATGATAGGAGACAATTCATCTTTCATTCTGGCAAAATCAACAGGCTTGTCAAAGCCTTTAAAAAATGATGATGCAACCGAAAAGCCAGGGGGGATGGTATATTTTTCAATCATCTGGCTGAGGTTGGCTGCTTTTGCGCCAACAGTTAAAACATCATTACATGATGATTCGCCTAACCATAAAATATGTTTTTGTTTTATTGTTTGATTATGTTGAGACATATTAAATTCCATTTTATTTATTCTATTGACTACGATAGTATCAAAAAAGATTCATCAGTGTTCTTTGGGCCTATGATAGTTTAGTTTTCTTCTCTTCAATCAACCCATTATCCATTTTAATCAACCGATCCGCATAATCAAAATAACGATCATCATGGGTTACCGCAATGATCGTTTTTCCAATCTTTTTTAAGTCTGCAATGATCGTTGTATAAAAATATTCTCTGAATTCCGGGTCCTGATCTGCTGCCCATTCATCAAAAACATAAATGGGTCTGTCTTCCAAAATAGAAACAACATAGGCCAATCGTTTTTTCTGGCCGGTTGATAAATCAATATTTGTAAATTGTTGATCTTTAAATTGCGTCTTTTTTTCCAGGGCCACTTCTTTTAGCAAATCGTTAATTTTATTGGAGTCTATTTTTTCTATACCATATAACTTTTTAAACAAATGATAATCTGTAAAAATAATCGAAAACAACTGCCTGAACAAGGGCAATGTTTTTTCTGTAACATGTTCATCATTTAAAAGTATTGCACCAGAAGCATTGGTCTCGTATAAGCCTGTCAGCAGTTTTAACAGCGTCGATTTTCCGCTGCCATTTCCTCCGGCAATAAAAATGACCTCTCCTGGATGAATTGTCATATCGAGTGGGCCTAATGTAAAGGTGGATTGATTGTCTTTATCCATATAGTGAAAAACAACAGAGGATAATGAAATATGTTGAAAATCTTTAGGGAATGTTGTGGGATGTTCATCATATCGCATATTTTTATCCAGTTGTTTTTCGAGTCTTTCTAATCTTTCTACAGCAAGGTTAGACATAACAATATGTGGGGCAAATTTATATATTATGGATAAAGGTGAATAAATATACAATACGGCTGTAATTAACTTGGGAAGTATCATTTTATTAGACTCAAAAAAATGCGGCAGAAGGAAGATAAACACGCCTAACATAACAAAGTACAAAGAATCTGTATATAAAGTGACCAATAGAAGATTAAAGATGCCTTTGGCTTTCAAAGCTTTTGTTTTATCTGTCATGTCTTTCAAGTCATTATATAAACTTTGATTCCGGTTTTGATTCACTTTAATCTGCTTAAATCCAACGAGCAGGCCATTGATGGTTTCAAAATAATTACGTTCTTCTTCTTCTGCTAGTGACAACTGATTTTTGGTTTCTATGTATTTTGAGAAGAAAAATAATAATGAGATGAACACAAAAACAATCATGCATAAAAAACTGGAAAAGGATAGAAACGAACAATAAATAAACACCCCGGCTATCGTAAACAATGCATCCAGAGAAATAACAAAAACCGGAAGGGATTGGGACAGGGTATTGATATCTTGGGTGAGACGATTAAAAATTTCTGTTGACCCATTTTGCTCAATAAAACGCAATTCTGTATGTCTGATCTTGTCTACTATCCGAACGCGTATTTTTCGGATCAACTCTTCTGTGACAAGAATCGATCGGTTAAAGGCTTCTTTTTTCGTGATATACATAATGGTAACGATAATGATAAACATAAACACATATGGAAATTCGTTATGGATATTGTTGTAAATCGCATAAGCTGTGTTATTAATGACAAATAAGAACATACCCGCAAATAACCCGGAAATGATGATCAACAATAAAATACTTTGTTTTGAAACAGTGGATTCACTGGAAAAAAATTGTACAAGTTTGATTTTCATTTTTTCGTAATCTTTCCATCTTCCATGGTAATGACAGTATCTGCATAATGAAAGTAACGATCATCATGAGTAACAATGATCACTGTCTTACCCGCATTTTTGAGATCCTGAAGGATTGTATCATACAAAAATTTTCGAAATTCAGGATCCTGGTCTGCTGTCCATTCATCAAAAACATAGATAGGCTTGTCTTCAAGCAAGGCTTCAATACATGCGAGTCGTTTACGCTGACCTGTTGACAAATCTGTATTGGTAAACTGATTATGTGAAAATTGCGTTTTTCGATGAAGCAACATTTTTTTCAGCATCGACACCACAGTATGTTCATCAACAGACTCAAGCCCATACAATTTTTTAAAGAGATAATAGTCTGTAAAAATGATAGAAAATAACTGCCGATAGGCAGAAAGTCTTTGCGATGTTATCGGTTCATTGTCTATAATAATTTGTCCGGGCGGCAGGCTTGGATATAAACCAGTCAATAGTTTTAGCAAAGTTGATTTGCCACTGCCATTACCGCCAACGATAAATATTACGTCTTGTTTATGAATTGTCAGATCAATTGGGCCGGATTGAAAAGAGATGTCACCCTGTGAATCTTTATACTGAAATAGTATCGATTGAAGCGATATCGTTTGAAAATCCATAACAGGTTCTTGTTCAATGATTGCATGATTGTCTTGGTCTAACGCATCTTCAAGATCTTGCAAATTTTTGACAGCCACATTTGTCATCGCAATGGTTGCAAAGGATCTGAATACCATTTCCAAAGGACCCTGCGCAAACAGTAAGGCCGCAAAAACTTTCAGTATGGAAACGCGAAGAACGTCAAAGTAGATCGGCATGACAAATAACAAGGTTGCATACATCACAAAGTGAAAGATCATCATTTTCATTGTATGTTCTCTGTATGTGATCAACCCTCTGGTTTTATATTTTTCTGATTCTTTTGACACAGAAACAATATCGTTAAATAAATCCTCATTTTTTTGAACATGAATTTTGATTTGTTTAAATCCTTTAACAACATCGTTCATCATGCCAAAAAATTCTGTTTCTTTAACGCCGGACTTCATCATTTCGGTTTTAATCAGGAAATATTTAGCGTAAAAATACACGATAGAGGCGATCAAAAAGGATATAACCACAACAAAGGCTTCAAAAGAAATAATTGCAATATAAATGTAAATAACAATAACAGTAACCAGATCTTCTACAGCAGCAAACAATACCGGAACCGCATGAAAAATCGTATTAAAATCCTGAGTCAGCCGCATATGAATATTGGAATACCCTTTTCTTTCAATGAACAGCAATTCTGAATGACGTATTTTATCAAGGATACGTAACCGCACCAACCCAATAATATCGGTGGCTAAATGGATTGAATTGAATAATGCATAATTATGACTGGCATAAAAGACAACACAAACAACAGCATATAAGCCGATCATGTATAATTCGACACTGATGTCCTGAAAAACAATATGGGCCGCATTATTGATAATGAATATCAGAACGCCATAGCAACATCCTGAAAGAATCGTTGTATATATGACAGATAATCGCAGTGAATTGATTTCCATTGCGAAAAAATCAATCATTTTGATTTTCATAGAAACCTTTTAAATCAATAGTTTTGTAATATAATCAAATAAAAAAAGGTTCGAGAAAATTTTCCCGAACCTTTTTGAAATAAAGTGTTTCAAGCACTGGTTGTTACAAAAGAATTATTATGCAGGCTGGGGTTTCAGGGTTTGAGATACATTTTTTCCTTTTTGAAACATATCTGCGTAATACGCTTTTGCCTTTTCAACATCAAAAGTAAGAAATGTACCGCCAGAAGCAAAATGACGATAAAAAACTTTTCCGACTGCATAGGTTGATGCACCCGAGACCACTGGCATACTGACCGCGCCCAGGCTGAATCCAATAATTGGAATTGCTTTTACAGCACTGGCAATTGGATATGATGTGACTGCCGGAACAGAACCACCAACCAATGAAATGATGATATTCTTTGCTGTTTCTCTAGAAAATGGAATATCATAAAGTTTCGCAATCTTCCTGACCATGTTGATTTGTATGCCTGTTACACCAATAAAATCAACCATGGGAATTGGAACTAAACCGACAGCCATCGAAGCATAAACATGGTTTCGGATTAATCTGTCGATTGTTTCTTTAGAAACATCCTCAGTCGATTCTTCAATCTCTTCTTTAGGCAAAGAAGCTGGTGTTTCCATATCCTGTGTTTTACTTTCCTTAATTTCTTCTGACATTGCTCTTTCCTTTTTATTAAAGGTTAAAAATATAAAAAATCCCTTGTTAAAAACTTAATTTAATCCCAAGAGATAATTCTCTATCCTCTTTCTCAAGATCTTTGCTTTCTGATGTATTGTCACGCTCAATTTCATATGAGGCATCAATTGAAAAATGTTTGCTCACCTTAACATTACAATTCAAGTTAAGTATAGAATGATATTCACTGCTTCCAGTATAGGTTCGATGCTGAAATTTTTCTGACAGAGTGATATCTTCTGTAACTAAAAAAGTACTTCGCTGATAGATTGAAAAAAAGTCAGCATTAAAATCTTCCTGTTTCTCACCCATTAATTCAGAATATTCGTTCATGTATTCAATTTTGTCATGACCATAAAATCCACCAATTTTAAATACCATCTTTTTGGTGTTTAAAAGCGTAAAGTATAATCCTCCAGAATAGATGTATCGGTTCAGATAGTATTTTTTATCATTGGTTTCCCATTGAAAATCACCCATAAAATCCATAAAAGGCAATACTTCTATGAATAATGTTTCCTGAAAATTTTCTTTGTCAGTTTTAATAAGGCTCCCGCGATAATCCAATTCTTTTTTCTTTAAAGAATAAACCAGGAAATTGGTAAAAATATCTTTTCTCAATATTAAAGATGCATTTACTTTATGCTTTGTTACTTCTTCATTACCTGTTTCATCGTTAAAGCTGTATTTCAAATCCAGATGATACAATATGGCATTGGTTGCGGTATAATCTCTTGAACGCCTCAGCCACCATGGGCCTAAGGATTCGCCACTTGAAATCCAGTTCAGCTCAGGTGTCTTTTTTTTAGGTTTTGATACTTGTGGCGTTTTTTGAGAAGGGATCACATTTGATTTTTCAGAAACAGCGACACCATGAAAGGTATCCTCAATTGGGTCCCCGGTATCAGTGCCTGGTTTCATGGGATCTTCAGTTAACTGATATTTTCTGAGAACGAATTTACCATCAAATGATTTAAAGTCCTTATCAAATGTTAAGTCAGCCTCCATTCGCGCAATATATGAAACACTTTTGTCTGCATTAAATCCAAAAGCCATTAACAGAACAGAGATGTTGCCATCATCTGTTAAATGCCATGTTCCTTTCTGATCGCTGAACGAGAATTGCTCTTGAGCGGAACTGGTACTTAAAATGTTGCCATCATTAGTAAATGTCCATAATCGCTTCCCACCTTTACTTTCAGTTACAAAATATGTTCCTGCGATATTTTCACAAATATCACTGGCCATTCCAGCGGTTGCAGCCGCAATTGAAAGAATCAATACCATCATGAATGAATATGATGTTTTCATAGAATCCCCCTGTTATTGTTTTACCGCCATTAAGTCATCCAATTCATCCAGGACTTGACGAGAAATCCCACCAAGAAATTTTATCCCGATTTTATCTTCAGAAGCTTCAATCAACACATAGCCTGTATGTGATGTAACACGCTGAGGTCTCCAAGGAGTGGCGCCTTCGTCTTCAGCATTGAACCCTGAACCTGCACCGCCGCACATGATATGCCATGTGGCGTTTTTAAAGTTCGGATTGGTGGAATACTGATCCAAAATCCCATCATCATTGGTATCATCGTCAGGATACACACCAATGGGCGTATATTTACTGATCAATGTGCGGTGATATCCATGTTCATGGCTGCTAAAAATTGCCGCGACTTTTGTGGACTCAGTCACTGCCAATAAGAAACGGTCACGAACTTCAATCATTCCCAATGTTGATTCTTCTAATGTACCAGTATCAGAATTTCTTGTTTTGGCACGAATATTATTGTTTCCATTCCACCAAAGACCATCAGCAACATGTTTCATATAGGGAAGTACTGGTGAATGTGTGAATATAAATACATACTTGATTGTGCTATCATTTTCAGCTGAATCAAGTGTTTGCTCAATCCATGTTAACTGGTCTTTCATGATATAGCCCATTGGGCATCCACCATAATCGGCACTATTGTTCATGCTGAGAAAACTTGTCGATTGCCAGTAATCTGTATTTACAGACATAACCAATACCGATCCATACTGAAAGCTGTATACGTTTTCATCATAAGTGGGTCGTCTTGAGTCTGAGGGGGCAGGGCCATTTGAAGGATTGAAAAATTCCTGCGCAAAAACAGCTTCACTACTGTCTGTTTCATAAGGCCATTTATCAAGTGTCATGTAACCCTGGAAACTATTCATTAAAAATTCATGATTTCCCATGCCAGGATATACAGGTCTCGTGTTCCAGAACCCAGACATGATTTGTTTCCATGCCCTGTATTGAAAAATCATATCCTCTTTACTTGTGCTGAATCCATCGATTAAATCTCCACCAAAAATAATGAACTCTGCATTATCACGATACGCATTTGCCGCGATATCGCGTAAGATTTCCATATTGCATCCAATGTAGCTGCTCTCTCCACCACCACTTGTAGAATAACTATCTGATGTGTATACAAATTTAATATTATCTTTTCCTTTTTCCGGTGCTGTTTGAACAGTATATTGATTCGAACGAACCTGTCTGCCATCTTCAGCTTCAGATACAACATGATATTCATAAGGTGTATCTGGAACCAGGTTATCTATTTTTATGGAATGTTCATTCACATAACTGGTCAATTGTTCAAACCGGCGCTGTCCAAAAAATACCTGGCTGGTACAGGGTTCATCGGTTCGCCAAACAATGGTCATTGTTGTTGGATTATCACTGCATTTCAGGGTCACAAAGGGACCTTCAATAATGGTTGGTAATTTTGTAAAATTACCATTATTATCCTTTTTAAAACTGACAAAACTGCCAAACATCCCTTTTTGTGAGGTACCGGAAAACAATTCCAAACGATAAGCAATTGTAGGAGATACTGTTGATTGTCCACCCATATTCCAGCTATTCGCATCATATAACGCATTGTAAAATGTTGATATGGGAAGGTTTGCTGTTCCTCCGACAATGCTTTCACTTGCGCGATAGTTTATGTAATCAAAATCCGAATCTCCTGCTTCAAATGGATAGGGACCGGTATGAACGGTTCCCCAAAGCTCGGTATTACTTAAATCAATGGATAAACCTTTGTCATCACCAGTTGCATTAATGTTGTGTAAGTCCGAATATGATATTGTCATTGGTGGATAAAAAGGATTACCGGCTTCAAGAGTAGATACATCGACAGGTAATCCGGTCTGCTCTGACTGTTGCTCATCAACTGGATCTGCAAATGAATCCTGTGTATTACAGCCGGAATAAATGGCGGTACAAAAAAAGAATAAAAAAGACAGCGTTAATAGTTTTTTGATCATTACGATCCTCCTTTAATAATAATTAATTTTCTGATTTCATATTTTCTTAAATTATCACCCTCTAAAATAATATAAATAATGATCAAAAACAATGTTTTTTTACTTATTATATATGTATATGAATTACCATAATGAATATGGTAAACCGGATGCCAGAAAAAAGAAATATTCATATAGTTAATATTAAAGAGAAAATACTTTTAACTCATAAGGTTATATGAAAAAAATTATTATATCATTGAAAAAAAGTTTCCAACTTTTTCGTGTTGCACCCTATCATAACAAAAATCTCACACAAAAGAAAAGTTACACCAACAATAACTGCCTCTTTGGGGAATGCTCCCATCATATTTATTCAAGTTTCCCTGAAAAATATTAATTATCAAAATACTTGATTATTTATCTTTTTTATCATAAAATTTGTTTAACTCCGCAAAGCGGTTAATTTGTTATAAACAATCTCATTTAACGATGAAATAAAATGGAACAGTTAATGGAAAAATTAAGTATTTCCAAAGGATTAAAAATAAAATTTCATGGTATGCCTGAATCATCCTTGATAAAAATTTCGCCACAAAAGACAATCGGTCTTTCTGCTCAGGATATTCCCTATATTCGCCCCAAACTTCTGGTAAAGGAAAAACAACACGTCAAAACAGGCAGCCCTCTTTTTTGTGATAAACGCGATAAAACCATTCAATATGTATCGCCTGCAACGGGTACGATCCAAAAAATTGTATTTGGTCCAAGGCGAAAATTATTGGAAGTTGTAATCCAGTTCGATCTTCAAGATGACTACGTATTGTTTGAAGCCATTTCTCGTTCTCACCTGGAGACTATGCCAAAAGGCAAACTCATATCACAATTAAAAGAAGGTGGTTTATGGCAATGTTTCAGGCAATTTCCTGCTAAAGATACCGCAGATGCAGATCACAATCCGCCTATGATCATTGTGTCCTTAAATGGAAATGATCTTTTTTCACCCTACCCGGAAGTCATATTAGATCAACAGATGGAGCATTTTGAATATGGCCTCGATATTCTCAAAAAATTCAGTAATCGAATCATTGTTGCTGTTAATGAAAAGCATTATGATAAACTGGGGCAAATTCAAAAATGGATCTCTCATACAGTGCCAGATATGTATCCATCGTGGGATCCAGGGGTGATATTATACCATATTAAAGAATCATCGGAGGATAATTTATCCTGGTGTATTTCGTTGGATCACCTGATCATGATGGCAAAATTCATTTCAAGTGGTCAGTACCCTGTTGATAAAATCATGACGTTGACGAAACCCAATAGTATTAACTCACACATTTTAACGCGCCAGGGCGTTTCTATAAATGCATTACTGCAAACTGTTCATTCAGAACAGTCAATGACAACAGGCCATTTTAATGGCAGAATTGTAACGCCCAATACTCATGTGGGATTCTTTGAAAATACTATTAATATCATTCCCGCTCAAGATAAAGAAAAATTATTTGGGTTTATTCTCCCGGGTCTTCAAACGCCCTCAGTATCCAATACATTTCTATCCCGTTTAAAAGACACTGTATTTCAAATGGATGCCACACTTCATGGGGAAAAACGTGCATGCATTAATTGCAGTTATTGTGAAAACATTTGCCCAAACGATTTATTGCCCCATTTTGTAATGAAGGCTGTTGTCAATGAAAATATTGAGGAGGCTTTACAACTTGGCCTTTTAGATTGTTGTCAATGTGGATTGTGTTCTTACACCTGTCCTTCAAAAATTGAATTGACAACCATTTTTTCCAACGCAATTGACTCATATTACAAGGATAAAGTTTAAAAAATGCACCCATTAAAAAAAATATTCGACCAACTGGAACCGCATTTCACAGGAACAGGAAAATATAAAGCCATTGAACCTTTATTTGATGCCACAAAAACGCTTTTCTTTTTTCCTTCTCCCAAAACCACTGTCAGACCTTTTATTCGAGACTTTCTGGATTTAAAGCGCTACATGAGTTTTGTTATTCTCGCTCTACTCCCTGTGCTTATATTTGGCATTTATAATACGGGTTTTCAATCTGGCCTTGCACAAGGTGAGCGTTTGGGGCTGATATCATCATTTCTTATGGGAGCTTGGTATGTCTTGCCAATTATCATTGTTTCTTATGGTGTTGGTTTTTTTTGGGAGATACTTTTTGCGGTCATCCGCAAACATAAAATCAGTGAAGGCTTCCTGGTAACTGGCCTTTTATTCCCATTGACGCTTCCTGCTACCATACCATTATGGCAGGTCGCCATTGGCATTTCTTTTGGTGTTGTTATTGGAAAGGAAGTTTTTGGCGGTACAGGACGAAACATCCTTAACCCGGCATTAACCGCAAGAGCTTTTCTATTTTTTTCTTACCCTGTTTCAATGTCTGGCAATGTTTGGGTGGCTGTTCAAAACAATATCGATGGAATAACCGGTGCAACCGCACTTTCCATTAATGGTGCCTCTCAGGGCACAAGCATTATTTCGGCGTTAACCGAAAAAGGCTTTGATCTTTTCAGTTTATTTTGGGGACTAATTCCTGGGAGTATTGGGGAAACATCAGCCATTTGCTGCTTGCTCGGTGCCATTTTTTTGATGATCACCGGAATAGCCAATTATCGAATTATCATCGGTGGAATTTTAGGACTATTCGTTACGTCTATATTATTTTATATTATTTCAGACAGTTACTACACATGGGCTCACGCCGGTCCATTTTATCATTTATGTGCTGGTGGCTTTTTATTTGGTATTTCATTTATGGCAACGGATCCGGTTTCAGCGCCTGGAACAAATCCGGGGCGTTGGATATATGGTTTTTGTATTGGTTTTTTTACCATTATCCTACGTGTTGTTAATCCTGCATTTGTTGAAGGCGTGATGCTGGCCATATTATTTATGAACGTGTTTGCACCGCTTCTTGATCATATGGTGATTCAATATAAATTATCAAAAAGGATTCCTAATGTCTGATCAAACTTTGAAAAAAAACAGCAAAAAAAATGTTATTCAGTTTGCGTTGATGCTTTCAGTAATTTGCAGTCTATTGATATCAGGTGCTGCAAGTGGATTGAAAAATTTACAGCAGGAAAATATAAAATTGGATAAAAAAATTAACATTTTAAAGGCCGCTAATTTAATCGCTGAAAATAAAAAATACCCCAAAAAAACCATCGCAAAACTATATCAGGATCATATTCGTGAACTTATGGTTGATCAGCAGGGAAAACCAATTGATAAAAAATCATCTGATGCCTTCCATTTATACTATTATCTCAACAACAATGCCATTAATGGCTATATATTACCCATCAATACCAGAGGGCTGTGGGGAAAAATTCAAGGATATCTGGCTTTTAAAAATGATGGGCAAACAGTTTCGGGTTTTTCTGTATTCAGTCATTCTGAAACTCCTGGTTTAGGGGGAGAAATCGAAAGTGCATGGTTTCGAAAGAACTTTAAAGGTAAAAAAATATTAAATTCACAAAATAAATTTGTTTCTGTTGGTATTGCAAAAGGACAGGTGAAAAATCTTCCCAAAAATTTACAAGAACACTATGTTGATGGTATTAGTGGTGCCACTTTGACCGGGCAATATTTATCAGAAGGCATTAAGGCAACATTGGAAAAATATGAGCCAGTGTCAATTTTATTTCGTCAGAAAAATTTAAAAGCAATGAATATTCAATAATTTAAATAATAAAAGGATACGTTCATGGCCAATGAGACATCATCATATAAGGAAATTTTGATCAAAGGTATTTGGAGTGAAAATCCTGTTGCTTACCAGGTACTGGGTATTTGTTCAGCGCTTGCGGTCACTGTCAAAATGTCAACTGCCATTGTTATGAGCCTTGCCCTGACATTGGTCACTGCATTTTCCAGTATGATTATTTCCAGTATGAGAAAAAAAATTCCATCCAATATTCGTATTATAGCAGAACTGGCAATTATTGCATCTATGGTTATTGTGACCGATGAAATCCTGAAAGCTTTTTTCTATGACATTTCAAAGCAGTTATCCATTTTTGTTGGTTTGATTATTACCAATTGTATCGTTTTGGGCCGAGCAGAAGCCTTTGCCCTTGCAAACAATCCAGTAGAATCTTTTGTTGATGGGATTGCCAATGGGTTGGGATACAGCCTTATTCTAATTGCAGTGGCCTTTTTGCGAGAATTATTAGGCTCAGGTCAATTTTTTGGAATTCCAGTGATACCAACGGTTATTTATGAGAGTGGCTACCAAAACATGGGTTTAATGGTTTTGGCACCAGGTGCATTTTTTATTATCGGACTTCTGGTATGGCTAAAAAATAGTCTGCCAGGGATATCCCAGAACACGTAAAAGGGAGCATTATGGGCGATTTAATCAGTCTATTTATTAATTCTGTATTTATAGGGAATATTCTTCTGGCATATTTTTTAGGGATGTGCTCGTTCATTGCTGTTTCTAAAAATATTGAAACTGCTGCAGGACTGGGTTTTGCGGTAATTTTTGTATTAACCATCACCAGTCCTGTAAACTGGATCATTTATCATGGTCTTTTAGCGCCAGGAGCGCTTTCATGGGCGGGATTACCTGATATTGATTTAAGCTTTTTAAAATACATTACGTTCATAGCCGTCATTGCAGCGCTGGTTCAGGCTGTTGAAATGATTATTGATAAATACTCCCCCATACTATATGCCAGTTTGGGCGTTTTTTTACCCCTGATCGCTGTGAATTGCGCTATTTTGGGCACTTCGCTTTTTATGGTGGAACGGCATTATACATTTATTGAATCTGTAGTTTTTGGTGCAGGATCAGGTACAGGATGGATGCTGGCTATTGTTTCTATGGCAGCCATTCGAAAAAAAATTGCTTATGCCGATGTTCCCAAAGGCCTTCAAGGCTTTGGGATTACAATGATTGTTGCCGGTTTGATGGCCATGACGTTTATGATGTTTTCGGGGATTACCCTTTAATGTTTAAGGAGATGAGCATTGATTTACCTGATTAGCATGTTAGTGTTTTCCAGTGTCATTTGTATACTTGTTGCCGTTTTACTTCTGGTAGAAGCTAAAGTAACCTCCAAAGGAGAGAGTCTTATTACCATTAATGGAAACACAGATAACCCTTTAAAAATTTCTGGCAATCCTTCTTTATTATCGGCACTTTCCAGTAATAACATTTTTTTGCCATCGGCCTGCGGTGGTTCAGGTTCGTGCGGTATGTGCAAATGTATGGTCACTGAAGGTGGTGGAGGCATTTTACCCACAGAGATAGCTCATATTTCCCGACAAGAAAAACAACAAAACAAACGCCTTTCCTGTCAATTAAAAGTCAAAGAAAATATTTCTATCCAGATTCCAGAGTCAATTTTTGGCATCAAAAAAGTAAATGCCACTGTGGTATCCAATCATAATGTCGCCACTTTTATCAAAGAATTGGTATTAAGACCTGAAGAACCTATTGACTTTAAAGCGGGTGCCTATATGCAAATTGATGTACCGGAATATGATCTATCATTTAAAGACTTTCATATTGAAAGCAAATACATTAGTGAATGGAAAAAGTATAATTTGCTAGAGCTGGCAGCAAAAGGCATTAAACCAGGTTTTAGAGCGTATTCTTTGGCAAATCCGCCGCATGAAAAAAATATGTTGAAATTTAACATTCGGATTGCCACGCCACCACCAGGAACTGAAGGACTTCCTCCTGGTTTTGGATCATCTTATGTTTTTAGTTTGAAAACAGGAGATCAGGTAAAAGTTAGCGGTCCTTATGGTGATTTTATGGCAAGAGATACCCAAAATGAAATGTGTTTTGTGGGTGGCGGTGCTGGAATGGCACCATTAAGAAGTCATATCCTTAACCAACTGGATGGCATTAACTCTGGTCGTATAATTTCATTCTGGTATGGTGCACGATCCAAAAAAGAAATGTTTTATGATGACGATTTTAAAGATTTAGAACAACGATATCAAAATTTTTCGTACAATGTTGCTCTTTCCGATCCTGAAAAAGAAGATAATTGGACAGGACCAACTGGATTCATTCATAACCACTTATACGAAACTTACCTGAAAGATCACGACGACCCCACAGAAATAGAATATTATTTATGTGGCCCTCCTCCAATGATTGATGCTGTCATTCGTACATTGTACGATTTGGGAGTGGAAGATGATATGATTTATTATGATAAATTTTAGGTAATTACCCGAACTATATCCCTGTTTCGGAAAAACGAAGAAGAATAAAGAATGAGAGGGATGATATGGCTTACGCTCCATTTTATGAGAGATTTCCTGATATTGCAGAGAATGAAACAAGATCATTATTTATCAAAGGTGATCCTGAATTACCTGATGACCAATATGTCTTTATTGAAGCATATTGTGATGAGGAGAATTGCGATTGTCGGAGAGTTTTTTTTAATGTTTTTTCAGTTAAGACTAAAAAGATATTGGCTGTTATTACATATGGTTGGGAAAATCGAGACTATTATATTAAATGGATGGGGGATAATGACCCCAATGTAATAGACTCCTTAGTTGGCCTTGGTTTGAATTTAAGTAGCCCCCAATCAAAATTTGCTCGTGCCTTACTGAAAAAGATAGAGCTTGTGATAAAAAATGATGCAGATTTTGTCAAAAGAATACGAAAACATTATAAACTGTTTAGAGCAGAAATCGATAAGCAGTATAAAAGTACCAATGGTTTCAAAACTCACAGAGGATAGAAATGATCCATTTCCATGCGGATAAGGAAGAATGTTAAAAAGATTGTTGACTCAAGTAGAAATTGTTAACAGACAAAATGATAAAAAACCGCCTAAAATTGCCTCTGCACATGTGATTATCGTTTTGGAACCATCGCCACTCGGGTAACTGCACCATATTTTTCATCAACAACCAGTATTGCAAATTTTTCAATACGATCCAGGTCATCTGTATTTAGTGACACATAGTCAAAAAAACCGCGAAGATCTGTATAGCCATCTTTGTGAAATTGAACATCATTATTGCTCAATTGCGCATATACTTTAACATATGCTCTTGATAATGGACGTTGCGTAATCTCATGAGTGAGTTTTAGCTGTCCATAATTTTCTATAATTTGCAAGTGAAGTGAATTGGCATAACAAACCTGCGATAATTTTTTCCCCTGTGCTGTTATTTCAACAATAAGATTACTGTTGTGATATTTTTCAGGAAGTTCAAATTCGTAAGTCGTTTCATTATCAGGCAGAGAAACTGTTGTGGTTTCATCGGGTTGAATAATCATGAATTCATTGGTTTGCTTTTGAACAAAAGGGTTTCTTGAAAAAAGCAGTTCAATATCCATGGGATAATAATTGATCTGGCAATGGCTCAAATGTTGATATGATATATGGATTTGTCGAGCGTTGATATTAAAATCAAAGTTCTTTTCAGTTGCAGCGAGCTGTGTTTGTCTCTGATTTCGGTCGGTTTCATCAATAACTTGTGGTGCTTTTCCTTTTATCTCATCAAGCTGTGACAAAACCGCTGAAAATCGTTTTTGCCAACGTAATACAGGGTAATCTAAATATGGGGTGATCACTTTTTCAGCTTCTGTTGGTTTTTCCTGATACATCAAAACATATGCATGAATATAATCGTACTGAATTTTGGATTCAATGTCCTTTCTGTCAATTTTATTGAAAAAATGAATGGCCTGCGTAACTCTATCCTGAGTCAATAAATAACAGGTAGTGGCCATCATGTCATTTGCATTCAATACAGGCCGATAACTCAAATATTTTAAGAAGTGATTGTATTGCCTGAAGAACTGTTCATTTAACAGCGTTTGTTTTTTTCCAAGTTGATGCACACGTGCATTGACAAAAGGCGCATATTCAAGATGTTCATACATATTTCTTGTGATTGGATTGATTGTTAACAATGGTGAATCGATATACAGACCACATTGTTTTGCAAAATGAGAATGAGCGAGATATTCAGTGATCACGTCCTGATCCTGATGATAAATGCCATAAGACCACAACACAGGATGAAAAAACTGTCGGTTTTGTAATAATGTAATTACCTGGCGAAAAAATGATTTATCTTTCATCCGAAACGCAATTTTTTCCAAATCAATTCGATTGAGATTGTTTTGAGTTAAATACTGGATAACATCTTGATTGCTTCCATGCTGTGATACATATTTCCATGACTGAGTATCAATTGACGATAATTTCTGAACCACTGTGAATGTTTTGGCTTCCGTGCTGGCAATACATTTTTCTTCCTTTGCCACTTGAATGGGATAGGATGAGAAATTGCCAGTTTTTGGGAAATAGAAGTAATATTCAATTGATTGTGTTGAAAAAGGTTTCAGTTTGACAGAAATACCTTCTGTGTATTTCCCTTTATTCACAGGAATTGAACCTTCTGGAATTTGATACATAACGATCAGTTTCTGATTTGATGATGTTGGATTGCTGATCACAACCTGTGAGCCATATGATATGCCATACAGATATTCATTCTCAACAAACTTATCCATTCGTTCATTATTGACATACACATATCGATCATCCATCTGAAAGAAATGTTGATTGATCAATATGGATGGATTGCTTTCCATTAACTCCCCTTGCAGAATTTCTTTATGAAATATAATCATCGGACTTGCAGCTTTGAATGAACACTGGATGCCTTTTTGAACCATTTCATGTTTATTGGCGCGAAAAGGTAGATCCAATACCGCAAGCGCCAGCATGATTTCAGAAAAATGCGTATTGGCAACCATCAAATTTTTTGAAAGAAATGGTGTTTTGATATCATGATCCGCAAAATCTTTCCAAAACGAATTTACCTTAATGAATTCTGAGTTTTGCTCTTTTTGGGGACGTTTGTAATAATTGTTTTCAGCCCATTCATTGGTTTTATCAAGCTTTTTAAAAAAAGAACGTGACAGTGATCTTTCTTTTTTTCGGGATGCGTAACGCATTTTTTTGGCGTGTTTAGGCGGAGCATAAGCCATTTCTTCTTTTGCTTCATCGGTAAGGTCATATTCACCCATTGCGTCCTCGTCAATGTCATCAAACATAATTCCAATATCAAGGGCTTTACCTTTGAGCGCAATATCATACAAATGATTATAGTTTTCTGTATCAGGGGGGATCATGTCAAACAAATCGTTCACATATCTTGCGATCTGAAAATTGTCTGTTGAATGATGCCTTGCAAACACTATTTTTTCAGCAATGTTCAGATTTGAAAAAGCAAATGACGACGCGTACGAAGATAAATCATTGCCTAATAACCAGTGATCCATAAACGTTTTGTCTTTTTTGTTGCTGATATAGGGACGAATAACATCATTAAAAAAAGTACGATCTTTATGGTACAGGAAAAAATTCAACTCATGACACGCTTTTTCAGAATAGTATTTTCGTTTGTCTGCTTCGCTAAGCTCTGGCCATTTTACAATAAATTCAAACTCAGTCAGCACCGGATCGTTACTGATTGTCCGCAACAGGTCAAACACTTTTTCTACTGAGTCGTATATCTCGAATCTCGTTGTGGTTATATTTGCCAAATTCAGTGTTTCACCGGTCTGTAACAGTGAAATTCTTTTTTGTTCTGTAAAATGCTGATTTACATCAAATGCTTTTTGCAGACGTACATCTCTTTTATGAATAGTGGCATCGGGCAATGATACCTCTCGATAGACTGCATTTGATGGATCGATCAAAAGAAGGTGAATATGTCTGAAGGCGTTAAAATGATTTCGTTTGAGTGTAATGGTTCCATTTTTTTCTGGCTTGAGATTTAAACGCATCAGCGATGGTTCATTTAAAAAATTGAATGTAGAAAACCTGTCATTAAAAGGTGACGCATCATATTCACCTTGATAAAGATCTGCCGCTTTTTCCATAAGCATTTCAGGTGAAAACTCTTTACTTTGATACAGTTCACCGGGTTTCAACTCCTGTTTTTGCGTGTCGGTTTTGCGGATGCACCAGGGATTCAGCAGCAAGCCCGGTTTGGAAAGCATATTTCCCGGATATTTATCAGCATATTTGCGATCCAGAATGTAGCGATACTCATCACCAATATTTCGACCGGAAATATAGTATGAAACAGGTTGGGTTATCTGAATTCGATTGCCTGGCATCGTTTCCGGCGGAAACATGTGGTCAATAATTGAGAATGCAGGCAAAAATCGTGTTGCCAGAACATGAAGTCGTGTAAATTCATTGATATTGCCTATTGTGATAACAACCTCGTTATCGTTGATATCAATATCACCGATAAATGGTGGTGGACTGTTTTCTATTTTCACAGCACTGTGATCCGACAAAATGATGTCTTCTTGCTGTATGCCTTTATCTACAAAAATCGTAACGTGCTCGTTAATGGACTTCATAAATAGATCATAATTGCCTGGCGCAAGTCCTTTTATTTGAATACAACCGTTGTTGTATGTAATCGTATGACTTTGATCTGACAGCCATGTTGAGCCACGCTTTTCAAACAATGCACAGTTTTTGTCATGGTTATGCGTATCATAAGGCAGTTGAATTGACTCATTGGCATGACAGTTAATATGTTCAGGATACGCTGCTTTTGAAAGAAACAGATGCCACTTATAGGAATAATCGTTTGCGCATGATGCCTTTATATAACTGATATTTTTTAACATGCCTAAATGAATGCGGCCATTTTTATCTGTCTGGAAATGTTGAATAATTCTTTTGCAAAAGTATTGATGTTTCAATTCAATGGTTACAGAGCGATGAATGCGAGGTTCACCATTTTTGCCCAACACGTCAAGTGTATAGGTATTATTTTCGTGATGAAGCAGCAGATTTTCAAAATGTGGGGTTTGATCAATGCCATTTAGCTTAAACACAGCGTAATCCATTAATGATTCTGTTTTTTGTTGGCTGATATTGTCAATTTTGGCGCTTAATTCAAAATGAATGGATGCCAGATTTTCAGGTACTTGAAATTCATAAACCGATTCTTGATCTTCAAATAGTTTAAAATCTGGTATGACTTTACTGGCTGAAACCCCATCCATGTCTGTTGATTCAATGCTAAGGCTGATTTCTTTTAATAATGAAAGACTGATGGGATGTTCATTCAGGCTTAATGTTGGTTTGATCAGCACTTTGGATGTCATTTGTGGCAAAAGAGACTCACGATCAGCATAAAAGTCAACATACAAGTCATATTGTTCTGACAAATGATCAAAACCAGATAAGGAACAAAAATCTTGATGGTGAATAATCACAGGCTGATATTTGGGATGCGTACTAAAAGGAATAATGATAATTCCCTGGTTGTCGGGTTTGTATTCATATCCATCAAATTGAATAACAGCATCAGATAATTTTTGGTTTTTCTCATTAAACACGCAAAATTCATGGCCTGCTGCACCAATGGATTCAATAAAAAACAGTTTTCCTTTACGAATTAAAGCACGACTGCTTTTACCATTGCCAATAAACTCAAGCACAAAAACACCGGATTTATTGATTTCAGGAAAATCAAAAGTTTTAAGGCTTCGAAGAAAGGGAGGTGCATCATAGGTAAATATTTTTTCATGCGTTGGAGAGAGGCCATCAAGATTAATACTGGTGTCTGGTTCTTTATAAAAGGTTGAATAATAATTGAATGTATTGATTTCAAATATTTTGACAATCAATGTATTGACATTTTTAATATACAGTTGAAGTTTTACTGGATCATCAACAGAAAAAAACGACTGATTGTCAATGGCAAAATCAATATCAACGCGATCTTTGATGGCTTGAAATCGGTGTTGGGGCATTAACGAAAACCATTCTTCCATATCGCCTTTCATATTGACAATGTTTGTTTCAACATAAATATTTTGAAGCCAAGTATCGTCAAGGTATTGATGAAATCGTTCATAAGACGTTTTCTCAGTTTCAAAAAAATGCATTAAATAATCGGTGATCAGTTCTTCGTCTGATATAATGGGCGGTAAAAGCGTATACGCTTTATAGTCAGCTTTCAGATCAACCGGATCATTCTGATATTTGAAATACTTTTGATTGATGTAATGCATGTTTTTGGGCAATTTCAGGTATTCCAAAAACAATGATATCCTGTAATCCCCCTGTCTTCGATTGAAATCCAACAAGTGAAACAATATATTCGCTTTAAGAGAATTAAAGGGCTGGCTGAGATTTTCTACAAAACCCCACAGTCTTAACAGATAGGCTTTTTTTTCATCCAGATCATAACGCAGATCGATGTTGTCGGCAGGTGCCAATTTTCGAATGTATTCATAAACAAAATTTGAGTTATCCATAAAATTCGGAAAATATTTCAAGCATTCATCCAACTGGTTTTTAAACATCAAGTCATGAATGGGATACGCACCAAAACCACTGCTGTGGGGAGATTTAAGGTCTTTGATAACGTACTTTGAAAGCCCTTTTACATCCGGCCTTTTCAATCGTTTGAGATAATGTCTGAGTTGGTCAGGGGTTAATTGTTCGGGGTTTAGAATGTCAAGCCCTGCGTCTTCAACCCCACTGAGGTCACGATATTTTGAAAGCGCTTGTTTTTTTAGGGTGTTTATGCTGATAATATCTTGATTCAAGCGACTTGAATGCTTTTGTTGATGCGTGTCAATTTCTTTTTGATGATTAAAATAAAGCTTCAATTCATCCTGTATATAATTCAAACTTTTTGAGGGAAACGCCTGATATCGCAACAGCGCCTGTCGATTTAGAATTTCTTTTACTGGTGAGGTATATCCTTCACGTTTAATCCATTGTTTCAGAAGCCCATCTGTTTTATCAAATTCTTTCATGTGCTGATAATATAAGCAATGGTAATAGTAATAATCTGATGTTCCAGGAATCAGTTGCTGTAACGCTTTTTCCCTGTCTTTTGCCAGACTGAAATCCTCAACAAACCCAATTTCATTGGCATCGATTACGTTGATATGTAAACAAATTATCATGACGATTAATAATAATAGAATGGTCAGTTTCATAATCATACCTTTCAGACTTTCGTAATATTTTTCTTAGTTTTGGGGAATAGTCAGGTGTTTTCCGAAAAACATATACCAAGATCAAGTTTCCCCCTTGAGGGTATTTGATGGCCCCGTGGACCAACAATAATTAAAAATCGGCTGGAAAAAGGATGTTGATTCATTAAAGATTTTTGATAATTCTGGTCATGTGTTAAAACAAAATCGACTTAGATGAACAAAGATAATCCATGATTAATCCGCCTAAAAAAATAGTAATGGATTACGATAATTTTGTCAATTAACCCGTAAATGAAATCTACCCAATCCTTTATATTCACAATCCCCAAAACGCCCATTTTTGTCTTTTGAGATGATAGCAATTTTTTTTGATAAAAGTTGTTAACTGAATTCAAAAAGTTGCTAAATTTTTAGGAATGCTCTGAAACTAAATTCCCCATTATTAATTTTCATTTTCGGTGCTTGTTTGTAAAGACAAGCCATGCCTTAGTAAATCAAAACATAAGATTTTTTACGAATTCTCTTGCGAAATGAATGAGATTTAAGTATGTAAATATCCAACAAAAATTAAATTTTCTTTTCATTTTTATATTATTAAATATTCAAAAGATAGCAGAAAAAAGTGTAATCATGGAGGATAGGTATGATCTTTCAACTGGACAACTCTAATAAAAAAGGCATTCTTACTTTTGATGAAGCGCTGACCATTGAAAATATATCTGT
>Ga0272440_1000550_pt1 | contig 31635 bp, 27 predicted proteins | sample SSMMMBAug17_FD_192440 | JGI IMG/M metagenome (GOLD analysis project Ga0272440, IMG submission 192440) | Marine sediment archaeal communities from Little Sippewissett salt marsh, Falmouth, MA, United States - SSM-MMB-Aug17 | ecosystem: Environmental > Aquatic > Marine > Wetlands > Sediment ... | reverse complement strand
CTTGAATAAAACCGAAACCAAATATCCGGGAACCGATTTGCAACTCGTATATGAGTTAGTGACCCAGGACCGATAAAAAATGGTGTCTGCGGTGTCACCAAATCTTCCCAGAGGTCAAGAGTTCTGAATTTATTGAGAAAAACAAATTTCACATCGAATTGTTCAATACAGATAAATTCATTTTTGCCATGTCTTAAATGAAAATAGGAGATTTGTGGCTGAGAAGAATTGCCAAATTGGATAGGTGCGTAGTTTTTAGATAGTGGTAAACTTTATTCCGATGATTTTGGTAAACTTTTTCACCGCTGGTTACAGGTAGTTGGAAAGTAAAAAAGATACAAAATGCGACAGGTTTCAAATAAAATTTATTTGTTTAGGCGATTTTTTGTTTTGGGCAAAAAGAACACCACGGATTTGGGAACAATTGAATTTAAAGATCACATTTCTATCGTGGTGACGATTCGTCTGGATATTCCGGAAATGTTTCAAGCTGAAGCTGAAAAATATCCAAAAGTAAAAATAATATATATGGGAATCATCTACATAGGCTATGATGATTCTATTACAAATATCATTCACAAGCGGATAGAAAAATCATCCCAATTAGAAGATGAAAGGGAGGAAACCGCATCATAATTATTAATTATTTTCTTTTAATTAAGATTCGTCTCCCTTTTTACTATATGGTTACGCACCATTGATAAATCTTTTCATATACCTTTGAATGATATATTAAATCCCAATGATTCAAACCATAACCGATCCATTTCGATGACTCTGGAAACATCAAACAATGTTGTGGATTGGCATGTTGTCCCAATGCGCTATCAGTTGAAACCATGCCATCACCTATGATCTTGTCCTTTATGTTTCCCTGAACTTCAGCCAATGTTCCGGCAATTGAAAAATGATGAACATTTTCTAGTAAGGGAACTGGATGTCGTTCATCCGGCCTATAGTCAAAACGATCTGTTGTATTCCAGTCATCATCCAATATAGTGCCATAGCGTAAATCTGTAATGCCCGCACTTCGGATTTTTGCCAAACGTGCAAATGGTGCTGCATATGAAAAATGTTCCAATATGATATTCACCCAATTTCCACCTTGCTCTAATGGCGCACCATGGTGTGGGGTACCTAAAAAAAATATTTTCGTCAAATGGTCTGGCCAGGTATAACCAGATTTTTTAGCATAATAACAACCACTTCGAGTTACAAGGCCTCCCATACTATGAGCCAGGATCGCACATTCTTTCACATTCAGTTTTTTTATCAATGCTTCCAACAAATCAGAAAAGAGCCGTCCATTGGTTGAAATATGTCGTCCTGTATTGTAATTTAAATATAATGGCGTATATCCAAAATCTCTGGCCATGGCATCACCATAACCTTGGTCATTGTGTCGCCATTGTTGATAATTCATACAAAGCCCGTGGACCATTATTAGTAAATTGCCATTAAAGTCTGGGAGGTTACAATTATCTATATTTAGCGGGGCTTTTTTAAATTCCTGAATGGTCATTGGGATGGTCAGTGGATTATCGTGTTCATACAAATAGTCACCCAGTATGCCATTTAAAATTGATAAAACCAGGTTTCGTTCTTGAAACGATTGATTCTCATCAAACAAGGGTTCAATCTGATCGATTATCGCGTCGATACAGTCACGTACAGCATGATTAACATTGTGAATGCTCTGATATATGATATCGGTTATATGACCTATTGGCCCTGATGTCGTTGCACCATGCAATCCCGGTGAATTATCAATTGTTTTGTGCATGCTTGAAACGATATCAGTAATACCGGAAACGCTATCGGTTACCAGTTTGTTTATACCTTTAATATCTGATAATTTTATCATATTAACCTTAATAATTGATTTAGGAAAGCACTGAAAATAAGATGAGTTTTAAGTCTCTTTATTTCATCTTCTTCATCTTCTTCAATGTAATCATGGTTCAGAAACGAATCAACAAATATTGAATAATGAGTATCTTTTTTTCCGAGCATTACTTATTATATTATATTCTATCTTAATATTTACTGATGATCATTGATTTCGTTTACAATTTTTTAACGCTTTCATTCCTTTTAGCATTCCTTAAGGAGTGCTCTGAAAATAAGTTCCCCAATATTCAATATTTGTTGACTCGTTTTTCAACCATGATTACACAATCAGGGGTTGAGAATTTAATTATGGTCCGACCCGGCTAGCGCGTTTTTATAAAAGCTTCCACCCTTTTTTGACATTTTTTAAAACAAAACTCTCTGCGAGTGCCATGATCTGTTTTTTATCACTTGAAATTCGGATATCGGTTTTAAGGGGGTCTTTCCGCTGAGAACTAAAGTTGGTGTAGAATAAAACATATGATGGATATCGTGGATCGAGATATTCCTTATTGGTTTTCCAAACCATAAATTTTTGTACCATGACTTTATCTTTTTGCGTTTTTTTATAGACTTTCCGCATGAGAATTTCACTTTTAGGAAGCACAGAAGTTTGTTTTTGTGGACTGCTTAGGTCGATATAATCTTTCAATTGAGAAATACCTGAATCATCCAAGCCAGGGGACTTGTCATTTCGTAGCCGCTCAAAAACCGGATAAATAAATCGAACCCCTGCAATTGTTGAAATGCGTGAAAATGTATTGTCTTCATATTGCAATAGATTGTTTAGTAGTGGTTTTCCATACGTATTTTCGATCATGATATCATTGCAGCCGATTTCAGCAACGGTGTCAGGCGTTACCATATGAAAAGCAATGCCATCATTATCTGTTTCAATGTAATTGGAGTCACAATGTTTTTTGGAAAAATACTGAAATAATTCTTGGCGATCATCCTCACTGAAATTTGTCCCCACTTTACCGGCAACCTGAATAATATCTTTCTCCCGATAAAAACCCACGAGCAAGGATTTTATTTTTCCTTTATGTTCATTAATTCCTTCAGTATATCCCACAACAACACCATCAAAGGTGTATTTGGGTTTCACCTTGAACATAAAAGGCATATTTCCTCGAACCACTAGACCTTCATGGCCATCATTAGTGACCCATTCATCAAAAATTTTTCGAACTTCCTGATTAGATTTTACTTTACGTGTTTCAACCGCATGGACGTTGCCATCAGAAGGAAATATATCGGTTATTCTTGTCCATATGTCACCATAGGCCATACCACGAAAGGTTTGACCATTAATTTCAACAATATCAAAGACTGCTAGTGCAAGAATACCCAATGATTCAGCCTCAGATAAAGCAGCGATAACATCATATACACGACTGCGTTGATTCTCTCTTAACACATACATTTCACAGGCAATAATGGTATTGTTGATTTTTTTTTCTTGTAAGATATATTTCATTTGATCAAGACAGGGAATATTCATGCGAACAGTGCCATTTCTACCCACCATAAAAATTTGGTCTTCATCAAAAATAATGAGCTGAAGATGACCATCCATTTTTTTCGATACATAAAAGGTATTGCCCTTGATCCGACTTTCAATTTCTGTAGAATTGACAGAAAAAAACTGTTGAGATAGCTTTTTTTTGAAATCCTGGGGCAACGTTCTAATACTTTCATCAAGACAGTCCAGGTGACCTTTGAGATGATTGTTTGTTTTTTGGAGTTTATTTATATGGATTTTCATGACGTCACCTCCTTAAGTTCCAGCTGTGTTAAATGAAGAATCAAACAATATTGATCGCCTTGGACACGACCCTCTAAAAAAGCGCGATAAGGTGTGCCACCATTACGTAAAAAAATTGGTTCATTTCCTATTTGCCCACCACCGACTAGCATGAGAGTATTATCTTCGTGCAATGATTTTGCTATATCAAATAAAAAATCATAGGTCAGCCCATTCACATGTTTTATCTGATATTTTTTTGAAAAAACATACTTTTTGATAGCCTTATCTTTTGGAATACGCTTTCCAGTGCATCGGATGGGAATTTCGGTATTTAAATTGGATAACTGCTGCTCATAAAATTTTCTATCTTTTTCTGTACCATCCGGTGCTTTATTGACTTCAATTAAATCAACACCATATACAATTTTGTTATCTTGTGAAATAAACAATTTCTTCGTGCTATCCAGTATCATCCCGGTAACTTCAAGATTAATTTCCGGATCTGACTCAATGATCGCATCTGCAATATCAGTCATGGAATCAAATTGAATTTGTAATGATGAAAGACTTTGATCCAAGGTGGTTTTCAATACTTTGACAGTTTTTCTAGGGGTGTCATCATCAAGCACATAGCGAATTTCACTTTTTGCTTGATGTCTTTCAAAACAGACACGAGCATCACGTTTTTTTTCATTGGCAATATTGATACTTCTCATTTTTTTCCTCCATAATTTTTTTTACATGCTAAAATCCAGATCATCTTCAAAACTAAAATCATCATTTTCATCATCGTTGACATTCAAATCCGATACTTGATCCAGGCCGATAAACTCAAATTCAGAGCGTGTTCCCAAAGTCATATACAGTACATCATTTGCTTCTAGAAGAAATGCAGCCTTTGATTCATAGCCAGGCCGATAGTTAAATGAAAAAGTATAGATGCCATCAACAGAACGAATGGCTTTAATAAAATTGGTTTTTATATCTTCATCAGGCTTGATCACATAGACAGCATCAATAACGTGATCTAAATAGGTTTCAATATCAACAGTTTGATCCAGTTGAACCGGAGAATCAAACGAACTGGGAATTAACGCGACAGGTTTGCCAGTACTATCCACAGCTTTTAAATGTGATTTATCAACCCATTTCCCATTTTCACCAAGATTTCCCGCGGCCTTACCACCTTTTGGAATAATATAAGATCCGCTTTCATCAATATCCATGCGAACACATTCATTGCCATCTGGCCCAATGGCAACAATTTCTTTCCAGCCATAGAGTTTTTTTCGGTCCAGGCGGACAATATCACATGGCGTCTCTTGTTGATTTGTCTGAAAAATTAATTGTTTTGCCATATTCTCTCCTTATATTGGGATGATAATGGTCATAGTGTGTATATCAATTTTTGCAAAAATTGGATAAAAATTCAAATTTTTTGGATGATAATCAAAAATCAAATGAGCATAGGTCAGCATTGGTTGAACTGAAAGTAATTATCCCAGATATAATCCAACTTGGTGCAGGCATCATCCAAAGAAACTGCTTGCCATATGGCCTCACCTTTTTCATCAGTTTCGATTATTTTGCACAACTCAAGCTCTTTAAGTTTTCGCAAGGCATCACTGATTTCAAAATCAATGACTGTATCATATTTGTTTGCAAACCATTGTTCAATCGTATCGTCTAAGTCATGTGCAGTTAATCCACGACTAGAGTGAAGAAGAAAGTAATAACCTAACATTGCTTCTTTACATTCTTCTTCTTCAGCTTCGTTTAAAACATAATGAAAAACGCCGGCATTATTATCCAAATTTTTGAAATAAAGATTATCGCCTAAATCTTTCATAAATTTGATTATTCTATTTTTATAATTATTCCAATGATTGACTAAAAAACCAATGATTGCAGTCAAAGCACTGACACCACCAACCATACAAGATATTTCAGTCGGTCCCAGTGAAGGAATTTCGCCCCCAGTAAAAATGAATGAGCGGACTAAAATCCAGAGAACAGATACCATTGCAATTAATCCAGCGCTTGCCTTTAATGTAACAACCACTCCACCGCCTAAAGCACAACCAGTCATTAATAGAATATCTTTGTATCTCATTCGCACCTGGGTATTTGGAAACATCATTTCCATATCTGCTTTTGGAATATTTTTAAACAGTTTGATAATTAAGCTCCCAGGCTTGAACTTTAAATCCTTACGTTTTTGAGAATCAAAATATGCCTTATCTTTAAATTTGATCAGCAAAGCAACTCGATCAAAAATCGTAATATCAGTCTTGACAGGTTTTCTAAACAGTCTTTTATTGAAAGCTTCTTCCTGTCTGACACCTTTTCGATAAATGAGTTGGCTTTCAAAATCATCAAAATCAACAAATAAGTCTACTTTAAACAAAGATGCTTTTTCTATGGCATAGTTTAAATCTTCTTGTGTAATTCGTTCATAATTAGCATCATTCAAGATTTCCTTGAATTTTTCCAGGAGATTCTTTTCACATGCCTTAATATCATTTTTAGAATAAACTTTTGCCGATTTTGTGATTTTATCAGGGTTTAAAGGATAGTAATTGCTTTTGAGAAATTCAATCTTTTTATGAAAAATAAAATGGAAGATACATTCCAAAAGTTTGCATACATTTTGAAATTTCTTTTGCTCTGAAGAGTTCAGGTAACCATCTTCACACAAAAGTCTGATTATTTCAGCTTTTTGGAAAGGAATAAATCGTTCCGGTTCGTTATGATCTGACATAGTTCTCAACCAGGAAGCCTGAACCTACTGTTTCAGGCTATTATTTTGATGTCCTGTTGGGACTGTAAACTTTTCAATTTTTAGGAAAGCTAAGGAAAGCACTGAACTTTCCTAAGACATATATCCACGCTTATCTTATGATCCATGATTTCATTGATGAAGATGAAACAGATGATATTCTTGTGTCTTTCTCATTTTGTTCATCTTTTTACAATATATGATTCAAAAAGAGAATAAACGATTTATCTATCATCAGTTAGATGCCTATCATGACGCCTCATGCCTAGATATCGATTTAAGTGGATCATTCTCATTTCAAAACTTTCCTGAACGAGTATCTCTACATTGTAAATGTGTCCGAAAAGATAACCTTTATTTGATCGATATTCAAGTCATTTTTATCTGATTCATCAAAATTCACAAAATAAGGGATCAAAAGGTTTTAAATTATTACTGGTTGTTTATATGACGATAACACCATCTTTCCCAAAAATCTTGATAAATCAGTTCCATTTTTTTAGTAAAAGCATTTCCATCACATAAGGAAGAATGAATCATTTTTGAACGTATCTTGCTTCTAAGTCGTGCCAATTGATGTATAGAGTGTGACCAATAAATCGCCTTTTCTATATAGCTTGAATGTGAATTTGTAATCCAGTCATTCAATCCCAATGTTTTCAGAACACTTGCCACCATTCTTCCGGCATGACGTTGACCTTTCATCGTGATGATGGGCACGCCCATCCATAATCCATGACAGGAAATTGTATGACCGGACCAGGGTTGTGTATCTAGCAAAATGTCTATTTCATGATGTTTTTGTAAATACTTTTCAAAAGATTGAGTTCCAAGATATTCGATACGATCTGATAAAACTCCTTTGGATTCAAACCATTGTTTGTATCTGTCAATATTTTGTGGGTCTGACAAGGTGATGGATTGAATAATCAAACGGCTTTCCGGAATGGATTTTAATACATCAGCCCACAGAGACAATATGTTATCTGATACTTTGATCAAGTTATGAAATGCACCAAATGTTAAATAATTGTTCGTTAATGCGGGTAATTGAGATACTTCAATTGAGATTTCTGGTGGTTGATAACAACAAAAGCAAGGGTCGATTCGAATAAGTTCTTCAGTATAAAAAGGAATGCATTCAACAGCATCAAGATATGAATCTGTTATCAAGTAATCCATTGACTCTAAGCCTGTCGTGTTGGCATAACCCAGATATGATATTTGAATTGGTGCTGGTTTTTCTGCAAAAATACGTAACCGGTTTTTAGATGTGTGTCCTGCCAGATCCACCAATATATCAATGCCATCTGAACGAATTTGATCAATGACTGCAGGATCGGAATAGCCGCTGATATTTCGCCAGGTATTTTGATAGTTTGACAGTCTTTGAGTTACATTGTCTGGTTTTTGAATGTCTGCATAGCAATAGACATAGATGTTTTGATGAAATTTCAACAAAGGTTCAACAAAGAAAGCAACAGGATGATTCCGTAAATCAGGTGAAAGATAGGCAACACGAATGGGGCGATGCGGGTCTGGCATATTGGAATGAAACGTCCGGGGGAGAACAGTTTGAGAAACATGCTGTCCCCATCTTTTATGCTCATGCGCAATCATGCTTGTTGATATTTGGGAATCGTAATTCAATGTAAGCAGGTAATTACTCCAGATTTGATGTATGTCGGTTTTGTTGTTGAGTGCTTTTCTATAAGCCTCTATGCAATTATCAAGCTGTCCTTTTTTTAAATAAACATTACCCATTTGATTGTAAGCCATTGCCAATTGAAAGGAATCATCAGATTGCTTTACAACCTGTTGACAACAATTAATGGCATGTGACATTTGGTGAAGTGATTCATAAACCCTGGACAAATGAATGTTGGCTTCATGATAATCTGGCTTTAAAGACAATGCTTTAATAAAAGAAATACGACTTTGTTCAAGTTTTTTTTGGGAATAAAGCGCCATTCCCAGATTATTGAATATTCCCGGGTCATCAGGTTTGAGTATCAGTGCTTTATGGTAATGCGCAATGGATTGACTAAAGTCTCCAATTCTTGCCAAAAAAATTGCCAGATTACTATGATACGCACTTTCATAATCATGTATTTGGATTGCTTTTTGTATCAGCCGAATAGCCTGGTCGATCCGACCTGTTTTTGAGACAATCAATCCAAGCAAATGTAAGGCATCTGGGTGATTCGGGTTTCTTGACAAAATATATTCACATTGCTTTTGTGCAGAGTCATATTGTTCTTTCTCGAAAAGTACAATAACATTTTTTATTTCACTAAGCATTCGTTCTTGTGATTGACTCATAACTGACTCCTTTTCTCTCACCGCACCATCCATAACTGTCTGAACATTTGTTCCAATTCATTTTTCGAAAGGATTCACTGGCTTTGATCATTAATTCATGAATTGATCATCAGAAACCAAAAAGACATAGGGTTTTTTTGACATGGGATTTTCTCCCTCAACAACACGTGTATGATAGACAGATCGAATGTTTTGACATGTCAATACTTCTTTTGCACATCCCATTTTGAATATTTTTCCATTTTTCATCAGAATAAGCTCATCACAAAATTCGCTGGCAAGGTTCAGATCATGTAATACAATCAAAATGGACATTTTTTGTTCATTTTTTAAACGATTCAATAATGACAGTATTTGCAACTGATGTGCGATATCCAGATGATTTGTTGGTTCATCCAATAAAAACAATTTTGGATCTTGAGCCAATGCACGGGCAATACAAACCAATTGCTTTTCCCCACCACTGAGGGAATTGATTTGACGATCGCGTAAGGTTTCAATTTGCGTGACTTTCATTGCTGTTTCTGCAATTTGGAGGTCGGTTTCTGATTCCCAAAACTGCCATCGTTTTCTATATGGATTTCGGCCCAACAGAATATAATCTTCAACACAAATCGACTGACCAAGCTCTGTTGATTGAAATACAATGGCAATTTCTTTTGATAGATCTTTTTGATTGAATGATTTTATTGGATGGTTGCAATAGTGAATATGTCCATTTGTTGCAGGAATTAAACCTGTAACAGCTTTAAGTAAGGTTGACTTTCCTGAGCCATTGGGACCGATAATTCCAACGCAACAAGCTTCCAAAATTTGGAATGAAATATTCGTTAATTGAAATTGTGATGATTGATGACAGCTTAATTGATTGACAGATAAAATAGTCTTTTTGGCGACATTATTAATATTCATTTCTTCACCAGTGCGTAGATAAATATCACTCCACCCACCAGTCCTGTGACAATACCAACCGGTAATTCCAGAGGAGAGATAATTGTCCTTGCCAATAAATCACAAAGTATCAGAAAGATTGCCCCTGTGATATAGCTGGCAATGATCACAGTCCGATGGTCTGATCCCAAAAAAAGTCTGACAAAATGCGGCACCACTAGACCTACAAAACCAATGATTCCTGAAATTGATACGCAAAAACCGGTCAGTATTGATGCCATAATCAATAATATGTTGCGAACACGTTCTACCTGGAGCCCTAAATGAAAGGCATCTTCTTCTCCCAATGACAGAACATTTAAATCAACTGAAAATATGGAGGTAATCAAGCATCCAATCAATGAAATAATCAGTATTCCATATACAAGTGATCGATTGGGCTCTTCAAGGGAACCCATTGTCCAGAACATAATGCTATGCATCTGCTCAGACTTTGAAAGAGAGATAATCAGCATAAATAAAGAATTTGAAATAAAGCTGATCATCACACCAATAAGCAATAAGCGATGCATATTATATACAACACCACAAGCATTAAGTATGTAAATCGCAATGATGACGCATCCCGCACCGATCATTCCAAAAAAAGGAAGAGATAAAGAATAGCTCTGATTTAATGAAAAAACTATACAAATACTTACACCCAGTGCAGCACCGCCAGAAATTCCCAGCGTGTAAGGCTCAACCAGTGGATTACGAAAAATTGCTTGAAGAATAACGCCAGAAAGACTTAATGCTCCGCCGACTGCAATGCCTACCAGTATCCGGGGTAAACGAATTTTCATTAGAATTGTAGATTCGGTACTTTCAGCCTGGTTCAGTATCATCCAAATCAACTTATGAATAGGGATATTCATTGTCCCCATTGATAGTGCAATCAAGCAAACACTAAATAGTATGACCAATAAAAAACCAGTTGTGATACCCCATTTAATGGCCTTTGGGTTCATGAATAATTTTCCAGTTTAATTTTGGGTAAAGGAACTGAATCACTTGCTGAAGTGCATCTGCAAAAGATACAACTGTCGGGCTGCAAAATAGCTCAGAGTCGATAATATGAACGCGTTTGTGTTGTGCTGCTTTCAAAGAATCAAACTGAAGCCATCGATTTTTTTCTTCTTCTCCTGTCATACCCATTGAAGTAATCAGGATAACATCAGGATTATTGGTAAGCACCATTTCTTTACTATAAATCCCATTTCTTCGATTGGCCGCAATGTTAATCCCTTTAGCAAGGCTTACCATGTCATTTACAAAACTTTCACTCGTCGCTGCATATAGTGGTCTTGCTCCTAACTGAACAAAAACTTTTTGTTTGGTTTTAGCACCCAACCTTTCGGTCAAGCACCTAATTTTTTCTTGTGACTTTTGAACAATCTTATCTGCCAGCTGTTTTTTTCCAAGCATATTGCCCAAACATAAAAATTGAACAGTCATTTGTTTAAAACTATAAGGTTGAACAAAAGAAGCAACACGAATTCCCAAAGATTTGAATTTTTTTATCGCACGATGGTCTGTTAAATGGGTCGCAACAATTAGATCTGGATCTAACCGAACAACTTCTTCAATGTTGACATCCACTGCTGATGCAACACGCTTTTTGCTTTTGGCATCATCTGGTTTGTTACAATAAATTGTGTTCCCAACCAGATATTTCCCCATTTCAAGCAAGTAAACGCTTTCTGTCAAAGATGGCGCTAAAGACACAATTCGTTTTATTTTTCCTAAATTTTTATTTTCAATGCCTTGGTTTGGTGTTTGGCAAAAGCAAACAGTTATACAGGATAAAAAGATGCTTATGGCTAGCATTCGTATTTTGTTATTACAATTAATCATTTTGCTAATGAACTACAAGTTTACGTAATTTTTGAAACGTTTTTATTTGATCATATTGAATTTGTCAAATAAATTTTTTTGAGTGTAACCCAAATTGCACTCATTTCAGAATACGAAAAAATCAAAAAATCGGAGAGCATTTAAAGATTATCGTCAAAAATTATAGATTTTGATGGTACCACTGAAAAAATGACATTTACGCCAAAAAATGTACCCAAGAAATGCTGTGTTGTGGTTAGAATGATTAGTCATCAACTGATATAGCGTATCAGCCCCACCTTTCCTCGAAATGTTCTACAATGGATTCAGTCCTTTTTTTCAAGATGAGCGTTTTTGTAATGGAAATAATCTTGAATAATAAGTCGATGATCAAAAACAATGGGGTCTGGTAAGTTGTTTTCATGGAAAATATTCAAATTCATTGCATCATCTGCGGCTTTGGGTATTCCAGTGGCTGATGCGATATATACTGTTGTGATCGTATGTTGACGTGGATCTCGACCGGGGTCTGAATAGGCATGAAATTGCTGCAATAATTGGATATCTAAGGATGTTTCCTCTCGTGCTTCTCGAATGGCCGCTTGTTCGAGTGTTTCACCATAATCGACAAACCCACCTGGCAACGCCCATCCAAATGGGGGATTGCGTCGATCAATTAAAATAATTCCTGATTTTTCAGAAGTTAAAATTTCAATAATAATATCAACTGTTGGGATTGGATTTCGATGTGTCTGATTCGTGTTTTTGTCATTAAATTGTTCTTCGTGATCCAATTCACCCTTTAACAGCTTTTGAGCAAGCTTTACACGCTGTGGTGGCCAGTTTTTTAGGTTGGCAAGGGTCTTTTTTCTGACTTTTCCATTTTCGCGAAAAGATTCTCGTAGCAATACTGTTGGACGAGAACCTCTGTTGGGGACGATATCTATGTACATATGAATTCTTTATTTATTAAGCTCTAAGGTTAGTGGGTAAGGGGATTCTTGATAATCCTGATCTTTGTTAAACTGTTCCATTGGGGGTGTGAAGCCAGATGAACGATTGCCATCTAGATCGACCCTTTTATTTGATCGAATGGAATTCATATATTCAAGTATTGCGAGATCTGAAAAACCGGCCAACTTGAGACCTTCAATTATTTTCAACTCTTTCTCAATCGTTGATTCATGTTCAGGTCGATATGCATCAGTTTGAATCTGCTGAATAATTTCTTCTTCTTTTAATCCAGCCTGATGAAATCGGATCACTGTATCCGCGTCAATAGAGCATGTTTGATGGGTCAATAAATAATGAATGACGTTTTGAGTCACACCTGCCTTTTTCATTTTATTAATATCATTTGTTTTAACTAATGAATTGGTCGCCCATATACTCATTGGAAAGAATATTATCAAAAAAAATATTGGACAAATCAATCGTTTCATAAGTAACCTCCTTTGATCGAAATCGTTTGAAAACTGTGTTATACAAGGTGTCAAAGTTTACTCAGTGTGTCAATAGAAAAAGTTCTAGGGGTTGTCTGGCGACATTTCAGAGGTTAGATCTTCTTCGTTATCCTGGTTGTAAATGCTTTCAGCGATTACTTCAAGGCGCTCAAACCATTTGGGGTCATCTTTGTTGTATTCCAACTCATCGTACCAGGTGATGACCTCTTCTTTTCGAATTTTATAAGGTTTTTCTGCCTCAAAATCAATGTCAGCATATTGAAGCAAATGACGCACCAGTCTAACTTTATCCATTTGATCAAGCACTTCAAATACATTTTCATCGATAAATAACAAATAATCAAAGCCCTCGGGATCTAAAGCCTCTCGTGAGGTAAGGTGACGAATTAAGTCATTTGATTTTTGCATTTTTCCCAGTTGATAACGTCCTCCAGTTTTTCGTTTTTTTTGATCAAAAATCATTTTGATTTTTGCTTGCGCTAAATGAGAAAAATCTTTATTAATGATTTCATTAATCGTTTTTTGAGTATCTGGATCGACATCTGTAAATCGACTCATTAAAATCTCCTGTTTTGTTATGGTATCTAATCAATCAACAATAAGATTAGATCTGATTGTGTCAACATAAAAAATAAATAAAGTGACTCCAGAATAACTTGAGTCTTACGATTTCCACTTATTTATGTAAGGTCTGATAATATAAGTTCCTCATTCAATATTTGTTGATTCGTTTTTGAACCATGATTACACTGAAAAAGATGAAATAAAGACACTTTAAATTCATCTTATTCATCTTCTTCAGTGTAATCATGGTTCAAAAAACGAAAATGAACAATTATTTAATGGGGAACTTATTTTCAGAACGTTTCTTAGAAATTTCCAAAAACAAGTACCTCTCTTAACTATAATCTAAAAAATATAGGAAAACAATGAACCCAAATAAAATTATCGCCTTCATTGTCATCGTGGTCATCCACATTATCTTTACAGATTGTGCAGTGGCCAATAGCAAAGCTGACATGCAATATAATTTTGCCAAATCAATGATGAAACATAAAAGATATAAAACATCTATCACAGAGTTTCAACGTTTTTTATTTCTGTTTCCGGAAGACGAGCGAAATCTGGATGCTCATTATCAAATAGGCCTGGCGTATCAACAGCAAAAACAATATGATCTTGCGATTGAACACTTTTATAAAATTTTTTCCAATGGCACAGGAAAAAAAATCGGTATTCTGGGAGCATACGCATTAAGTAATTGTTACCAGATTCAAAAAAAATACATGATGGCAAAAAATGTTCTGGAATTATTGTTGGAGAATACACCCCAACAAGATTTACAGGATGAACTCCATTATCGTCTTGGATGGATTAACATTCGATTTAACCAGTTAGGCGCTGCGATGATTCATCTCAATGCAATCAAGAATGTATCTGCTTATCCTTTGGACACAGTGAAACATGCCATTGTGACCAAAAATCTTCCTAAAAAAAATCCATATCTTGCAGGTGTATTGTCAACAGTACCTGGGTTGGGTCAGGCGTATTGTGGGCGATATCGTGATGCAGCATTATCGTTTATTGTCAATGGAATAATTGGATGGGCTGCCTGGGAGAATTATGATCAACATCGACCTGCAATGGGTACATTGGTTTCTTTTTTTGGCCTGGGATTCTATTCTGGAAATATTTATGGGGCGATCAATAGCGCACATAAATATAATCAACGAATTGAAAATCAATGGTACTATCACTTAAAACAAAAGCCCGAAACAAACAAACGTTTCGGGCTTAATCATTAAAAACATTTAGAAAGAAAGACTTAGAACAGACCAGATACTTTACCTGTCTTTGTGTCTACATCAATTCTTCTAAAAGCTGGATTAGAGCCAGTACCTGGCATCAGACTGATCTGACCTGCACATGGGCAGAGGAATTTTGCGCCTGAGTAAATTAATATATCACGAATAGGCAAGGTCCAGTCTTTGGGCACATTTTTCAATGTGGGATCATGGGAAAGACTCAAATGTGTTTTAACCATCATCGTGGTATAGTCATCATATTTAGGATCGTCTTCTAACATTTTGGCTTTCTTTTCAGCAGCCGGATCCCATGACACGCCATCAGCACCATATACTTCTTTGGCAATCAATTCTACACGTTGTCGAAGTTTGGTTTCCAGAGGATACAAGAATTTAAAATCATTCTCTTCATCACATGCATCAATAACAGCATCAGCCAATTCAAGTGCGCCTTCGCCACCATCAGCCCAATGAGTTGATTTGGCACATCTTGCACCCGCTTTTTCAGCTGCTTTTCTAATCAGATCAATTTCAGCATCAGTATCTGTATGAAAACAATTGATGCAAACAACTGGATTGATTCCTGCCTTTCGAATTGTGTTGATATGATGGACCATGTTTTCAAGACCTTTTTCAACAAGACCCAGGTTTTCTTTTGTATATTCTTCAGGCATTTTGATTCCAGGAACAACGCGGGGACCTCCACCATGCATTTTAAGGGCACGAATGGTTGTTGTCAGAACAGAAACATGAGGTTTCAGGCCACTGTTTCGGCATTTTACATTCCAGAATTTTTCAAAACCAATATCCGCTGCAAAACCACTTTCAGTGACATGGTAATCAAACATTTTCAGACCGATTCGATCCGCAATAATGGATGATTGTCCAACAGCAATATTGGCAAATGGACCCGCATGAACCATACATGGTTGATATTCAGCAGTACACATCAGGGTAGGATTGATGGTGTTTCTCATAAAAGCGGTCATTGCGCCACCCACTTCAAGATCACCCGTTGTAACAGGTTTACCACTCTTATCAAATGCAACAGTGATTTCATCAAGTCGTTTTCTCAGGTCAGGTAAATCATTGATAATTGAAAGAATCGCCATTAATTCAGAACTAACAGCAATACCAAACTTTGATTGCATGGTGAAACCATCAAATCGGCCGCCCATACCAATAATAATATTGCGAAGGGCCTGAGCACAGAAATCAATAATCCATCCCAATTCAACTCGGGTAGGATCAATATCCAGGCGTCGCATACCGGTCAGTCGTTGCAATTGTTCATCATTGTAATTTCTTTCATGTTGCATTCTAGCTGTCATGGCGACCATGGCAAGGTTATGTGCATTCATGATATCGTTAATATCGCCAGTGAGTCCCAATGAAAATTCAGTCATCGGAATAAGCAGTGCATTTCCACCACCAGCTGCAGTACCCTTGACATTCATTGTCGGGCCACCTGAAGGCTGACGCAGTGCGCCACCAACATTTTTACCACGTTTTCCCAGGCCTTCCATCAAGCCAACTGATGTTGTGCTTTTGCCTTCTCCCAATGGTGTTGGCGTAACTGCGGTTACCTCGACATATTTGCCATCAGGCTTATTTTCGAGTCTATTAATGATTTTCAAGAAATCTAATTTTGCCAGACGTCCCATAGCGAGTACTTCTTCTTTTTCAAGACCTAATTTTTCTCGCCAATCTTCTGGTGTGGGCATGTTTTTTTCAGCTTCTTCTGAAATCTGCCAATCTTTCATTTCAACTGCATTATATGCCATTGAATAAATCCTCCTTAATAAAAAAATTTATCTTTATATTATTGAAATATGCCATTTAGGCCAAATCAAAAATATTGAACCTATAGCATGCGGATAGTGTCTTGACAAGAAAGAATATTTAATCCGCATTTTTCAAGTAGATATTTTTGAAACAAAATATGTAACAATGCAGGTTGATTTTTTTTATCAGTGCAGCCTGCAATTTAGTTTTATTTTTTCTTTGCAAGTGTAATAAATTCAATTTTTTCCATAGCCAACTCCAGGTAAAATCTTTGCATATCATTGATGATGAAAACAATTCGACGATTATCATTATATTCAGTTTCTGGATGAAGAACAATTGTACTGTTTAGGGCCAGGGCTTTTGGCTGACCGAAAAAGGATGTCAGGTTATATTTGTTTTCAACCATCCGCATGGTATGACCCATAATCTGATTGGTCATTTCGCCAATACTGTCTGGCACTTCGTTGGTGTTATGATCTTTCGCCAGTTCTTCTTCAGGCAGTCCCATTGCAGTCATGTAACCTCTATACAAACTCAGGGCTGCATCGCCTGTCATATTAATGACACACAATCCATTGTAATCGCCACTGAACTGAACAAAACATCCGATATCCGGACGTAAACTAACACGAGGGATACTTTGTATTGTGGTCGAGTATTTGACACTCTGTTTTGTGCTGGATTCTAATACTTGTTTGACTGCATTGAAAAATGTCGCGGCAACGACATCAATTGCAGGGGTTGATGTGTCCATGATATTCCTTTCTTTGATTAGTTGGGTTCAACCTGAACCCTTTAGTTAAAAAATTTTAATTGATATCAGGTATATCTCCCTGTTATCACGTTTTTCTATCCAAAGCCTGGGCTTGTGTTAATTGTTTGACATCATTTATGGGATTGGAAACAGTCTTGTCATGTGTTATGAGCTGGCCTGAACGTGTGATCATGGAGTTATCTTCGAGAACTGCGATTCCGAATTTATCCATGACATGGGTTTTGAATTCGTATTCCATTGATTTTTTTTTCAACTTATAAGTAAAGATCATCCATGTCAACCCAAAAAGTGTTCCAATTCCCAGGGTTGTGCATATTAGTATTAATAAGAATTGAAAAGATTGCTCTCCCAGTCGTTGTAGATAATCAACAATATCATCAATACGATAAATAATCCCTGCGCCAATTCCCACTAAAAAAAGAGACAACAAAAATGGAAGGTTTAATAATGTTTGAATGATGGTTTCAAATTTCGATCGGGCAATTGTTGTTTGCTTATCTCCTGAAACAATTCTGCTATCCTGATCTGCCAGATATTTATTAAAGGCCACCAAAAAAATTCCCATTAAAAAAGTAATCACAACAGGTGTGAGAAATGCCAATAAAAAATATATTCGCCAGGGGAAAGGAATATCAACCGGACCGAATCGATCATAATTTTGGGTGCCCATTTGATAAAACCAGCAGAATATTAAAATACATATTTCGATAATTCCCATAAATATGAGATATTGTTTCAGTATGGTTTTACGCTCCACATCCGAAAACAGTTGGGATATCGTTTTTGGTTTGCTATTTTTTTTTGCCATGGGTTTTTAATAAGACATCCTTCTATAATTAAATTAACTTACAATCTTATCAAAATATTTATTGATAGTCAATATCATAAATTTAAAAACATGGTGTTTGCTTTTTGAAAAAACTTTGATAATATTAGCCAATAGGACAACACACAACGTTGGAAGCTGCCATACGTTGGACGATAATCAATTATTTAGGAGCAAAAAATTAATGAAAAGACCTCAAACAAACTGTAAATCATTATTAATTGGAAGTTTACCGATGGAAGATCATGAATTGGCGACACAGATGATCTTTGATTATTCACCAGAAATTCCATTATGGGTGCAACTTCCCAAATTCAAGCAGGAAGGGATGATTCATCAGTTTATCTCCGGTATGCCTGGATTGACCATTGAAGGAGATCGCCTTTATATAGATACAAAAAAGGATAGCTTTGAAACTGAACTGGTTGAGTATTATGAGGAATATCTTTTAACATCACAGGATCCAAAATTGTTGAGCCAATCCAGATTTTCCCTGTCTCGTGAAACTGGAAAAGGCTTTTACGTTTTTTTGAACTTTCTCAAAAAGAATCAACCCGCAGTTTTTTCAGTTAAAGGGCAGGTCACCGGACCCATTACATTGGGAATTGGTGTCAATGATCAGGATGGACGATCCATTTTTTATGATGATACCCTTAGGGATGTCCTGGCCAAGCATGTGGCGATGAACGCTAAATGGCAGGTATTACAATTATCAGAATATACATCAAATCCTCCGATTGTTTTTTTTGATGAGCCCGGTGTTGTTAGTTTCGGGTCTTCTGCATATATCAGTATATCCAGGGAGCAGGTGATGGAAGCATTGGGATGTGGCATTGATGCCATCCATGAAGCCAATGGACTGGCGGGAATTCATATCTGTGCAAATGGTGATTGGTCATTAGCCCTTGAATCCAAAGCTGATATTCTTAGCTTTGATGCCTACTCTTTTTTTGATAATTTTATTCTATTTAAAGATTCCATTCATCAATTTTTGTCTGAAGGACGAATCCTGGCCTGGGGAATTGTTCCCACATCACGACCTGAGGATATAGAAAAAGAAACCACACAAACCCTTTTAACCAAATGGGAATCACAGGTTGATGCTGTTACCAGCTTAGGATTTTCAAAACAAAGGATTCTGTCCCAATCTCTGATAACACCGAGCTGTGGGACAGGTTCATTGACTTTAGAACAAACCAAAAAGGTTTTGGTTTTAACACAAGAATTGTCTGACTTACTGAAAAAGCAGTGCGCAAATTAATGTTTTCTAAAAACTGTAAACTTTTTATCCCCTTTTTTCGTCTTACCCTATAAAACAGCGTCAACATTGTTTGAAAGGGCGTATTCAAAAAGAGGGGGCATTTTTATTAGCCCTGAAATGGCTTAGGAATGCTCTGAAAATAAGTTCAGTGTAATCATGGTTCAGAAACGAATCAACAAATATTGAATAATGAGGAACTTATTTTCAGAGCTTTCCTAAGTACATGCTTGATGTTTAATTCTTGAACAGTCAAACATTATCAATGTGGAAATTATTTTCAGAGCGAACCTTAATATAAAAGCCCCGACGAAAGATAGAAATAATTCTTAAGCTCAGTAAGGACGCTACATAAATGAGCTATCTTTATTATTGTTAATATATTTGAGAACTTCAGGGCTTTAATCATTGTAATGTATTACCCAGGGCGTTTTCCTGAGCGTTTATGTTACAGGGCTAAAAAATATCCCATTTTTTGAAATGCGCCCTGTTTAAAATAGGGAAAATTTATGGATCAAATTTCAGGATGGGTTCGAGAAGCGCAGGCTGGAAACCGCTATGCGTTGAACCAGCTTATCGATCATTATCAAAACGATATCTTTCGATTTGTTTACTATCGCGTCCATCACCTGACTGATGCTGAAGATCTAACGCAGGATATTTTTATTCAGGTCATTAAACGGATTCGCACTGTTAAGGATCAAAATTTGTTTAAGGCCTGGTTGTTCCGCATTGCCAGCAATCGTGTCACTGATTATTTTCGAAAAAAGCGTCTTCTTTTTTTTATAGGAACCTCAGCTGACTTAGAATCGGATCATTGCGAAACAAGTGAGAATGATTCTCCGGAAACACAAATTTATAAAAAAGAATTCACAATGCGACTCAAATTATTATCCAAAGATTTATCAAAATGGGAACGTGAAATTTTTCTCATGCGATATATTGATGATCTGGATATAAAGGAAATTGCACTGATTTTGAATAAAAAAACAAGTACGATTAAAACGCACTTATACCGTGCATTACAGAAATTTAAAAAACATAAAAAATTTCGTGAATTATTGCAAACAGCAAAGAGGTGAATATGTCATTACAACAAACAAAGCATCTAAATGATGATAACATATTATGGACATTGATTACCCCAGATATGCTCCAAGCGAATGAAAAGCAGCATTTTCAAGCTTGTCCAGTTTGTAGGGACAAACAAACCTCGTTATTGCAGGAATTGAATGAAATCAACATACGATCTCGAGAATATCTACCCAAGCCCAAGCGGAACTTACGTCCTGTAACAATTGAAAAAAGCGCCTCACCTGTTTTTTATCGTATGAAACATGGACTGGTTTATGCATGTATGGTCATGATTTGTGTGGGGGGGGTCTTTGGATTGTGGCCAACACAAAAGAAATCTCCCATCAATAGTGTCGCCATTGAACAGACCCAAAAAAATATAGCAGAACTGCTTCAAACAATGGATACCAATCAACAGACGAACAACGATTCCATTTTGCCAGTTACCTTTCAATATATTGTTCCTGACGAATTTGAAATTATGTCCGAGCCTTTTTATGATTATGTATTTCCAATCTCTACACAGGAAATCAACGATTCATAAAGGCGTTCATTGCGTGTGTTTCGGTGATATCTTATCAATTATTTGATTCAAGCATGTTTGTGCTTGATCAAAGTCGTAGGAAAGGATTAAGGCTTCAAGTTGTTTACGTTCTGATTTCATTGACTCAGGAAGTTGTGACGCCAATTCATGGTAGGTATCTATTGATGTTGTGCGTCCCTGGCCCAAAAGGTCATCCAGTTGTTGAAGATCATGCATCAGTACCTTCACGTCTTTTTGTTCGGTAGGCGGTTGATCTGATGCCTCTGCCTGACTTAACCATTTCCTGTTTTCCCTGATTCCATGAATCATTTGATTCAATGTATGGGTAAGATTGCGTAAAGATATTTGAATGTCTGCTTCAATATTCTGCTTTAAAGCCTGTTCCAGTAAAAATGCGTTTTTTTGAAGATTTTCAGCCCCAATATTGCCTCCCAGACCTTTAAGGGTATGCGCCATCACTTTTATTTCATCCAGCTTTTCATTCTGATACAAAGACTCTAAGTGTTGGACAATATTTTGATATTCATTAAAAAAATCCAGCAACATTTTTTTGAATAGGATTTCATTACCAGCAGCTCGTTTTAAACCAATTTGAATATTAATTTCAGGTAGTTGAAAAGTTATCCCTTCAGGGACTTCCTGCTCAGAGGGAATACTATAGGTATGATGTTGACAAATCTTATCCGAATGTATCCATTGCGATAGCACTTCTAAACAGGTTTCAGGATCAATGGGTTTGGGCATAAAATCAACCATACCAGAGCGTAAACATTTTTCTCGAGAATGAACAGAGGTATGGGCAGTAATTGCAATAATTGGAATTTCTGGTTTTTGGTATTTTTCCATAAGCTCCCTGATTCCAAGACTCGCAGAAAAGCCATCCAAAACAGGCATTTGAATATCCATTAAAATAAGATCGTATAAAGGTTTTGATTTTTCCAAAGCATTTCTAATATGATCAATTGCTTCTTGACCATTATTGACAATTTCAACAAGAACGCCCGATTGTGTCAAAATATTTTTCATCAATTGCTGGTTTATTTCATTGTCTTCAGCTAACAGAATGCTTGTGTTCTTGAATTGATACTGTTTGAGACCTTTTTGAGGTTTCGTATCGGGTTCCAATTCTGTTTTTATGTCTGGCCAGGCCAGATTTTTTCCTTTTTCAAGTTGATTCAATCGATAATAATTTTTAATTCTAGTAAAAACAAGTGGTTTGATATATGGAGAAACAATGATATCAAAAACGCCTTTGGTAAATGCTTTTGGAATATCAACACATTCGGGTGATGATACAATCATCAAAACAGGGATCTGATGTTTTCTGGAAATGTGTTCACATAATTCATAAGGATCCATAAAGGGAATATGTGTTGAGATAATAGCAATATCAGTCTGTCTTTCCTGAATGGCATTGATTATCTCCTGTTTTTGAGTCACAGATTGAATTTGATGTATGCTTTGCTTTAACATGGTATTCAGAACCTGTTCTTCAATCCTTTCAGAATGATAAACAAATAAAATGGATATTGTTTTTTGGCTATCTTCATTCATAAAGTGATCCTTAGGAAAACTAGAAAAATAAGGAAAGCTCTGAAAATAAGTTCCTCATTATTCAATAATCAAAATTTGTTGATTCGTTTCTGAGCCATGATTACACTGAATATGATAAATTTAAAATGTCTATATTGCATCATATTCATCTTTTTCGGTGTAATCATGTTCAGAAAGAGAATGAACTGTTAGCTACGTATATGCATGATGTGTAATAATTCTTGAACAGTCAAACATTATAAATGGGAAATTTATTTTCAGAGCTTTCCTAAGTTCCCATTTAAAAATGATTGACTGTTTAAATCCCTCAAAAAAATAATGGTTCAAAGACTGAAACCAGTTGACATTTAACAGATCAAGCAGTCAACGTGTTAAGCACCTTCGCGACCTGGTTGGTTGTATAAGGCTTTGGAATAACGCCGACAAAACCATTTTCTTTATATTGAGACATAATTGGATCATTGGAATAGCCGCTGGAAACAATCGCTTTCACTTGTGGGTCAATCATTTTAAGTTCTGAAATTGTTTCTGCTCCACCCATTCCCCCTGGAACTGTCAAGTCAAGAATTACAAAATCATAAGGTTGCGATTCTGCCATTGCTTTTTCGTACATTTCTATGGCAAAATGACCATCATATGCCAAATCGACGTGATACCCCATTTTTGAAAACATTCTTTGCGCCATTTTTAATATTGCTGAATCATCATCCATAATGAGAACTTTTCCATCACCCCTGTGAAAAGTCCTGGTTTCAGTTTCTACAAGGGGGGGATCTGCAAGGCTTGCTTTTAAATAAATCTGAAATTCACTGCCTTCATGAATTCGCGAATTCACATGAATGTGACCATCATGACGTTTAATAATGGAATAACTTGTTGCAAGACCTAAACCACTTCCTTTTTGCTTAGTGGTAAAATATGGATTAAAAATTTTATCCAGGTGATGCTGAGAAATACCAATGCCTTGATCCTGTATGCAGATTCTTATATACTGCCCATTTGAAACTGGATAATCTTTAATATAATTTTGTCCCACGCTGATATTCTCTGCAGAAATTTTAATCATACCTCCTTCAGGCATGGCCTGACGTGCATTAATAACAAGATTACTGATTACCTGATCAAGCTGCCCCCTATCGACTTCAATCGCCCATAAATCCTTTGCAATATCAAATCGACATTTACAGGATGAACCTCGTGTCACAAATTCCGATGATTCTTTTATTAAATTACCAATTCGTGTTACTTTCTTAATGGGTTCACCACCTTTTGAAAATGTCAGAAGTTGTTGTGTAAGGGTCTGCGCTTTTTTTGTAGCATCCAGAATTTCAGCGAGCACTGGATACAAATCATGGGATTCATCCAGGATCGACTGTGCATGTGAGGTATTTCCAAGAATAATACCCAGCATATTATTAAAATCATGAGCGAGGCCGCCGGCAAGGGTACCAATGGCCTCCATTTTTTGAGTCTGATTGAGCTGTTGGTCGATCTTTTGTTGTTCAGTGATGTTTCTAAATACAAGTACCACACCGATAATTTCATTTTTATTGTTGAATATAGGAGAGCCACTATCTGCAATCATATATTCGGTGCCATCTTTTGAAATGAGTATTGTATGATTGGCCAGGCCAATAATCCGACCGGTATTCATAACTTTGCGAACTGGATTCTGACAGGATTTGCGTGTTTTTTCATTGATTATATTGAAAACTTTGGAAATTGGCATCCCGGTAGCATCCTGAATTGACCAGCCAGTTAATTTCGATGCCACACGATTAATCAGAAGAATGGTTCCCTGTTGATCAGTCGCAATAACGCCATCACCTATGGATTGAATGGTCACAAACAAACGTTCTTTTTCAAGGGCCAACGCTTCTTCAGCCTGTTTTTGTTGTGTTTGATCACTGTATACAGAGACGACTTCGCCAGAATCCAATCGATACACATAATTATCTCGCCAACCAGATACCCGTCCATCCTGATAAAAACCCAATGGAAAATATTCTGGATTTCCTGTTTTCCAGACACGACGAAAGACGTCAAACAAACCATATTGTTTTACACCTGGAAAAACTTTTGTCACCCCCTGTCCAATGATCTCTTTGCGATCAATATTTTCGATTAATTCACCACCGCGATTAAATTCAACAAAGACAAATTCGTCGCCATCATCAACTGCACGATAGACAGCAATACCATTTTTAGTGTTTTCAAATACAGCTTTATACCGGGCCGCATTTTCGTTTGTTCGTTTTTCGGCCTTTTTTCTAGCGCTGACCTCGTTGCGTAATTGTTCATTCATATCTGATATTTGTTGAGTTCTATCGCTAATAATGGCATTAAAGATTTCTATAATATTATGGATATGATCCGACACAGTCGTTAACGATTGAGTATAGGCTAATAATTTATTTTTTCTGGTGTCATCAAGTGATTTTCCCAAATAATTATTATCAGTGACAATAATCTGTAGTTGTTTGTGAATTTTGGAAAGGGGATTAAAAATCCATTTTTTGCATATGAACCATTGCACCAGAAAAACAGACAACAGTATTCCAAATATTCCAAACACTTGCAACAAAAAGCCATTGACAGGTTCATATACTTGAGCCAATGGAATACGAACGCTTATTGCGCTGACAACAGTGCCAGGCTTCCGATGAAAACTATTTGTGGGACCATAGGCATCGATTAAGGCAGCAGGGGCTTTGTCAGGCGAACCATGACATTTCAAGCATGATTTTTCTATAATTTCACCTCGCCTCAAAACAACAAAAAAGTCTTGACCATTTATTGAGCGAATACCTGTTGTTGTCACCAAATCTGGTGATTGATTGAGTTGTTTTAAAAAATCAATCTCATAGTCATCTGCCTCATTTCCTGGATTTCTCGCATGAATGGCACATTCTTTATAATAAATATTCGACTTATTGGTGAGCTTGAGGATTTCTCTAATAGCAAATGTGGAAGACATCCATGTGGGATCAAAATAATCACTGGAAAGATATTTTTCTACTGTACTCAACAATGAAGGTTTGAGCCTTTCATTAAAATATGAATGAATCGCAAGTTTTATATCTAGTATTTCCTGTGCCTTTTGCTGTGCAATATGCAGCGAATTGTGTCTCAGGTATATGTTAAATGCTATTACAAATATTACACCAGCAATTAAAAAGAGAAGGCCTGTAAAAAGAAAAAAGCGTGTACTTGTTGTCATGATAATGCACCTTATCGTTATAAATTTATCAAAAAATAAACATTTTTGAAAAAATCAAATAACACATATAATGACATATTTTCCATTTTTATTCAACTGATTTTAGCATACTTAGGAATGTTCTGAAAAATAAGTTCTTTAGAATTCAAAATATGTTGATTCGTTTCTGAACCATGATTTCACTGAAAAAGATGAATAAGATATTTAAAGTGTTTTTTTTTCATCTATTTCATCTTTTTCAGTGAAATCATGGTTCAGAAATGAATCAACATATTTTGAATTCTAAAGAACCTATTTATATTGTTTGACAATTCAAGAATTATACCTAACCAAAAGTTCATTCTTTTTTTTGAACCAAGATTTCACTGATTATGTTGTGTAGAAGATGTCAGGAAAGCATATGATCTTGCAAAATTCAATCAACATTGTTTTTGCGCATTACAAAACATAACTGACAGCCTGAGGCGTCAGGTAGATATTCAAACGGGGCGCATTTTAACGTCACCAGAACATGTTATATGTTCTGGTGCGCAGTTAGTTGTTCCTGAATAACGTCGATTCAAAAACAAATTTTTCAGATATTAATTACTTTATCAGCCAATTGCATTGCAGTTACAATATCCAGCATATTGGTGGTTTCACCCACGCATTTTTTTTCCAGTAATCCAAAATGGGTCAGACAGGTGCCGCAAACCAGTATATGAAGGCCATTTTTGTCGTAATCCTGCAAAGTGGGTAACACCTCTGAACCTTCAATCGCTAGCTTAACACCATTATTTACAAATACCAACCGCCATAATTCGGAACTTATTTCTTTTAGGGTTTTAATAAAACTGGTCATCAATTTTAAGCCCAATTCATCATCTCCAACTCCGATTCGATCAGTAGCACACATCACCATAATCTTTTTTTCTTCAGATTTTTCGGGTAATGCCTTTTCTTCATTGAGCAAAGATAATTGCTTTAATTTTCCTGTAATGACAAAGGTGTCATCATCTTCCTTAATTACTGTATGATAATGATTTGATTCTAAAAACCGGCTGACATTCTGCTTTGCAGCCTCATTATCAACCATAACACATAATGCTAAGACATCTTTATCATCAATCGCAGCTTTGGTTTGTAAAACAGGCCCAGGACAGGCTAGACCCCGTGCATCTATTTCTTTCATCAGAAATATCTCCTTTATTCAAAACTGACATGTTATCCTGAAAAAGAACATATCATCTCATTTTCATGGTACTCATGATATTTTCCACACAATGGACAGGGATTGTCCAGTTTAATTTCGGCATTCAGGCATTTGTTTTCTGTCATCTATATTGAATCCCCTTGTTCTGGGAGAAATGAAAACCATTGGTTTGAAAAACAACCCTTTTTTAATACAGACAAAAACAAAAACCATCAGTTAATCTCCTGCCAACAGTGCAGCACCAAAGGCCCCCACAAATTGAGGATCATCAGGCACATTGATTTCCTGTTTTAAAGCATCTGCAAGCAAATGACGTATACATGCATTATTGGCCACCCCCCCGGCAAAAACGACTTCACCCAAGATCGATATACGCTTTAGCATGCTGACCGAACGTCTGACAACAGATGCATGTAGCCCCCTGGCAATCTCGTATCTATTGTGACCTTTGGCAATAAGCGAAGTGACTTCCGATTCTGCAAATACAGTACACATACTGTTTATTTTCAAATCTTTTGAGGCTTTCAATGCTTCATCACCAAACTGTTCAATAGGAAATTCCAGTGCGTTGGCCATGACCTCTAAAAACTTGCCTGTTCCGGCAGCACATCGATCATTCATTTCAAACTTATTGATTTTGCCATTATGCAACAGAGAAATGGCTTTACTATCCTGTCCGCCAATATCCAGTATGGTTTGGGCAGATGGGTACATTTCAGTTACTCCCCTGGCGTAAGCCTTTATTTCTGTAACTGTTTGGGATCCATAAGCCAATTGAAAAATATCGCGGCCATAACCTGTTGCCACCATGCAATCATAATTATGACCATCCAGTAATTTACTGGCTGATCGCACAGGATCATAGCCAGTATTTGTTTGATTTTTCTTGATGATGTTACCTGATTCAACGATAACCAGCTCAATGGTTCGTGAACCGATATCAATTCCTGCGTATCTCATTGTACACGTCCTATATACTCTCAAAAAGCGCTTGAATTCGTGTTTTTAATTGACCGGTATCACCATCTGAATAATCAGATTCTACTTTTAGAAAAGGTAAGCCATGTTTTTCACTAACATATACGCCAACTTTATAGGATTCTACACTATATGCATGACATGCCTGTAATACAAAATCAATCACCACATCAGGCTGAAACTTGTCGATCATAATTGAAAGATCATCCAATCTTTTATTATTGGGAGTCATACAGGCACAAGGGATTTGCAAATATCGTTTGGCCAGGGCACCAATCGGGTCACCTGTGTTTTCTTCAAATTTTCCCATAAAAGTTTTCATGCCAGTGCAGGAATCTGGTACAACAACCACACCGCCAGAAGCTTCGATAATATTAAATATTTTAGTGGCATCACCACCAATGGGGCAGCCGGTGACCAATACACGTGGTGAATCCTGATTTCCAAAATAAAAACCTTCTTTCACCCGATTTTCCAATTTTTCGATCAATCGCTTCAGCGTTGGAAGGATCTCCTCTCCGGTTGATGGCAAGGCAATGAAGGCAATATCATACATTTCCTGGATGGAGATAACTGAGGGTTTTAAGGCTGCAAAGGAAAATATTTTTTCCATTAAATGATTTTTTTGATTTGCAGATTGAAGGAATCGCTCAATTTGTTCATCAGATGTTTTGCGATCAAATGAACGCTCAAGAAAGTCCTTAAGATTGAGAATCATGTTTTTCCAGTTCTCTATAGCAGATGATTCATCAGGCAACTGGGGTAAATCCATCACAAACGTAGGTTTTATATCAGCAATCAACTCAAACATTTTTTTCTTGCCATCGCAAGTCGTTTCTGCAATCACTGCCTGGGACATGGAATAAAATGGACAGGTGCCTTCAATGATAAACCCATAGCTGGATTTAATTAAAGGGCATAGATTTGCCGGAAGGACTGTTTCTGCTGATTCAATAGGAATATTGGAAAAAGCACAAAGCACTGCCGGTACAATGCCCATGGATTGAATCATTTCAATGGGCGCATAGCCGCAATAAATCCCCACAATCGGATGATTCTTTTCCTTTTTTGCCTTAACATAGTTTAATACACGTTTTGAAGGTTCTCCATCGAAACCATCATTCATTAGCTTAATCAAATTATCATTCATCATATGACTCCTTTTAATTTAAAAAATTATTTCCATAAAATCGAAATATTATTAATAGGAAAGGTTCACAGAACTGTTCTGAATAGCACTATGGTTAACATATTTATAGGATAGTCTATTCATAAGCATGAATGATTGAAATTATTAGAGGGAATTTGTTGAAGAAATGTGTTATGTTTCGATCTTTCAGCTTAGTCTATGACCCACCAAACCCGGGCAGATATATTATTGTTGCCTCAGGTAAAGCCAAAATATCGAAATAATTCTTTCATGAATTTAACACCTTAATTGAAATGTTACAGGTTAATTATTGGGTGACTCAGGCTTGAAAGTTTGTCTGAATGGTGCAATAAAGTAATTTCAATAGAGTCAGTCCTCAAAAGTTATCCTGAATTTTGTTTCCAAATACAATATTGGTTTTAAAATGTCAAGTGATAAGTATGCGGTCATAAGTATTCGGGTATAAACTATCATATCAGCTTTTCTTTCAATTCTCATCGAATTTTTCTCATATTCTGTAATTTTTTACGTACTTATTCATTGTTATTTTCGCCTTTTTAAAATCTATTTAATAATTTGATATTATTATATATTCACCAGTTCCGGAACATCAAAAGAAGACACCGGTGTCTTTAATATTTGATATATTTTTTGCCACATTTTTTTCCAGTGACATATTCTCCCAAATGATAAAAAATATTTCCGACTTGATTTTGTTGTATGAGAGGCTAAATAGATTAAGTCCTGCATCACTGTTCTTACTCTTCTTCTTGTTGCTTTTCTTTTGAAGGCCGTTGTTTCAACTGTCTTCAAAACATCTTCTGTTAAACTAATTTGGCCGAAAAGACGTAAGCAATTTGGCTATATCCGAACCTCTCAAGAAGTAAACATCAAACAAATCTATGAAACATATATTTCTTAGCTATTTTTAGATTGATCAAAAATCCCTGCAAATTTGCACAAAAATTTATTTGAGAGAAGTATGTAACGAATAAAGCAGACGCACATTATCTCTAACTTCAATTTGTAGAAATTGAACAATATTCTTTCATCGGAAATTTCTTTTGGGAAAAAACTATTTTGACACCCCCCCCCTCCTAGATTGATCGATATTTTTTCATTTAAAAATCTTCTTAGACCAAACAATTTTTTCACAGAGCCACATAGGGTTGAGGGGAAAGGGTATGTACAGGTTAGGGAAAGTTGTCGGTTTTTGTTCTGATTTCTTGTCTGAACCATGGTGCGTCTGATGACATGTTTTCTGACTGTTCTCACAAATTTTCGAATGGGTTCAAGGCGGCTTTTTAAAGCAGTTGTCGTCCATCGTTTTAAAAATAATTGGGCTTCTTCAACTGTATTTAAATCCCATACTTGATTAAACTCATCTTTCAATATCCAGGCTCTATGAATACGACGATTGCTCCTGCGCAGCGAATTGATAAAATCTGTCTCTTTCTCAGTCCGATTTGAGGCTTGTTTAAATAACAGCCAGCGAACTCCTTTGAAAGATTTTCGTTTTGTCTCATCTATTTTTTCCCACTCATCTTTTCAAACCTCGTCAAGCGCTTCATTGAGTGCTTTTGCGACATGAAATCTGTCTAAAACCACAGTGACATTTGGGCAATGACATTCAATTGCACCAATGTACGTTTGATACATATCACACGATGCCCATTTGATTTTCTTTTTCTGGGCATCAGTTAATTCATTGTTAAAAAAACTGTCAACTGTATCACGCCCTTTTCCCTTTCCAACCCATACGACACATGATTTTTCAAGATCATATATTACAGTTACAAATTTTCGGCCTTTTGCGTAAGAGACCTCGTCAATTCCAATTGATTTGATATCTTCTATTTTATGCCCTTCACGAACACGATTAATTAAAAAAAATTGGCGTTGCATGTACATGGGAAATCAGAATTATGAATCATGAATATACCCTGTGGCATGAATATCTAAAAACACAAATGCAACCAGAAGATAAACGATCCTATCTGCAAAATTTTATTTCTGGAGAATTATTTATATACAGTCTGAATGCATACGCGTAAGGATAAAAACAGGATATTTTACGCAGCACCTGTTTCAATCAAATGACCGGTTCAGAGGCTTATTAAACCTCTTTTTTTAGATTACTGTCTTGGTTTTTCAGAGGATTCATCGCATTCCTATGCCTATACCCAAGCTGCCAAAAAATATTATCATTGATGAATTTATACCAATAAGTAAATAAAGTAACGTCTATGTTTTTATGCTTCACTTTAAGTAAAAATTTGATTTTTGATTGAATATATTACGCAAGAAAGACGCACCATGAGCATTTTATCATATCACAGTTCGGGGAATAGAGCGTAGAATGCGTGTAATATTAACGGACACTCTCTTGTGATGATAGCAGTACACGGTAATCTGTCTGGTGCAGCTGAGCTCTATCCGATAATGCCTTCAGATTTACTGTACTATTTTATTGCACAACTGGTAAATCCATAGCTATCACC
>Ga0272440_1000549_pt1 | contig 31641 bp, 25 predicted proteins | sample SSMMMBAug17_FD_192440 | JGI IMG/M metagenome (GOLD analysis project Ga0272440, IMG submission 192440) | Marine sediment archaeal communities from Little Sippewissett salt marsh, Falmouth, MA, United States - SSM-MMB-Aug17 | ecosystem: Environmental > Aquatic > Marine > Wetlands > Sediment ... | reverse complement strand
CTGTTAACTATGAAGGAAGCCCGCAACATACTAGATAAATAAATTGGTTTTCGTCTGATTACAAGCATCCAGAAAATCAGCAACCCCTCCAATTTCTACACCATCAATCAATTCTTCTTGTGTAATTCCCATGGCATCCATTGACATGGAACATGCAACCATCCGAATGCCTGATTTTTGAGCATCGGCCATCAAACCTTCAAGGGATGGAAGATTTTTGCTGTTCATTCGCCATTTCATCATTCGCGTACCCATACCAGCCATATGCATTCTTGAAAGGGGTAAAGCATCAATTCCTTTGGGCATCATACGACCAAACATTTTATCCATAAAGTCTTTACCTAGTGCTTTGGTGTTCATATCCTTGCGAAGGACATTCAATCCCCAGAATGTAAAAAACATGGTAACGTCCCCACCCATAGCAGCCGCACCATTGGCAATGACAAATGATGCCAATACTTTATCTAATTCACACGAAAAAACTACAAGAGTGGCACCGGACTGAGCCGCTGCAACATTGGCTGTTTGAGGCGCTTGAGACATTTTTTTTGCATGTCCGGTAATGATTCCCTTTTCTTTTTTTACTGACAAGACTTCCAGTCCATTGGCTTTACAAAAAGCATTGAAATCACTGGAAAATCCAGGATCAGATGCTTTGACGATCAGTTCTTGCCCAGGTTTAATCTGACTGATAGATTCCTTGATTCTCATGATGGGTCCAGGGCATGCTAGCCCGCAGGCATCAAGAGATAATGGTGCCAGAGCGTGTTCTTCCATTTTGATATCTCCATCCTTTTTTTCATTGATTTGTTGCATGGGTTGTGGGTCTTTGACATTGATTCCACCAATAAAACTGGAAACATCAAAACCATTTTGTTTTAATACACGACTGGCAAAGTAACTCATTTTACCCAATGCGCAGACTGTTACGACAGGTTTATTTTTGTTAATTTCGCTTAAACGTTTTCTCAATTCTGTCATCGGAATATTGATAGCACCTGGAATAGGGTGTAGATCACAGCTTACTTTAGGGCGGACATCAACAAGCTGCTTTTTATCATCTTGTGGAAGATCGTATTCCGGTGACATCAGTTTATCACTAATATTTTGAGCAGCAAATCCTGCAATATTAATAACATCACGCGCACTGCCAAAAGGTGGGGCATAGGCCAGCTCAAGATGACATAAATCGTCTATAGTCAATTGGCCTTTAATTGCAGCGCTGAGAACATCCAGACGTTTATCCACGCCATCAAAACCATAGGCCTGAGCGCCCAACAACCGACCATCATCAGTTGACCATAGAATTTTAAGTGTTAATGGAACAGCCCCTGGGTAATAACCAGCATGTTGATTGGCAGTGACTGTCACTCGTTGAAATGAAATTGATTCAGATGCCAATCTTTTTTCGGAATATCCAGTGATACCAGCTGCAAGGCTAAAAACACGAACAATAGAGGTTCCGATGGTTCCTGGATAAGGCCTGGCTTTATCTCCTAACAGCATATGATCTGCGGCCACACGTCCCTGACGATTGGCAGGACCACCTAAGGGCACAATAGCTCGCTTGCCCAAAATAGGGTCCGCTGTCTCTGCTACATCACCGGCTGCATAAATATCAGGATCTGATGTTTGAAGGTATTCATTCACTTTAATTGATTTTCGTATGCCCAATGTCAAATTGGCATCTTCTGCCAGTTTGGATTCACATTGAACACCTATTGACAATATTACCATATCTGAATCAATGCTTTTTCCTGAATTTAAATGTGCCAGCACAGTTTTCTCTTTAGATTCAAAAGATGCGATGCCATCGCCCAATATCAGATCAACGCCATTGTCTAATAGTTCTACCTGAATATGCTTTACCATATCCTTGTCAAGTACGGGAAGTACCTGGTCTTGAAGCTCTACAAGATGTACTTTTTTGCCCAGATGTGCAAGCATTTCAACCATTTCCAAACCAATAAATCCGGCACCAATCACCAGTACATCACTGGCATCATTTAAATTATTTTTTATACGATCCATATCCTGAAGGTTTCTTAATATCAAAATACGTGGATCATCAATACCTGGCATTGGTGGACGGATGGGCTTTGCACCTGGTGCAAGTAAAAGTTTATCGTAGGGAAATTGACGTTCTTTTTTTTCATTTTGGTCAAAAGCAATAACTATTTTTTGACTGGTGTCTATTCTGGTGGCTTCAGTTTGAACAAAAATATCAACATTAAGAAGTTCTCCCAGGGTTTCAGGAGTATGGATTGCCAAAGCAGACCTTTCGGTAATCTCCCCACCGATATGATAAGGCAGCCCACAATTGGCAAAAGAAATATCTTCACCACGCTCCAAGATAGTTATTGATGCTTTTTCAGATAAACGACGTGCGTGTGCGGCTGCCGAAGCACCTGCTGCTACACCGCCAATAATTACAAGACGTAAGGGGTCTTGTGTGTTTTGATTTCCTGAACTCATAAAATCCTTTTTGACTCCTTTATTATAATATTTTTTTTGAAAACGATTTGTTCTAAAAACCTATTATTCTGGTTTTTCTATAAAAACTGTTCAACGATTGAAGACTTGTTTAAAGAATTCAACAAAGCAGGGTCATCGGTAATAATGCCATCTACACCCATTTTAATAAATCGTAACATCTCATTTTTGTTGTTGACAGTCCACAAGTTAATCTTGATTTGTTTTTGATGCAATTGCTCAATCAATGCTTGATCGACAATATGCCAATCGGGATGATATGCCTCAGCATTAAGTTTATCAAGTAAATGAAATAATTCCTTATCCGGTTGGTCTTTTAACAATGCAATGCGTGCATTGGTATCAATATCCCTAATCTGAAAGAGATAATCAATATTAAATGATGAAAAAAGAACATGTGGCAAATAAGAGTTTTTTTTCACTTCTGTATAGACATGTTTGGCAATATTATCATGTCCTGGAAGACCACTGATGTCTTTTATCTCAATATTCATTTCTATTCCAAGTTGTTTTGAAAAATGAATCCCTTTATCAAGAAAGGGTAATTTGTAATGTTTGGAGGAGAGATGTGATGTTTTATTATTAAACTCATATCCAAAATTCAATCGCTGAAGTTCTTCACTCGAAAAGTCACAAACGCGCCATGGATATTTTGTAGTGAATTCTGAAAACAAATGAACGTTAGTTGTTCGCTCCAGAGTTTCGTCATGTATAATGATGAGCTTACTGTCAGCACTATACTGAACATCTAACTCCCACATTGAAGCACCAGACTCATGCGCTATTTGAGCGGCCTTAAGTGTATTTTCCGGGGCAAGTAATCTTGCACCTCTATGTGCAATATTGCTTATCATACATTAATAACGAAATATGAATTGTTTTGATTAAAGAATTGAACTTCAGTCGGGAAATAATATGTATGAAACTTTCCCGACTAAAGTAAATTATGAGCATATGCTATTTGGAATCAGTGGGGACATAAACTCCTCTTGAAACAGTTTTAATCATTCCTTTTTTACTCAATTTATACAATGAATTACTGATCTGTTTTTTATCTAATTTGGTTGCATCTTGAATTTTTTCAACGGTTGCACCTTTTCTACTTCTCTTAATAACCTTGTATACGCGATCTAAAACAGTTGGTTCTTTTGTCTTTTTGACCAACTTTTTCTTTTTTTCTGTGTCTTTTTCTGTTTTTTGTTTTTTGGGCTTTTTCTTAATAGAAACAGGTTTTTCCTCTATTGGCTCAGGATCTGCTTCTTTTTTTGTTTTTTTAACCTCTTTCTTTGGAAGTGGTTGAACTACTTCCGTCGTTTCACATGAATCCAAGATACTCTTTGAAAGAGCATTCAGTTCATTTCCAATATTTGCCAGTGCTGTAGCTATGGCTTTTATTGTTTCATTTGTCATTATGTAAACCTCCTAAATTAATGATATAAGTTGTAAGAAATATAAAAGAATATCCTTATAAAAATTGTATACAATAGTAAAATAGAATTATTGTCAAGTGAAGAATTCATTTTTTTTATAAAATTTTGTTTTATTTAATAGAAGTATATATAAAATATATTCTGAAAATATATTTTCTTTTGTAATTGAATGGGTTAGGAAATGTAAGCAAAAGAATTGTAGTTAAAAAAAAAGTTAAAAGTATTTCCTTTTTTGACGAAAAATACTTATGATGGAATTATGTATTAATCTTAATGACCGCTATAATCTTGAATTAAGAACGAACGGTTTGTCATCACTTCTTTTTTTATCCCTCAAACCTCAAACTGCTGTTTCAGTAAAAAAATCAAACTTTTCATTATTTCCCAGGTTATTTGCGATTCTTTTTAAAGTGTGCAAATGAATTGACGCTTTAACTGGTCTTTCAGTATTTCCTTTATCCAAACTTTTGGTTATGTTTTTAATTCGTTACAAAATAGTTTGTTATTTCAACTGGATGGTGGGCTCCTTTTGAGGTTCATCATCGAATTTTGAGCGTACTTAATGACAACATGGCGAGAATCATGGCAATAATCCAAAATCTTACAATCACTTTTGGTTCTGGCCACCCTTTGAGCTCGAAATGATGATGAATGGGCGCCATCTTAAATATTCGCTTTCCATTGGTCATTTTGAAAAATCCAACCTGTAAAATAACAGACAATGTCTCCATAACAAATAATCCACCAACCAATACCAATAATATTTCCTGTTTTGTAATAACTGCCACTGTGCCCAGAACAGCACCTAAAGGCAATGATCCTACATCACCCATAAAAATTTGAGCTGGATAGGTATTATACCACAAAAAGCCAAGCCCAGCGCCAACAAGAGCCCCCAAAACAACAGCTGTTTCACCACAACCAGCAACATAATTAATTTGTAAATACTCAGCAATTTTAACATGCCCGGCCACATAGGCAAAAATGATATAAGTAACTGCTGCGATTGTTACAGGACCAATGGCCAAACCATCAAGCCCATCAGTCAGATTGACCGCATTGGATGTGCCAACAATGACAAACATCGCAAATAAAACATAAAAGGGGCCAAGATCGGGTGAATAATGCTTGATAAATGGTATTGTTACGCATGTATTAAATGAAGGATTCCAATAGATCAACATTGATGCAAAAAAAGCGATGACCAATTGAAACATAAATTTTCTTCGGGCGGTCAATCCGAGATTTTGACGTTTGGTGACTTTCGTATAATCATCTAAAAATCCAATCGCACCATAGCCCATTAATACCATCAATATTATCCATATATAACAGTTAGATAAATTACCCCACAATAGTGTTGAGAAGATCACTGAAAAAAGAATAAGCACTCCCCCCATCGTTGGTGTACCAGATTTTGAAAAATGAGACTCTGGACCATCTTCTTGAATAAATTGACCAATTTGTAATTGACTCAGTTTTCGTATGACATATGGTCCCAACAAAAAGCAAATGAGCATTGCTGTTATTGTTGCATATATTGTCCGAAATGTAATATAGCGAAATAGATTAAATATTGAAAAATATTGATGTAATGGATATAATAAATGATAAATCATTGTGATGTCCTTAGTACTTTGATTTAAGATAATGATATGAAAAATTATGCTATCATTTCGATGATTCGCTCCATTTTCATTGCACGAGACCCCTTAACCAATACCCAATCACCTGGCTTTAAAGATGCTGAAAGCCTTTTAGCAATTTCTTTCTGAGTGCCAGCGTAAATTGCATTTTTATCAAATCCTGCTTCAATTGCACCATTTATAACATTAGATGAATAATCTCCTGTTGCGAATATGCCACTAAGGCCAGATTTCGCAGCATAAGCGCCAATTTCTTTATGATACTGATCGGTATCTGGTCCTAATTCATACATATCACCACAAACAAAATAGCAAGACTGACAATGACAAATCTGTTTTAAATTGTCGATAGCAGCTTGCATGGATGCAGGGTTCGCATTATATGTATCATCAATGATATGAATGTCATTGGGATGATGCCGGATAAATGTTCTTCCCTTTATGGGTATATAGAATTCCAAGGCGGATTTGATAGATTCCAGGGGAACTTTCGCAAAATAACCCACAGCGGCTGCTGCCAATGCATTTGAAATCATGTAACGTCCTGGTACGGGCAACTGAACTGTAATGCAACCATCTGGTGTCTGTAATTCAAATTTGCTGCCATTTATAGATTCTAAAATTGCGGTTGCTGTTATTTCTGAATGAGAATTGAGGCCATAAGTAAGTACTGCACATTTACTCTGTTTACGATACGAGAAGACCAGTGGATCATCGGCATTTAATATGGCCAAATTGTTCTTTTCTAAATGTTGAATGAGCTCACCTTTGGCATTGCGAACGCCTTCAATGGATTTTACACCTTCTAAATGTCCGGGGCCAATGTTCGTTACAATCGCAATATCTGGCTGACAAATTCTGGCAAGATACGCAATTTCACCCGCATGGTTCATCCCCATTTCTACAACTGCCCATTGATGATTTAATTGAATTTGAAAAAGGGTTTTCGGTACGCCAATATGATTATTAAAGTTTCCATTGGTTTTTACAGTATTGAATTTTGTAGCGAGTACAGAGGCTGTCAGTTCTTTCACAGATGTTTTTCCATTTGTTCCAGTAATCCCAACTACTGATCCGCCCCATTGCATACGTTGATAATGTCCCAGATCGCCCAATGCTTTTGTTGTGTCTGGTACAGATATGCAAAGCAGATTGTTTTTTTTCCACATCTGGAGTTGTTCTTGAGAGACTTTATCATGCTGAACCAAAACGCCATGCACGGGTTGATGCATAATATTGGTAATAAAGTCATGACTGTCAAATCGATCTCCGACGATTGCTACAAATAAGGAATTTTCATTCACCGATCTTGAATCAATGGATATATTATCAAATGTATGCGGTAATTCTCCAAATAGGTGTTGGCCGTTCACTGCGTTAAGAATATCAGGAACAGACCATTTAAAGGCTTTGTTTTTCATTTAAATATGAGTATGTTTTGCGTTTGTCAGTTAATTATTTAATGTTAAGCTCAATTTATATCACTATCCAAGTAAAGATGCAATCACTGATTCACAGAAAAAACAAATAAATTTGACAATTATACAGTATGGGTGTATAGAATTCAAATTTTTAGTAATACACAAACAATTTTTCCATTTGAACCTATCACAGGTTCATTTAAATGGGGAATAATTAATAACAGTCTAACTTGAAACATAGTGCTTATGCTTAACCCAAATCAAAATTTAAAAGTCGGGCGCAACGCGCCCTGTCCATGCGGAAGTGGTAAAAAATTTAAAAAATGCTGTATGGGCAAAAAAATTCAACAACCTGTATTTGCTTCAAAACCACCACCGCCTGAAAATAATTTGGCAAAAAAATATTTAAAAAAATACAATATTTATTTAAAATCCGCCAGACATATAGAACATATCAGAAGAGCTGGAAGGCTGGTTCTTGATACGCTTGATCTTGTCGAATCCAAACTTGTTGAAGGAATGACAACAGACGATATCAACACAATCGTCCATGAATTTACAATAAAGAATAATGCAAAACCTGCACCTTTGAACTACAATGGTTTTCCAAAGAGTACTTGCATTTCAATTGATAATGTTGTCTGTCATGGTGTGCCTGGCAATCGAATTATTGAAACAGGAAATATTGTAAATGTCGATATTACATCCATATTGAATGGATATGTTGCAGATGCCAATAAAACATTTTTTGTGGGGGAACCCTCAGAAGATGCAAAGAAAATTGTTTCAGTGGCTGAAACCTGTATGCGTCGCGGTATAAGCAAAGTCAAGCCAGGGGCAACGATTGGTGATATTGGTTGGGCAATTCAACAGTATGCTGAGGAAAAAAAATGTTCTGTTGTAGAGGCATATACTGGACATGGTGTTGGTTTTGCTTTTCATGAATATCCGCATGTCCCCCATGTGGGGAAAAAAGGTGAAGGCGTAAAACTGATTCCAGGCATGGTTTTTACGATTGAACCTATGATTAATCTGGGTAAAAAGGAAGTTGAAGTTTCAAAAATTGATAAATGGACGGCTACAACAAAAGACAATACGCTTTCAGCGCAGTTTGAGCAAACTATTCTGGTGACTGAAAACGGCTATGAAAGCCTGACACCTTTTTAATCATCGTTTTTATGAACGCATTCAAAATTAACATATAGAATTTTTATTTTTAAAATAACATCATTTCAAGCACTTCTTCAAATTCGTCAATATCACTTGAAGTAACAGCCTGTTTATGCAGAATTTTCATTATTTCGATTTCATCAATAGCCTCTATTGTTTCAATGATATTGGATGGAATTGTTTCGAACCGAACAGTAAGGACATCAATGATGCCTTCTCGTGCCTGATGAATCACCCCCTGAAAAAATAATTGTTCATGAACATGATAATAAATATCTGTACCTGTATTTGAAAAGATTTCTTCGATCACTGTTGCAATATCATTTTCGCTCATTTTAGATGCACCACATACGTATTCTATTATATACGATAAAAAGCGTTTGGTGTAATCCTTCTCAATACATCGCTTTATAGGATTGAGTAAATGGGGAAGCTGATCATCAAAATCATTGTCATGAATCTTTTTTAACAGGTTCATGCCTACTGATAATATTGGGGTTTTAGAAAAAAACAGTTCATCCATTTGTGCAAGGTCACACATAATATATTTAAAATCGGGTAAAATATCAGTTAATGCTGTTTTCGCACCAAATAATTTTGAAAATTGAGTGGATACATTCCATGGGGTGGAGCCATTATATATGACAACAGGAATAATCAAAGGCAGGTGACCAATAAGGCCCTGATTGATTGTCTGTTCCCAGATTCGTTCCATATAACGAAATAGCAAGTAAGAAATCAGAGGTTCCGGATTGCCTTTGTGTTGAAACAATAAGTATATATATGCTGGCATTAAATCTGTAGAATATACTCTGAATAACATATCAGAAATTTGATGCTCTAGTTCACTATCAATGAACTGGTCCTTACTGATTTCAAGTGCGGTTATATCCAATAATTGTTGCATGTTTTCCGGAATGATGGCCTTAAAAAAAGCACTTGCTATGGGTTGATGGGACAATAATTGTCTTAAAAATTTCCCATGTGGACTGGATTGATCCTGCACATTTTACTCCCTTGCTCTTTTTTATGAATGCTTGAACATTACGTTCCCCTTTTTCTTGAACCTGGATTACGCTGAATAAGATGAATAAGATGAAATAGAACTTTTAATTCATTTTTTTCGGCGTAATCCAGGTTCAAAATGAATCGCATTGACTCTTTCTAAAATGAGGAACTTTTTTTAAGTATTCCTAAGAAATTTCTTGCCAATAGAAATTACAGGATGAGCATAAATAATGCAAGCATTCTTTAACAAAAAGAAAGAAATTAATTGTTTTAAGCTGCAGAAATGTGTAATAGTAATTGTATACATAAATTACAAATACTGACTAAAAAAAGACCTGATATGAAAAGATCACAAACCTACATATTTTTATTATTTTTTGTGTTTATCCTTTCTAGCTTTATTCCAAAGCAGATTTTAGGTACACAATCGATTCCATCAGATGATATTTTAATAACAGTAACCCATTTAATAGACCTGCTGGATGCGATTACCAATACACGTAATCAAATTCTAAGTATTCAAAAACAAATGCAAACGACTGCTGGTGTCGGACGAGAAAAAGATTTTACACAAAAGATTGCCAAGTTAAGTAAACATCTTAAACATCTTGAATCCAATTTTCATCAATTGGCTACAGATGTTCATTTAGATACCTTTGATGCCCAAAAAAAACAATCATTCGACTGGAAAGACGAACTAAAACAATTAGTTGAGCCTTTAGTTCGAGAGATCAAGCAGATGACCTCCCATCCTCGAGAGATTGATCATCTAGAAACTGAAATTGAAAACCTTCAAAACCAATTAAATATAGCTACAAAAGCCAAAAATCGATTGAAAACCTTAATTCCACATATTACAAATATCGCCTTGCAAGATGAAATCAATCAAATTCAGAATAATTGGAAAAGCCGCTTTCGAGAAATAAAGACCCGACTCAATATTACCCAACAAAAACTCAAACAAAAACAGATGAAAAAAAAGCATTTATCAGAACACTTGCATGAACTGATGCAGCTGTTTTTTCGAAGCCGGGGGCGAAATCTGGTTTTTGCAGTATTGTTTTTTGCGTTGACATGGTTTCTGATGCACCAATTACAAACAAAGATTCATTTGACACGCCCTTTTCAGAAGCACCCACGTTCCGTTTATATTCGTACCTTTGATTTGATTTATTGGATTGCAACATTTCTTTTTTCTCTGGTTTCTTTGTTATTGGTGCTTTATTTTTGTGGGGATTGGTTTCTCTTATCTTTATTTATTATATTTATTGTGGGAATTGCATGGGCATCAAACCATGCATTGCCTCGTTATTGGAAACAAGCAAGAATTATCTTAAATTTGGGCCCGGTGCGTGAAGGTGAACTGGTTGTATATAAGGGGATTCCTTATCGAGTAAGTCGTATTCATCTTGCCTCAGAATTGACCAATGACCACCTGGAAGGTGGAATAATTCAATTACCCTTGAAAGATCTATTGGATATGCGCTCTCGACCCATTGCCACAAATGAATGCTGGTTTCCAACAAAAATTGGCGATACCATTTTGTTTTCTGATGAATCTATTGGAACAATTACCACTCAAACGCCTGAATTTGTTTGTATTAAACTACTTGGCGAACAAATTCAGACTTGGGCAACTCAAGAATTCTTAAAGATATCTCCTATCAATCTTTCAAATGGTTTTAGAATTGCAGCCCATATTTATTTTGATGAAAATCATCAAAAGCGATTGATTGATCAAATGATTAAAATCCTGACAATATCTGTTCAAACTGAAATCGAAAAGCATCCATTTAATGAATGGCTTGTTTCTGTCAAAACAATCCTTGTAGAGGTTGGACCCGTTGCATTTCAATTAAAAATAATTGCTAATTTAAAAGGTGGGGCCTGTTTGTTTTATGAGGATATTAAAAATGTAATCCTGTCTTCATGCGTTTCTATCTGTAATGATAAGCAATGGCGCATTGCTTTCTGTCCTGTAGCATTGCCCTGTCCAACATAATATGCCAATTAATAACAAGATATAAGTTGATTCAATCAGCGAATAAAAAATATGCTTGCAAAACATAATTAGATTTCGTTATAATCGCATTGATTTGGATCAAGCAAAAATTCAACCAAATCAATTTGAATGAAAAACATTTTGAAAAAAGTATCGGCAACCGACATTGTGAAATAGAATGGGGATTGTCGAATAAAATTGAAAGGAAGGTAAAATGAAAAAACAGATGATCATACTGGTCCTGCTTACAGGATTGATAATGCAATTGCTCGGATGTGCAACAGGATTGCGTCCATTCCCCCCAAAAGATCTGAGTCAAAAATATGATATGGATAAATATATCCAAAAAACGAATCATTTGTATGTAATTTTGGATGCATCTGGCTCAATGGCATATATGTGGAAATATCGTGATAAGTATACACATGCCAGGGAAATTCTGTCATACATGAACCAGACATTGCCTGAAATCCCTATTTCATGTACAATTCGAATCTTTGGTAAGAAATTATGGACTTTGGAATCTGAAACAATGCAGGTATATAGTTCCAATCAATATCGCACCGTTGAATTTGAAAAGGCCTTAAATAATTTGAATTGGCCAAGTGGTCAAACGCTATTGGCCCAATCACTTAATGCTGCTGAACTTAGTTTAAAATCAAAGTCAGGCCAGCTAGCAATTTTGATTGTGAGTGATGGAAAAGACATTGATGACAATTCACTGGCAACTGTGGGCGCTATGAAAAAAGAGTTTCGTGATCGTCTCTGTGTATATGGTATTCATGTGGGGGACAATCCAGATGGTTATGTTTTTTTAGATAAAATGGCGAAACAGACATGTGGTTTTGTTGAAAAAGTCGAAGATATCGCCGAACCAGATGCAATGGCCGAATTTGTAAATCGTATATTTTATGAAGAATTTGTTGATACTGATGGCGATGGTATAGCGGATAAAAAAGACAGTTGTCCGGATACGCCCGAAAAAATTACTGTGGACAAAAAAGGATGCCCATTTGACACAGATGATGATGGGATTTATGATTATCTGGATCAATGTCAGGAAACTCCATCTGGTGTTGTTGTGGATTCAAATGGATGCCCGAAAGATACTGATGAAGACAGTGTGCCTGATTATCTGGATTTATGCGCAAATACGCCCAGAGGCTCTCCAGTTGATGCTAAAGGGTGCATCGTTGATGCAGATGGTGATGGTGTTTTTGATCATGTCGATCAATGCGCCAGCACACCAAAAGGTGCACGCGTCGATGATTCCGGATGTTGGATCATTCAGATCATTCATTTTGCTTCCAATAAAAAGAATATACAAAGTTCCATTTATCCTTACCTCGAAGAAATTACGAAAGTACTCAATCTGAATCCAACCATGCGTCTGGGTATATATGGACATACAGATAGTGTGGGCCGTGCTTTGCATAATTTAATACTGTCCAAAAATCGTGCACAAACAGTTGCCAATGAACTTTTAAAAATGGGATTATCTAAAGAACGGCTTATAGTGGACGGCTTTGGTGAGACACAACCCATCGCAACAAATGAAACCAAAGATGGTCGTGCAAAAAATAGACGCACTGAAATTAAAATTATCTGGTAAAAACAATATCCAAAATGAAAACTTGGGGCGATACACTCGCCTCAAGTTTTCGACCATTATCTGAATGAATCCATTAAACAAAGAATGGCAAATCCTAAAGCAAGCAATTCTTTTTTTTACACGTATTCCACTCTCCTGTAAATCCACTTATCATGCCAGTGATACCATGCATGCCATCAGATATTTGCCGCTGATTGGTCTTCTGGTAGGACTGTGGGCATCAGCAGTTTTTGTACTGTTTCATTATATTTTTTCCTCTGAAATCAGTATTTTTTTCAGTATGATTTCAACAATTATTTTAACAGGCGCAATTCATGAAGACGGTTTTGCTGATTTTTGTGACAGTCTTGGCGGTATGACACCTGAAAGTCGACTTCGCATTATGAAAGATCCCAACATAGGGGCTTTTGGTGTAATTGCTTTGTTGGGAATACTGTCTGGTAAATATTTATTTCTAATTCATATTGATTCATATCATTTGCCTTGGGTTTTAGTTTCTGGTCATGTTTTAAGTCGATTCTTTATTCTATTTTTTATGCTTTTTCTGCCATATGCCGGCAAACCTGAAACCAGCAAATCCTTATCTCTTGTTGAAACAATTCATATTAAAAATATTTGCATTGCAACAGTTATCACCATCCTGACGATTTTCGTTTTACCATATGATGTTCTTGTATCTATTCCACTACTGATACTTATAATATTATTGTTATTTTTCTATTATAGAAAAAGTATAGGGGGGTATACAGGGGACTATCTTGGTGCGGCGCAGCAAATAACTGAATTGCTGCATTACTTATCACTAATTGTTTACTTCAAATATCAATGAAAGCGCTTTTCTGGCTTAAAAAATGCAAAAATAGTGACGTATGGGAAAATACAATAAAATAGGAATATATTTATTCTTTTCAATTCTTTTATCCTTTCAGCTGAATGCATCTGATTTCAAAAAGGTCACTTTATCACGCCAAAGCCGCGATTTTCACGAGGCATTGATACTGGTTGACCAATGTTTGGAAATTTCACCTGATGATCCAGATGCCCTTTTTACGAAAGGACTCATATTATCTGACCTTGAACGTTATTCAGAAAGTATTGATATTTTTAATCAACTGATAAAAAAATACCCGGCAACGCCAGAATTGTACAACAATTATGCAATTGTATTGGCATTTTCAGGAAAATATGAAGACAGTCAAAAAGCGTTTCAAAAAGCCCTTCATTTAAGAAACAATTACCGAGAAGCGCACAAAAATCTCGATGCACTCAAATTTGTAATAACATATCGTAAATATTTGTGTCAGTCATTGATAAGGGGAAAGGGCTTATACAACAAAAAAGAACTGTATGTGTCCATACAAAACGACTCACAACGTTTAGATAATCTCAATATTTGTTATAAACTACTTGAATCCCAAATGCTGACCCGTGAAATTCAATCAGACCTTACGAAATTAGGATTTTATCAGGGAAAAATTGATGGTACTTATCATGCAACAATAAAGCTGGCAATTCAGGAATTTCAAAAGTTTTATCAAATACCTGTCAAAGGATACATCACCTGGAAATTACTTGCACAAATTCAAGATGCCATTGATGAAAAAAAATTGCAAATAAAAAAGCAGCCCCAAAAAACTTTGTCCCAAATGCAAAAAACACGATTAACCCAAAAAATCCAACATGGTTTGTATGACCTGGGATATTCGCCTGGACCACAAAATGGTAAATTTCACAAACAAACGCGACAGGCTTTGAATCAGTTTATTACTGACCATTCAATAAAAGATGCTCCCGATATTTCTTTTTCAATTTCAGGGCACGTTATGAAAGCCTTGTATCATATTCAGGGAAAATGGACAATCGTTCCGGTTCAAGCAAATGATAATTGTACACATTTTATCCCTTTAAAGCAATTTATTGATATTGGTTATCAACCCGTTCATTACATTGGTTATGCCACGATTTTAAGGCATAATACTGGCCATTATATCATGATAAGCAATTCATCTGCCCATTGTCGGGAGATGAAAAGAATTATCGGTGCCCAAAAAATAGATAAAGAATAACCTGCTTTAATTAGCACAGCCCCATATCAATAATTTTTAAGCACTACTGAAACCAACATATATCATATCCAAATTCTTTCATGGATTTATGATTTTTTAATTAAAATTTTTCCTGACCTGTTTTTTGGTAGTCTGTCAACAACAATAGCAGTTTTGAATGCAGCAACAGGGCCAATTCTATCTCTTACCATTTGGATAACTTCATGAACGGATAGGTCTACAAGTGTATACATTTTTTTTTCTTAGCCCTGAAAGGGCGGCAGCATACCAGCCCAGGGCAACGCCCTGGGTTGAATGGTTTCAGTTTTGCATATACTATTTAAGAAAAATATAAGAAATAATTATCTGCTTGATTTTATGAAATAAAATAATCAAAAAGAAAAAAATTCATATCCGACAATCATAGTGTAAATGATGAAATTGAATTATTTCGAAACACTTATCATGAAAATAATATACAATACATTATTTATATGTTTAATTTTTTGCTATTTACCATCCTATGCAATATCTGATAATGCCACACATCAAAACGATCACGCTCATGATGTTAAACAAAGTGTTCATCATGCTTCAAATATTACAAATGATAATTGTGCATCTGAGCATTCAATTTTTTCTCTTGAAATATCGAAAGGCCAACTGGAAAAATATCATCAGAATCATTTCATTAAATCCTGGGAAAAAAAAGCCGATTTTTTGTTTAAGCAATTAAAAAATATTTTATTAAGTATTCATAAATTTCCTGAAGAATTAAAAAATGCATACCTGGTTCTTTTTTCTGAGCAGGAAAATCATAAATGGTACCCCTTAGAATTTGTGTTGGGTATTGTAATCATTCTAATCATTGCAATTTGTGTCGAATTATTTTTTAGAAAAAAATTATCCAAAATTCGACAAATAATAAAAGAAAAAGCAGCATCTGGAGTCATTTCAATGCTTTTAAGGCGCGTATTTCATACCTTAATAGACATTCTTTTTTTACATATTTTTTCATTAACATGCATTATTTGGTATATTATATTTTTTCGTAACAATGGTTATATCAGTAATTTTGTCATGCAAATTATATTTACGATCATTATCATTCGGACTGTAATAATTATTTCTAGATTTATACTATCTCCCACCGCCCCCACACTTAGATTGTTACCAATAGGGGAAAAGGATGCCATTTATCTGTACCGATGGAGTATTGGAGTTGTTATAATATCAGCTTGTTGCGCAAATTTTATTATTCAGCTTAGAATTCTTGGAATAAGCCATTCGCTATTTATCTTATTATATTCCTTGTCTGGATTTTTACCAATCCATATGATTATTTATATGATTTGGGATAAACGAGATACAGTTGCAAATGTGATAACTCATTCAAAATATGAGGATACTGTACAACAGTATTTAGCGCTTAACTGGCATATTTATGCGACCATTTACTCATACATTATGTGGTTATTTTGGGAAATAAATCTGATTATGACAGGCCAGGATCTTATTATTTCATTTATCGCAAGTTTTGTTATTATACCATTGTATTTTGCCGTGGATGCCGTTATCTGGCGAATGCTTTGTATTGCCTTTGGTCATACACAGATTCCTCATCATATGATTTTCAACATATCCCCAGATTTCACAAAAAATCTTGAAGCGGCATTAAGTCCGCGTGCAACCCATTATATTCGATCAATTTTGAGAATCATTCGAATTGGAATGCTTGGTCTGCTTTTCATATGGGTAAAAAATTTATGGGGATTTGGGCATTCTTTGGAAAAAGAGTTTGCAAAAGCAACTTTTATAATCACATTTACAGTTCTAATCGCATCATCAGTCTGGAACTTTATCAAAGTTTTTATTGATGAGAAATCCTCTCAAAATTATGAGGGTTATGATCATCAAACAGATCAGGCATCTTATCATTCTCGCATTCAAACATTGCTTTCAATATTTAGAAATTTTTTGTTGATCATTTTGCTAATTATTGTTTGCTTAATTATCATGTTCTCCATTGGAATTAATATTGTTCCTTTTTTGGCTGGTGCTGGCGTAATAGGCTTAGGCATTGGATTTGGAACACAAACGCTGATCAAAGATTTTTTTTCTGGAATATTCTTTCTCATTGATGATGCTTTCCGAATTGGAGACTATGTCGATACAGGCAATGAGAAAGGCACAGTAGAAAATATTTCTCTTCGATCCATAAGACTAAGACATCATCGCGGAATGGTCTACACAATCCCCTTTGGAGAATTGAGATCAATCACCAACTATTCCAGAGACTGGATCGTCATGAATGTCGATTTTCAAGTTCCTTTTAAAACAGAAATAAATAAAGTGGAATCCATCATTAGTAGAATAAACAAAAAAATAACAAACGACCCGGAGTTAAAAGAAAAACTATTAGATTCTTTGAATTTCATGGGAATACGAAAAATTGAAAATTTTGGAATTGTCATTCGTACTTTTTTTAAATCAAAACCCGGAGAACAATTCATTGTTCGAAAACAAATATTTAAATATATTCATTTCTATTTTGAGCAGGAAGGTATTAATTTTGTTAATCAAAACATAACCTTGCAGTTTATTGATACATAATTGAATTTGGACTCCCAAAAAATAGGGAACTTATTTTTCGAGTGTTTCTAAACATTTTTTAATTAATCATTTGACAAGCAAAAAAAACTGAGGTATGTATATAAATTTACTGCGGGCATAGCTCAGTTGGTAGAGCACAAGCTTCCCAAGCTTGGGGTCGCGAGTTCGAGCCTCGTTGCCCGCTTTTGTATCGCGCCTTTCCAGAACTATGTAAAGAGGTAAATTCTATGAAATAGAATACTTGGCAATTGGATGGATCAATTTTATTATTATGGAAACGGGCGTTTTGCCCGTTTTTTTATTTATGGGCAAAGATAAGCATTTAAAATATAAAGAAAATCGTGGTAAGTTACTCAGTGATCGAAAAAAAAATATGAAAATGTATCCTGCTGAGGATATTGTTCGTGGTGTTCATGAATTGGTACTTTCTGTAATCGAAACTGAGGCACTGAATCTTGTTCATGTCGAATTTATCAGAGAACCAGTTGGATGGGTACTTCGGTGTTATATCGACAGATTGGAAGGTCGTGTAACAATTGAAGATTGTGTTCAGATTAGTCGAATGATAAGTGATATTCTTGATGTTGCCCTTGAGACATGGCTGGAAGACTGGATGAAAAAAAAGGATTGTGATGAAAAAGAACAGCCTGTAAAATTTTTGCCATCTTATAACCTTGAAGTTTCTTCACCTGGAGAACGGCGGCCGGTCAGCCGAAAATCGGATTTTATTCGATTTCAGGGAAAAAATATATCATTGACTGTTCACTCAGCAATTAATGGTCAAAAAAAATTTAAAGGTTTGTTATCTGAAGCAAATGACTCTCATGTGATCATCAAAACACAATCGTTAAAAGAGGCGATGATCCCATTTGAAAATATTCGTATCGCCAGGCTTGAGTCATAGGCTGTTTTATATCGACTTATCCTGATGGAGGATGGAAAAAAGTATGCAAGTTTCAGACATTAAACGCGTTATCGATCAAATTAGCCGAGATAAAGGAATTGATCGACAAGTGCTGATTGCGACACTTGAAGAAGCTTTAAAATCAGCTGCTCGTAAAAAACATGGAAATCGTATTGATGTTGAGGTTCAATACAATGAAGAAACAGGTGAAATAGAGGTTTTTCAGTTTAAGGAAGTCGCTGAAATTGTTGATGATCCGGAGCTTCAGATGTCTGTTGAAGAAGGCCGCCAACTGGATCCTGAGTGCGAAATTGGTGATAGTCTTGGTACAAAAATGGATACCGCATCATTTGGTAGAATTGCGGCACAATCAGCCAAGCAGGTCATTATTCAAAAAATGAAAGATGCTGAACGAGATGCAGTCTATAAAAGTTTTATTGATCGTAAAGGTGAAATTGTCAATGGCATTCTGCAACGCATTAACAAGGGTGATTTAATTGTCAATTTGGGACAGACAGAGGGAATATTACCTGTCTCAGAGCAAGTTCCAAGAGAAACGTTTCAACGTGGCGACAGGGTTCGCGCTTATATTCTGGAAGTAATGCAGGATACCAGAGGCCCACAGATTGTTTTATCCAGAACTCATCCCGGATTTTTGGTACAGTTATTTAAAACCGAGGTGCCGGAAATTAGCGAAGGTATTGTTGAAGTGATGGGGGCAGTTCGTGAAGCTGGCAGCCGTGCAAAAATAGCCGTTACATCCAGCGATGCTGATATTGATCCTGTTGGGGCATGTGTTGGTATGAAAGGTAGTCGTGTACAAAATGTTGTGCAGGAACTTAAAGGTGAAAAAATCGATATTATTCCATGGCATGCGGATGCGGCAAAATATGTTTGTAATTCACTGGCACCAGCACAAATTTCTCGCGTCATAATTGATGATGAAAATCGTTCCATGGAGGTCATTGTTCCAGATGAATTCTTATCTATTGCAATTGGAAAACGTGGACAGAATGTTCGTCTGGCATCAAAACTTACAAACTGGCATCTTGATGTCAAGAGTGAAAGCAAATATAGTAAAACAATGAAAGATGGTTACGATTCACTTATGTCTCTTTCGAGTGTTACAATCAGTATGGCGGATAGTCTTTATGAAAAAGGTTTATATTCTCTTGAAGAAATCAGTACCGCTTCTGTAAAAGATCTTGTCCAAATTAGGGATATGACTGAAAATAAAGCCATAAAGATTATTCAGGAAGCGCAGGAATCATTAGGTGTGGTTGTTAACATTGACGACAATTATAAAAGAAATAGTAATACCCAGGAAATTATTGTTACTACAAATAAAAAAGAGGAACCTGAAATTGATAAAACTGATGTAACAGACGATATCGATGATAAAGATGTAGCTGTTGATGCTAATAATAATATTGATGAAAGTGATGACAATGATCAAGATAATAATGAATATGATGATGATATTGAAAATGATGAAAGCGATGAAAACGTTGACGTAGACGATGACAGTGAAGAAGATGACGAGGATGTAGATGATGACAGTGATGACGATGATGACGATGACGATGAGGATGATGACGATGATGAGGATGATGATGATGAGGATGACGACGATGAGGATGAGGATGACGATGACGATGACGATGACGATGATGACGATGTAGAAGAAGATGACGATGACGATGACGACGATGACGATGTAGAAGAAGATGACGATGACGACGATGACGATGTAGAAGAAGAAAATGATCAGCATGAAAGCGACAATGAGAACGAATAGATATTCAGTAATAAAGCGTTATTTGGGTAATATTAAAACTATTAAGACAAAATAATGTTTTTAACATGCCCGGGGTATCAAAAAAAAACTATCGGACACTGTGCACAAAAATAAAGAACGAAATTATCGTTTATGCATGGTATTTTCAAATGACACAAATATCGGGTTGTTGTCATTTAAGGAGGACTGATGGCGAAGATTAGAGTACACGAACTTGCCAGAGAATTAAATTTGACTAACAAAGTACTTCTGGATCGAATGAAAAAGTTGGATATGTCCGTGCGCAGCCACATGAGTGCTTTGGACGACAAGGATGTACAAACCATTCGCGAAAGTTTTATCGCAAGCAAAAAGAAAAAAAATGTAGAAGAGGAACGTGTTAAATCTACTGTGATCAGACGACGAAAAAAAGGTGCCAAACATCATTCAGAAACAGTCCGAAAAGATACAGTCCGCAAAGATGAAAAACATGAATCCAAAAAAGATAAGAAGCAGGATGGCTCTTCTAAACAAACTGAAAAAAAAGAGTCGTCTGATATTCAACAAGAAGATGGCAAGCTGAAACCCAAAAAGGCAAAGCATAAAAGTAAACGAAATAAACAACAGAAAGATACCCCAGAAACATCAGAACAGATTCGCAAAGATGAGAATCCATCTGAACAAAAACCTGATGGTGATAAATCGAAAAGAAAAAGAAGAAGAAGAAAAAAGAAAAAAGATGGGGGCGGGGAGCCTGCTAAAATAATCAAAAAAGCCGAATATCCAATAGAAGATGAAATATTGACAACAAAAAAGGATGATACTGATAAAACGGAAAAGTCTGATATACAAGAAAAGCCCGAAAAAGATGTCAATATTGAAAAGAATGATACGCCAGATACAAAAGATGATAATACTTCACCAGATGATACTGAGAAAAAGAAGAAAGATAAATTCCAGAAAGCTGAAGATAAAAAAACTGACGGATTTGAAAAAAAGAAAAAGAAGCGTTCCAAAAAACGCAGAAAAGACGAGCCTGCAAAAATTATCAAAAAAGCAGATCCTTCCATTGTTACATCAATTGAATCGGAAATGAGTAATGATGATGATGTGCTTGCAACAGATATAGATTTTTCACAACAACCCTCACGCGAAGTTCCAGATCAACCCGCACCACAGGAAGGCCAAAAGAAAAAACGAAAAAAAGGACGCAAACGTCAACAAGCAAATGAAAATCAGGATGAACAAAAGTTTTTTAATAAACGTATTTCATTTAAGAAAAAGGAAGTTGTTGAAGGTTCAGCACTATATTCTGAGAAAAAAGGAAGAGGAAAATCTCGTAAATCAAAGGGTGGGCAAAAGAAAACTGTCCAAAAAGCTCAAAAAACACAAATTACAACCCCCAAAGCTATTAAACGCCGTATTAAAATTTATGATGCCATCATTCTTGCAGATCTGGCAAAGCGTATGGGAATTAAAGCCAGTGATTTAATTAAAAAACTCATTGAAATGGGAGTTATGGCAACGGTTAACCAATCTCTGGATTACGATACCGCAGTGCTGGTTGCAACGGAATTTAATTTTGAAGTTGAAAAAGGCACTTTTGAAGAAGACACTGTTCTGGAACATACTGAAGATGCACCTGAAGATCTTCAGGATCGACCACCTGTTGTGACAATCATGGGTCACGTTGATCATGGAAAAACATCATTGCTGGATGCCATTCGAGAAACACGAATTACAGCATCTGAAGCAGGCGGGATTACCCAACATATTGGTGCTTATAATGTTCAGACCGATAGGGGACAACTCGTTTTTCTGGATACACCCGGTCATGAAGCGTTTACAAGTATGCGCGCACGTGGTGCACAGATTACTGATATTGTTGTGCTTGTTGTTGCAGCAGATGATGGCGTTATGCCTCAGACAGTCGAAGCCATCAATCATTCAAAAGCAGCTGAGGTGCCTATAATTGTTGCTGTTAATAAGATAGATAAAGCGGGTGCGGAGCCGGATAAAGTCAAGCGTGAATTGTCTGATTATGGACTGATGCCTGAAGATTGGGGTGGAGAAACTATTTTTACTCATGTTTCTGCCAAACAGAAGCAAGGCATTGATGATTTATTAGAGATGATTCTTCTTCAGAGTGAAGTGATGGAGTTGAAAGCCAATCCTAACAAACATGCAAGAGGTCATGTCATTGAAGCCAAGATTGATTCCGGTCGCGGTGCTGTTGCCACTGTATTAATTCAGGAAGGAACATTACACAAAGGAGATCCGGTTGTGTGTGGCGTTCATTCTGGAAAAGTACGTGCCCTGATCAATGACAGAAATAAGGCAGTCAAATCGGCAGGACCATCAATTCCTGTTGAAATCCTGGGATTGACAGGTGTTCCTATGGCTGGCGATGAACTTATTGCTGTTGCGGATGAAAAAACTGCAAAGCAGGTAAGTAATCACCGATCACAAAAACAACGCATGATGGAGCTGGCAAAAAGTAATCGAATCAGCCTGGATAACTTTTTTGAAAAAATGCAATCACAGGATGTTAAATCCCTTAACCTTATTGTTAAAACAGATGTACACGGCTCTATTGATGCCATTAATGAGTCTCTCAACAAATTATCGGGTGATGAAGTCAAAATTGAAATTGTCCATTCCGCCACTGGAACCATTACAGAATCAGATATCTCTCTTGCTGCTGTTTCTGATGCCATTGTGATCGGATTTAATGTACGCCCCTCTTCACGCGTTCAGGAACTGGCCAATGAGGAAAATGTGGATATTCGCTTTTACGATATTATATATAATTTAATCAATGATATCAAAGATGCTGTTGTTGGCATGATGGAATCCACATTTGAGGATGAGGTCTTAGGCCATGCAGAAGTTCGTGAAATCTTTTCTATTCCAAAGATTGGCATAATAGCGGGCTCTTATATTAAATCTGGAAAAGTAGAACGAAATCAACAGGCCAGACTTCTTAGAGAAGGTGTGGTTATCTATACAGGTAAAATTTCCTCTCTAAAACGTTTCAAAGAAGATGCAAAAGAAGTTTCCACAGGCTACGAATGCGGTATTGGTATTGAAAACTACAATGATATCAAGGTCGGTGATGTTATTGAATGCTTCCATTTAAAAGAAATAAAACCGATGATTGAAGAGTAATTAAAATGAATATGGTTCTTGGCTTGCTGACAATCAGTCTCAGACTGCCTGAAAATAATACGCTTAAAGGCAAGCGAAAAATTTTGAAATCCATTTTAGGCAAAATGAAAAATACGTTCAATGTTTCAGCAGCCGAAATTGGTGAAAATGATACCCATCGGAAATCTGATCTCGGATGTGCAATGGTGGGTAATGATTCTGCCTATATCAATTCTAAACTGGATAAAATCATTAATATGATAGATGATATGGGATTGGCAGAAATAGTGGATACACAAATTGAAATAATGCATTGTTAAGAATATGAAAACTTATCCAAGATCAGAGCGGGTCAGCAGTAAAATTCGAGAGCAAATATCAGATGTGTTGATGCGGGAAATTAAAGATCCACGTATCAAAAATATTACAATCACTGATGTCAAAATGAACAATGACCTTAAAAAGGCACGAATTTACTACTGCCTTGCAGGTGATGAAAACCAGAAACAAAATGCAGAAATGGGATTGAAAAGCGCAATGGGATTTATTAAACGAGAAATGGCAAATCGACTGGATTTACGCTATATGCCAGAACTTCAATTCTTGTTTGACGAATCATTTGATACAGGTTCAAGAATTGACCAGCTTTTTGAAAAAATTACATATGCAACGCAAGCCCAAGAGATATGATCCAGATGTTCCAGCAGGCATACTGGCAGTTAATAAACCAGAAGGTCAAACATCAGCGCAGGTTGTGGCAACAGTAAAAAAGGCATTAAATGCCAAAAAAGTGGGACATACCGGCACACTGGATCCCTTTGCAACCGGTATTGTTATTTGTTGTATCAATCAGGCGACCAAACTTTCTCAGTTTTTTCTTCAAGGAGATAAAACGTATGAAGGTATACTTCATCTGGGAATTTCAACAGATACGCAGGATAGTACAGGACAGATAATATCTTAGGAAGATCCAAAATGTAATGAATATGATATCTCAGCAGCTTTCAAGTTGTTTACAGGAAGCATTGAACAATACCCTCCGATTTTTTCAGCCCTGAAGCACAAAGGCGTTCCTCTTTATCGGCTGGCAAGACAAGGACAACCTGTTCAAAAGCCATCGAGAACAGTATATATTCACGAATTGATCATTCAATCGATTCATCTGCCTTTTGTAGCTTTTAGAGTAAAATGTTCATCAGGAACTTATATCAGAACATTATGTGCTGATATTGGTCATAAGCTGGGCTGTGGCGGGCATTTAAGTAAACTGTGCCGTATTGAAAGCTGTGGATATGCAATTGAAGAGACCTTAACACATGAGCAAATTGCTGCCCAGGCATCAACAGGAAAACTTCATGCAAGCATTATACCTGTTGCAGATGCACTGAAGAATGTTCCAAAAATTATTGCAACGCCTGCAATAACAAAACGAATTTTTGATGGTAGGGCGATATTTCAAAGCAATTTTACTCAGGATACTTTAGATCAAGGAAATACCTTGCAAATGATAACGTCTGATAATATACTTTTGGCTGTCATTCAATGTCAACAAACAAGCGATGAATGTAAAGTCATTCGTATGGGATTATCAAAACACTAATATAAGCCCTGAAAACAGGGAAGGTAAAAAACCGTGGGAGGTGAATAAAAAATGTCCATTACCCGAGATGACAAGCATAATTTGATCGAACAATACAAACTTCATGACACAGATACAGGGTCGCCAGAAGTACAGGTGGCAATCCTGACGCGTCGAATTACGAATTTAACCGAACATTTTAAAACGCACAAAAAAGACCATCATTCGCGAAGAGGTTTACTGAAACTTGTTGGACAACGCAGAAGTTTATTGAATTATGTCAAATCAAGAAATGTGAATCGTTACCGATCACTTATAAAAAGCCTGGGTCTCAGACGATAAATTTTAATAAATCGTTGAAAAAATAAATGCCCCAATCGGATAGGTCAGATTCGTCAGACAAGTCTGACCTTCCGACAGGGCATACTTTTATAACTTTTGCAAATGGGGTTTATGATTTGACCATTTCTAAGAAACTGTTTTTTCTTTTGCATAACAATCAAATTGGAAAGTGAATGTCTGTTCGATTTGTAACATCGGATGGCGTAGAATAAAAAAAGAAAGAAATTCAAAGGTTTCTAAAATAATTATGTCATGGCAGCAAAAAAAGAAAATCATTGTTGCCGACCCATGTCTAGGAGAAATTAATGGAACTAGAGCTTAAAGCGGAAATAGGCGGGAGAACCTTAAGTGTCCGCACTGGAAAAATGGCCAAACAGGCATCAGGATCTGTATTGGTTCAGTACGGCGAAACACAGGTATTGGTCACAGTTGTGGCCTCAAATGAACTACGTACCGGTATTGATTTTGTCCCTTTGTCGGTAGAGTATCAAGAAAAAATTTATGCGGCCGGGCGTATTCCGGGAAATTATTATCGACGGGAAGTGGGACGTCCCAGTGAGAAAGAAACATTGACTGCACGGTTGATAGATCGGCCTGTTCGACCGCTATTGCCGAAAAACTTTCGATATGAAACACAGGTCATTGCAACAGTACTATCTATGGATCAAGAAAACGATCCTGACACCCTTTCCATGATAGGGGCATCAGCAGCATTAACTATTTCTGATATTCCTTTTGCCAGCCCCATTGCATGTGTGCGTGTTGCCAGACTGGATGGCCGTTTTGTAATCAATCCAAATATTGAAGCCTTAAATAATTGCGACATCAATATAATGGTTGCCAGATCTAAGGAAGGCATTGTGATGGTTGAAGGTGAAGGTAATATTGTTCCGGAAAAGGAAATTCTGGAAGCTATATTTTTTGCCAATGAAGCCATGCAGCCTGTAATTGATTTACAAGAAAAACTTCGCGAAATAGCAGGTGTTGAGAAACGTGAAATCATTAATGAAAAAATAGATGATGAACTCGTTGAAAAAATAAAGAATATTGCTTCTGAAAAAACAAAGGATGCCCTGTCAATAGCCCACAAACAAGAGCGTCACAAAGCATTGTTCAATATTAAAAATGAAGTGTTTGAAACCCTTGGTGAAACATATGCTGATCAGTCTGTACAAATAAACACTGTTTTACACGATATGGAACGCGATTATCTTCGCGGTATGATTCTAAAAGATGGCCAACGTATCGGTAATCGAAAATTTAATGAAATCCGACCGATCAGTGCAGAAGTGGGGGTACTTACCCGTCCGCATGGCTCGGCACTGTTTACACGTGGTGAAACCCAGGTTCTCGGTGTATTGACATTGGGATCCAGCTCAGATGAGCAACGTGTAGAAACATTGAGCGGTGACGAATTCAGACCATTTATGCTGCATTATAATTTTCCTCCTTTTTCAGTGGGAGAGGTCAAGCGATTGGGCGCCCCCAGTCGTCGTGATATTGGTCATGGCGGATTATCTACCCGTGCAATCAATAAAGTCATTCCACCCAAAGAAAAATTTGACTATACAGTTCGGATTGTATCTGAAGTCCTTGAGTCTAATGGATCCTCATCTATGGCGACTGTCTGTGCAGCCAGTCTGGCATTGATGGATGGCGGCGTTCCTATTAAAGATGCTGTTTCAGGTATTGCTATGGGTTTAATCAAGGAAGACGATCAGGTTGTCATTTTATCGGATATCCTTGGTGATGAAGACCACATGGGTGATATGGATTTTAAAGTGGCAGGCACAAAAAATGGAATTACATCGGTTCAAATGGATATTAAAATTCATGGTATCTCCAAAGAAATACTGGAAAAAGCGCTGGAACAGGCCAGAGAAGGCCGATTGTTTATATTAAACAAAATGATGCAAACTATTGGTACGTCACGATCAGAACTTTCACCTTATGCACCTTGTGTTTTGAGTCTCAACATAAATCCTGATAAAATTCGTGATGTTATTGGTCCGGGTGGAAAAATTATTCGTGCGATTCAAAGTGAAACAAATAGTAAACTGGATATTGATGATTCCGGTACTGTTCGTGTATCTGCATTGAGTGAGGAAGAAGCTAACATTGCCTTGAAACGAATCAAAGAAATAGTTACAGATCCTGAGGTTGGATCTATATATGATGGTGAAGTGGTTCGGATTACTGACTTTGGTGCTTTTGTCAGAATTCTACCTGGCACTGAAGGACTTGTTCATATTTCTCAGCTTGAAAATCGACGTGTGGCCAGAGTGCGCGATGTGGTTAAGGAAGGCGACATTATTTCGGTTAAAGTTATCGAAATTGGTCGTGATGGAAAAATTCGTTTAAGTAAAAAAGCGGCAGCCTACGATGACGACTCACAAAAAAAGTACTCTCGAAAACGGGATTCGGGTCGTTACTAAAAATATTCCCCATGCGAAGACTGTTTCCATGGGGATATGGATAAATGTGGGGGCCCGAGATGAGTTACCCGAACAGTGCGGACTCTCACACTTTATCGAACATATGATTTTTAAAGGCACTGCGACCCGCACTGCATATCAGATAGCTAAAGAATTTGATGCCATTGGTGGACAGGCCAATGCCATGACAGCAATGGAATATACCTGTTTTTATGCCAGAAGCTATCACACCCATTTAGAAAAAGTAATAACGATATTAAGTGACATGTTGTTGGCATCATCATTCAACCCGGAAGAAATCGCCCGCGAAAAACAAGTTGTTTGTCAGGAATTAAGAATGTTTGAAGATAATCCTGAAGACTATATCAGCTACCTGTCAGGTCAATCCTATTGGGGACAACATCCTGTCAGCCGTTCCATACTGGGTTCACAAAAATTGCTTGAATCATTTGACGCCAATCATATTAAATCCTACTTTCATCAACATTATACGCCTGAAAAAATTGTTATCGCACTGGCAGGAAAAGTTAAACATGATACGTTTGTTGCCCGTTTAGAAAGAATATTTGCTGATTTTACCACTCCAGAATTTCCCTTAAACCGCAGACCGCCCAAACCTGAGCCACAAAAAATTGTGAAATATCGTGAATTGGAACAGGTCCATATCTGTCTGGGCGCAAAGGGCTTTCATCTTGATGCCCCGCAAAAATATGTATTTACGCTTCTCAATATTATTCTGGGTGGCAACATGAGTTCCATCTTGTTTCAGGAAATTCGAGAAAAGCATGGCCTGGCATATCAGGTTTTTTCATCGCCTATCATGTATTCAGATTCAGGCATGCAAGCCATTTATATGGGGGTTGATCCATCAAAAGTTCCTGAAACATTGGATGTGCTTCACAAAACTTTAGATCAACTGATTCATTCTCCTGTCTCTGAATCACGGCTGTCTGAAGCAAAAGAATATACAAAATCAACAATTCAACTTTCAGAGGAAAGTGTTAATAACCAAATGGTCAGAGTGGGCCAGTCTGAATTAATTTATAATCGGTATATTCATATAAATGAAATTATTGAAAATATTGATAAAATAACGCCAGTTGAGCTACAAGATATGGCAAAAGTAATTTTAGACATGGATCAGATGGCTGTCGCATTGTTGGGACCGGTAAAGGATTAATGCTTCATGATGAAAAAGAAAGACCCCTGGGAAAAAGAAATAACACCACTGATTGAGGTGATGGATCAGGCATATCGACGTCTTAACTCACAGGGCGACAAAATCAACAAAAAATCGTTGACCGCATTTTTCATTGATAATCCCAAATTTAAACGCATTTGGAATCAGATTGCCCGCCAAAAAAAGTTTGATCAATTAGAGAATAAAATTCAACAATTGGAAGACAAGCAAAAAGATCTTATTCAAGATGTTGAAACCCTCACCAGTCAAAAAAATTATTTTGAGAAGCAGGTCACATCGCTAAAAAATCTGGATTTTGAATTAACCGAATTCTTGAAACGCGGTATGGCTGTTTTAATCAGTATGCTTCGTACGCCAGACAATAAGGCTTACTTTGAAACTTTGGATCAACTCCGCGCATTACTGACCCCGCCTGAAGATATCAATGAAATGGACAGACTGTTGGGAAAACTTCAAAAAATTGCATTGTGGGAGGAAGAACGTTTTTCAGGAGGGGGGGTTGTATACCGAAAAGATGAATACATCCGCATGCAAAAAGCCTACAATGAACTTCAACAACAGGTCGAAAAGCTGACATCCCAGAGAAATAAATTTGAAAAACACCTTGCCAAACAGGAAGATGATACCCTTAAGCGTGAACAATTTTTTATCCGCATTATTAATCTCTTGATGAATCTCTTGCGAACCCATGAGAATCGGGTGTTTCATGGCTTGTTTGATCGATTAAAAAAATTGATGAATGAACGTGCCAGTATTGAGCGGATGAATAAAGTGATTACTACAATTCAAAATGTTTCACTTCAAGAGGATGCCCCTGTTGTAACAGGTGCAGAAAATTTGGAGCCCGAAAGTACGCAGCATAAAAATCTTTTCGACGCATTTAAAGAAGTTCTTCTTTTTTCTCTTGCGGAATTTCAAATGGTGTTTTCAGAACCTGAAGGACAAAAGGTTACTGATCTAACACAAAATATTCGTCAATCTATTTTTTCTCCCAATTTTTTTATCCTTGTCCAATCTTATTTAGATTTGTTTAAACAATACGCCAGTATTGTTAATGAAAAAAAACAAAGGTCTTCACCTGAAAATGTTTTGGCGGTTCAAGAAGTCTTTGATGAAATAAACAATGAAAGCAATCAAACTGACAGTCAGAAGCCACCCAGTTTTGTCAGGATGGCAGAGAAAATGATGGATGATGATGCCCGAAAACAGGAGGTGCTTATGTCTGAAAAACAGGAATCTGGAAAAGTGGCCCGGTTTTGGAATAATTTTAAGAAAAAAATGGGGAAAGCAGGCCTGGAAAAATCGTCAGTATTACCCCCACCACAGTTTATCCAATTGCCTGCTGCGTCAGAAAATGCATCTATCATGCAGGAACAAATTGAAAAAATCAAAAAAGATATTACACAACTTCAGAATCTGACACGATTTCTCGAATCTGAATTACTTGTCGATTCTCAAACAGGTATTTTTAACCGACGTGCTTTTGAACGACGTTTGAACGAAGAAATGCAACGCTTTAAAGCCAATAAACAGGCTTTTTCAGTTATCCTGTTCGATATTGATAAATTTCGTACAATTACACAAAATTTTGGATATACAGCAGCAAATGCCTGTCTGGCACAAATTGGAAGAAAAATCAAAACAAGCCTCAGGAACAAGGATTATATTGCGCGTTATGGCAACGACGAATTTATTATATTATTACCTGAAACTGAAGATAAGGAAGCCTGTGAGGCCTGTATTTATTTGATGGAACTGATTCGAAAGATTAAAATTACACATAAAAATAAAGTCATTCCAATTAATATCAGTATTGCTGTCACCCAATCTCAACCCTCAGACAAACATGCAAGTCATTTAAATGATCGTCTTCACAAGGCGATGTTTCAAGCCAAGAAGGGACCTGGGAGGGTCATATGCGGAAAAACTTCAGGCTTGATTGAAGTTACTGAAAAATCGAAACCGGTCAAACGTGTGAATCGATAAAGTTCGAAAACCTTCCTTTTATCTTTTATTAACAAAAGAATCATTTTTCCTTAACACTCTTATAACAAATGTTCCGTATCTTTCCTGTTGAACCTAGTAATGATTCTGAATGTCAGAATCAATTAATTAAGAATTTATCAGGAGGATTAATTTTATGAAAAAATTACTTTTGACTTTAAGCATTGTATCTTTAGTATTTTCTTCAACATTTGTTTGGGCTGGAAAACTTGTAATCAAAGGCTCAACAACTGTCTTACCTATTGCTCAAAAAGTAGCTGAAGCCTACATGAAAGAGCATCCTGAAACAAAAATATCCATATCAGGCGGTGGATCAGGAAATGGTATCAAAGCAATCATTGATGGTAGTACAGATATTGCTGATAGTTCTCGTTTTATCAAGAAAAAAGAAATTAAATTGGCAATGAAAAAAGGTGTTTACCCTGTGCCATTCCGTGTTGCTTATGATTGTATTATTCCAATCATACATCCATCAAATACTGTAAAAAATTTGACTTTAGATCAACTCAAAAAAATATATCAGGGAAAAATTACGAACTGGAAAAATGTTGGTGGGCCAGATAGAAGAATATCAGTTGTCTCTCGTGATACTTCATCAGGAACTTATGAAGTGTGGGAGAAAAAAGTCATGAAAAAAGAACGTGTTTTCCCTGGTGCATTGCTGCAAGCATCTAATGGTGCCGTTGCCCAGGTGGTCAGCAAGAATAAAAACGCCATCGGATACATTGGTATTGGCTATATGGAAAGCACAGTCAGACCGGTCAAAGTAAATGGTATAGAGGGCTCTATTGCGACAACCTTGAATGGAACCT
>Ga0272440_1000548_pt1 | contig 31676 bp, 28 predicted proteins | sample SSMMMBAug17_FD_192440 | JGI IMG/M metagenome (GOLD analysis project Ga0272440, IMG submission 192440) | Marine sediment archaeal communities from Little Sippewissett salt marsh, Falmouth, MA, United States - SSM-MMB-Aug17 | ecosystem: Environmental > Aquatic > Marine > Wetlands > Sediment ... | reverse complement strand
TGATGGCGGCCCTTCAAGTGTGTAAAAGGCATGCGCATATAAAATGGCGGCAACTGGTGCTGCAAACAGCGTTCGTAATCGATTGATATCTGATAACTCTTCTTCTGCCCCTTTTTTCATGGCAAAACTTTTCATAAAATGTGCAAAATTTTCCCGAAGCAGCACTGTCACACATAGAATCAAAACAAATACAACATGAACTAATTCCGCACGGCTGCTGGTATCTGAAACAAAGTGAAACCGCCACATCATGCCCACTGAAATGACTGGAAAATTAATCGCAAAAACAATTTTATTCATCATTCGTTCGGCAATATGGGTCAGTTTATAGTGGGGAGCAAACCTGGCCGCAAACCAGCCATCAATAAGATCTATAATGACTGATAACAATAATGATGTCACACCCATGATATAGTAGATGGGATTCATGGTCAATATCGTTGCAATGGCCAGAACCATCCCAGAAAAAGCAAGGGGGGGACGTCCAAATATTAAAATTGTTGTAATTGTTCGTGGAATTTTATGATGCATGAACAAAACCTTTTTTAATTTGACTAAACCTCTAGAATCAATGGAATAATCAAGGGCCGACGTTTAATGACAAACTTGAAATACTGCCGAAGGTTTTTCTTGACTTCTTCACGAATATGAGCCACTCGTTCCGGTGTTTCAAGAGCGGTTTCTTCAATTGCTTCAAGTATGACACATTTCGCATCTTCAAGTAAATGACCTTTTTCGGAATGAAATAAAAATCCTCTGGAATCAATTTCAGGGCCATAAACGACAATGCCGGTTTCTTCATCAAAAATGATTGTGACAACGACAAATCCATCAATAGAAAGCGCTTTTCGCTCTCTTAAAATACTTTTTCCCACATCACCAACGCCCTTGCCATCAACCATAATTCGATCTGTTTCAATTTTTTCGAGAATACGTCCCTGATTCTTGTTAAACCCAATAATACAACCATTTTCTGCCAATAGAATATTTTTTTTAGGGATTCCTGTTGATTCTGCAAGCCGTGCATGATGAATTAAATGTCTGTATTCTCCATGAATGGGAATGAAAAATTGGGGGCGGGTCAGTTGGATCATCGTTTTAAGTTCTTCTTTAAATGCGTGACCTGAAACATGAATATCAGATATTTTTTCATAGATCACATCTGCGCCGCGCTTGTATAAATTATTTATAATTTTTGTTATGGCACGTTCATTACCTGGAATGAATTTTGAAGAAAGGATCACGCGATCATCCTGTTTAATATGAATATGTTTGTGCATGCCTGATGCAATTCGTGCCAATGCAGACATGGGTTCGCCCTGACTGCCTGTTGTAATAATAATGACCTCGTGATCGGGATATTCATTGATTTCATTTATAGAGATATGCATGTCTTCAGGAATTGTCATGTATCCCAAATTTTGAGCAAGTCCAACCCCAATTTCCATGCTTTTGCCATTGATTACAATTTTGCTGTTTCGTTTTTTTGCAATATCGATAATTTGTTGAATTCGACCAATATTTGATGCAAATACTGCAACAATCACGCGCCCATTACTATGCAGAATGATATCTTCAAGTCGATCATGTATTTGTTTTTCAGGAATGGTGCATCCTTCTTTTTCAACATTGGTTGAATCAGACATCAACGCAAGAACGCCTTGTTCCCCATAAAATGAAAACGCATTGGTATCTGTAACGCCGCCTTCAATGGTTGTAGGAGAAAGTTTAAAGTCCCCTGTATGAATAATACATCCCACCGGCGTCTGAATGGCCAAACCTACGCAATCGACCACACTGTGGCTGACACGAATAAAATCCACTTCAAATGGGCCGATGGTTTGTTTTTGTCTTGGAATGATTTCACAATAGGTTGGAATATGCAGCAAATCATGTTCGCCCAGTTTGTAGCGAATTAAACCCAGGGTGTATGCGGTGCCATAAATCGGAGCATTTATGTGTTTCAGTACATAGGGAAGGGCACCAATATGATCTTCATGACCATGGGTCAAAATGATTGCTGCAACCTGTTCCGCTCTTTCCTGAACATATGAAAAATCAGGTATGACAATATCAATTCCTAACATGTAGTCTTCAGGAAACATCAATCCTGTGTCAATGATGATCATGGTCTTTTCATATTGAATGACCATCATATTCAGTCCAATCTCTCCCAAGCCGCCCAATGGAATTATTTTTAAGGGAAAATCATCCATCTTTACGTTATTACACCAGTAATTTCAAAAATATGATCTGTAAAGGATATCAGATAAGCAACCTGATGTGTATTGGCATATCTGATACAATCACAACGTACCCGGTTGCGGGTACGAATTAAAAATTCACATGTCAAACAGGATTCTTCAAGCACAATCGCAAAGTGCAATGGATGACATATTGCATGTTTTTTTTGTACTGTGTCATACAAATGCTCTGGAAGCGGAACCCAATATACAGAGCCAAGCTCAGCAGGGCCATAGTTTTGGTCCATATGTTCCTTAATTTTAGGGTAGTCATCCAATCGGATTTCATCAATTTGATATTGTCTCATTTGATTCCAATGCCAATAGTTTTTGTTTTAATTCAGAGCCCCCCCCAAAACACCCTATGGTGCCATCGGACCGGATGACCCGATGGCAGGGGATGAATATTGGAAATGGATTCTGCGCCATGCATGATCCAACAAATCGTGCTGCTTTGGGTCTGCCAATTTTTTGTGCCAATGTTCCATAGGAACAGACAGCACCATATGGTATTTTTGCTGTCTGTTCAAGGGTTTTCACCTGCAATGGCGTCAGGTTTTGCCATGAAAACCATTGCCAGGGCGTATCAATAGGATTTCCTTTAAAATAGTGCTGTAATTGTGTTACAAGCTTGTCGATATTGGGATGATACTTCTGATCCACAGAGAACTCCTTTTGAATATCCTGTGTAAGAATTTGAACAGAACGTCTGGGTAAATACAGCTTATACAGTTGAAAAGGATCACAAGTATAAACGATGGCAACAGTTCCAAAATCTGTTTGGATTTTTACATGGCTAAAGTGCATTCTCAATCACCAATCCAGGGCGTTTGATACTCATCTTCCTGTTTTTTTCTTGCTTCCAGTGCCAGATCTTTTACTTTTTGGATGTCTTCATCTGTATACACGCCATTGACACCTGAAATTGCTGCCAGTTTCATGCCATGTTTGATCCCCATCTTGTAAATTTCTTTTACTTTCTGCCATTCGATATCCCGACCAATGGTAAAAATTTCAAATCGGCCTTCAAGCGCCAAAACAATGGTTTCAGCAAGACAGGCATAAGCAACATTCGGTGGTAATCCGATATTGTTCATTTCAACATTGCCAGGAAGTAAAATTTCACCAGATTCAATCACTAAAACATCAGGACGTTTTTTAACATCCTCAGGCGATAAATCCAGTGGTCGCGCAACGTCAGTAATAACGCATCCAGGTTTTACTTTGGTAATATCCAGTACAGTTTTTCCAGCTCCTGATGTTGCGGTCACAATAACATCCATATCTGCCAGATATTTATTTGCCTGTGTGGTAACATGAATATCAATATCTGGAGATTCTTTCAAAATAGATTGTTTAAGTGCCAGGAGTTTGGCCATATTACGCCCGACCATATAAACATTGTCAAAAGCCAGTGCCAGCAGACGACAGCAGACAGATCCAATGGCGCCTGTTGCACCCATTACCATGGTTTTTGCGCTTAATTTTTTACCTTTTTCAACCTGAATCAGCCCCATGCGACGCACAGCATCCGCCGCCGCCCATAAGGCACCGGATGCGCTATAACTGTTCCCAGTAGTAATAGGAATTTCTGCCAGACGTGCCACTGTTGCCCCAGCATCACCAACAACTTTTGTGAAAGCACCCAATCCCATAATTTGAGCCCCCAGGCGTTTTGCCATTTTTGCTGCCATGAGTAACCTGCGATAGGTAAATTCGGGTTTATGGGCCAACATTTCTTTAGGTGTTCCACCAACAGTAATCAGCCATCCTTCAGCCTCAACCCCCTGTGGAGACTTGACACCAGTTATTTTTGAATAAATAAAAGGTGGTGCATAAGCCATGACACGCTCCAAAGCATCAAGAAATTTTGGCGTCGTGCGTCCGGTTATAAAATCAATCAATTTGATATTTTTAAAATATTCTTGAGAAAGCGGATGGATTACAAATGCAAATCGGTTCACGCGCCTTGTTTTTCCAGATGGATATATTACGCGGGGGTCCATTTGCTGCTCACTGATTATTTCAAGCAGATCGTCAGATGATATTTGTTCGGTGTGTTTATTTAATGCAGCGTAAATAATAGATTCCAGAACATTGACATCAACAACTTTTTCAAGAACTTTAGGCGTTGTATCAATAATAACATCAACTCCGCGCTCATGAAGAAAAGATACGCGATCATCATATGCGGTCGATGTAATAACTGTTTTTCCGCCCAGTTCTTCAAGAGAACAGCCCTCTAAGTAATGGTAAAAATCGTAATAAGGTACAACAATCACGTTTGCTTTTTGCATGGCTTTCTTCAAAATATACTTGTTCCATTCGCGCAGCGGGATCATTGAAGATGCAATTGTCTTTCCTGGAACCCATTTCAGGATGTCATGAATACCACTTTGATATCGTTCCAAATCTTTCATAGATTGAATAAATCGAGGAATACCATGTTGAATAATAGGATCTGCAAACGTTAAGTTATCAGTATATTCAGACATCACTCGTGCCAGATAAATATTACTTGCGCCGCTTAGAAACAACACACGTGCATTGTTAAAATAATTGCCAAATTTAAATTGAATATGGCGAATGGCCCATTCTTCTGATACTTTACGCATTGAATCTCCCGCAGTAACAGGGATTCGAAATGTGCGCGTAATTTTATTTAAAAGTTCTGAATCTTTGGTGCTTTTTGGATTTGAACAAGGGAATCGAATCGCGCCTAATCCAATGGCATCTGCTTTGGTCTCAAGTTCGAGCATTTTGGATGCGGCTTGCTCTGAATCATTATCAAAGCCCAAACGACGTACACGAAAATCTTGACCTAAAAAGAAGGTTTCAAAAGAATAATCGTTCTTTTTTTCTCCCAAACTTATGCTGACAATTTCTTTCATTTTTTTCTCCAGTTTATTAAGGTAATGATTGAAAAATAACTTCCCCATTTTCTTATGCGCCATGTATGGGGAATTTTTTTAAAATTTTTTAACGATTGCATTTGCAGGGCAGTCATTTGCTGCCTCACTAAACCATTGAGACTCTTCATTTGATTTTGGTTGACATGCGATTGTACTAAACATCGTATCTTCATCCAACCGAAAAAAAGCAGGCATGGATTCTGTACAAAGCATGCAGCCAATACAATTATTGTTTATCTGATAAATAGTCTGATTCGCAGCCATTGATCACCTAACGAATTGTAAGCGCCAATTCATTTTTCAAAATGGGTTTGGTCAGTGTTGCTTCTTCATCATCTACCTGTAATATTCGTTCTGATCCTTTAACAATGGGCATTATTAACATTCTCTTTTGAATCGCTATCTGCCTCAATTACAGGTAAATAGATGTGGAAACAGGAGCCTTTACCTGTTGTACTTTTTAAGTAAATGCCCCCATTGAATCGATTGACTATTCCCAACACCATTGAAAGGCCAAGTCCAATACCTTTACCTTTTTCTTTTGTTGTAAAATATGGATCAAAAATGCGCTCCTGTGTTTCAAGATCAATGCCCTGACCATTGTCTTCAATGGATAAGTCAAGATACTGGCCAGAGGGTAAAAGCTCCCCATTCCATTGTAAAAATTCATCAAGGTATTGTTCGTTTAGTGAAATTGAAATAACACCATCATCTTTTTCAATAGCGTGGTAAGCATTGGTGCATAAGTTCATTATAATTTGTTGAAACTGTGATGGGTCCACCAACACCTTATGCCCTTTTTTAATAACATGTTGTTTTATTTCAATGGATTTTGGAATGATTGAACGTAAAAGAGGTATTGTTTCTGCAATAACTAACTCAAGATCTACAGGCTCAGATTTCATTTTTGAACGTCTGCTGAATGTCAATATTTGTTCTGCCAGTTTCTTGGCTCGGGATGCGGCATTTAAAATTTCGTTGAGACTGAACAAGGCTTCCGAATTATCTGAAAAATCATCAAGCATCATTTCGGTGTAGCCCATGATTGGCATCAACAAATTATTGAAATCATGCGCGACACCGCCAGCTAATGTCCCTAAAGCTTCCATTTTGTGGGATTGTCGAAGTTGTTTTTCCAGGTACTGCTGTTCAGATTCCGCTTTTTTACGACGTGTTATGTTTTGAAAAATACAGGCAAATTGCCCTGGTTTTAGACGATAGGCACATACCTCAAAATAGCTGTCCAGTTCTTTCGTATAATGTTCAAATCGAATGGGTTCACCTGTTAAAGCGACCTGACTATAGGTATCAATCCAGTATTGTTCTGTTTCAGGTAAAACGTCACGCACAGTTCGACCAATGAGTTCATCCCTTTTTAAACCTGTCATGCGTTCAAAAGCGGGATTGATCAATAAAAAACGATAATCTTTGGGCTTATTGTTCGTATCAAGGATTAATTCATGGATCGCAAAGGCATCAAGCATGTTGTTAAACAAGTCCATGTATTGGGTTTCACATTCTTTCTCACACAGTTTTGAAATCGTGATATCTTGATGCTGTTGTTCCAATGTATCTATAGCAAGATAATATATTTTTTGCATCTTTTTCAGCGCGTACATAAAAAAAACAAATAAAACAATAGATCCAACAATGATGTAAATAAAGTTATATGCATCGTTCTGATTGTTAAAGACAACCATTAAAATGAAAGTTAATGTCAAAATCAGAACCGATATGATCGAAATACCGAATAGCTGATTTTTAAGCTGAGAAATACGATCCAAGGTTTGATTGTTTGGTTTCATTATGGCCTTATTTTGTTGAGATATTTTGAAACGATCTAATTTTTCGAGTATTCATAATTTAAAAATATCTTATTGTACTCTGATAGTCAAGACAGATTATTACAAATTATTCAAGTTCAATAATCCAGATATTTCCACAATGTGTAAAATTTGAAGGTATAAAGGGCCCAACCAATGGTTTTTCTGTATGATAAAGCAGCATTTTTTTTGTTTTCTCAGGAGCCAATGACAGTTGATGAAGTTGAATATTCAAGGTATCTTTCAAAAACTGCTTTGCATTGACCATTTGAGATGGGTTAATGCTAAATTTTAGGTTTAAGTCATCATTCCATTCTTGAATTTCTGAAATAACATCATGATTATCAGTAAGCAAAATTTCTGATTTTTCATGATCAAACTGGTATAAATAAAACCATATTTTGAGTCGTTCCTGAATTTGCAAAACGCCTTTTTTTTCAATATTTTTTGATTCTGGTATGGGTTCGGACGTTTCGTTATTTAACGCTTGGAATAATTGCATATGAGACTGATCTGTTTCAGACAATGTGCGATCTAACTCATCCTGTTGAATATCAAAATCCTGAAATAATTGACAGTAAAGTGAGAACAACAATGACTTGTGATCTGCTTGATCCTGTTGATGCGTTTTTTGCTTAATTTGTGCGCGAATACGATTTACTGAAGATTCATCAAAAAAAGGGATATCTTCTGATCTGCCTTTAAGGTAATCCAAATTAAAGCCAGATTCAGTGATTAAAGCGTTCAAGGATTGTTTTTCTTGCTTGAATTTTTGGATATCTAACTGTGATGCCAGCGGCATTTTTACGATCAGTCTGTTATTTTTTTTATAATTTTCAGGAATATATAGATCTGATGGTTGATAGACAATGATTTTTTCAAACCATTCCTGGCACATATCCAATGTTGGCTGTGATATAAATGTCGTTGGGAAAAAAATTGGGATCATGTGAAACTCCTTTATGAAATGGGGTGTATACTTGAAAAATAATTTGCGCCCCATCAAGTGTATAGGAAAAAATATTTAAAAAGGTTTGTACTGTCAAGATAAAAACACTAAACGTTATTGTTTTTCACTTCGGATGCTCACCCCAAAATTTTTTTTATTATATAACGTGCTGCCATTTTTGAAAAAATTATTAAATATAAGTCGTTACACCTTATTTTTTGTAAATCAGCTTTTGACTTTTTTAGAATTTATTATTAGTATTTAAGGAATCGCATAGGTATATAAGTTTTGGTATTTTTCAATAACCGAGAATATAATTACGTCCGAGGACGAATGTAGGGGCAAACCTTGTGTTTGCCCTTGAGCAAAAACCGAGATCAAACCTATTGTCGTAATTAAACACATTGGTTTCGGACATAGGCGCGTTTCTGTTTTTTTGTCGAAGGGCAAACACAAGGTTTGCCCCTACATTCGTTCTTAAACATATGTATATTCTCGGCTATTGAAAAATACCAAAACTTGTAGACTTATCCGAAAATATAGATTTTGGACTGCGTTGGCGCTTCGTCGATGTACTATAGTACTATCTCCTTGCGCCGCCTTGCCAAAATCTTTATCTTTAAGTCTATAGCTCGAAACGAACAAGATCAATAAATAGGGGAATTATTTTTTTAGCGTTCCTAAATAGATTATACCATGAATTATCTAACAATACAAAAACAAAGAATAATATGGGCCCTCGTTTGTCTGGGAATTCTTTTGTTTTCAGCAATTGGATACACCAGCCAATATTTTCCTGAACCTGCGTCGTTAAAAGACAATATCAGTTTCTGGAAAAAAATATATACTGAAGTGTCACTCAAAGAGGGATTACTTCACGACAGTGAGTATCCACTGGTAATTTTTAAAAAGGTTTATGTAGGGAAACGACATGGTCGGACATTATCTCGATACATCAAAAGAGAAAAACGAAAAATTGAACAATATCTAAAACATCTGAGAAACAAGCCATCAAAAAAATGGTCATTCGAAGAACAGCGGATTGCGTTGCTATATAAGCGTTTTGCACCCAGACATGCATTAAAACGCGCTCATAAACGAATTCGATTTCAACGGGGTCAACGTGATCGTTTTCTCAAAGGGCTGGAACGTTCTGGTCAATACATAGATGAAATACGTCAAATCCTGAAAAAATATCGTGTGCCCCCAGAACTGTGCTATCTACCCCATGTAGAATCATCATTTAATCCGAAAGCGCGGTCTAAAGCCGGTGCTAGCGGTTTGTGGCAGTTTATTACATCAACAGGTCGATTGTATTTGAACATTAACTCGGCAGTTGATGAACGCAGGGACCCCATATTATCGACAATTGCTGCGGCAAAATTACTCAGGCATAATTATAAAAAACTGAATTCATGGCCGCTTGCGATCACTGCATACAATCATGGTCTATTGGGCATGAAACGTGCTGTCAAACGAACTGGGTCGCGTGATCTTTCTCTGATAATCAAGCATCATAAAAGTCGCTCTTTTAGATTTGCGTCCAAGAATTTCTACAGTTGTTTTATTGCTGCTACAGATATTGATCCCAATTATAAACGATATTTTTCCAATGTACGTTTTTTGGCACCGCTCAAGCGAAAATGTGTAACATTATCTCATTATATTCGAGTCAACGTTTTATGCGATTATATGAATGTCTCTAAAAAAACGTTTAAACGTTTGAATCCTTCAATAAGGTCCGCTGTGTTTCGATATAATCGTCAGGTTCCAAAAGGTACGCGCATATTCTTTCCTGATTCCATGTCCATGTCTTTTATCAAACGAAGTTTACAGAACATACCTGCAAAATTCAAAAGCAAAAAACCATCAATGTTAACCTATAAAGTTCGACGTGGAGATTATTTGGGTAAAATTGCACGAAAAACAGGTGCTTCAGAAAGGCAAATTGCTCGTGCAAATAATATGCGCCTGAACTCTCGCATTTATCCAGGACAAAAGCTGTACATTCCTACGAATTCAAATTATAAGAAATCAAAACGCTATTCACGACCAAGAGCCACTCACAAATATCGGGTCAGAAAAGGTGACTACCTGGGAAAAATTGCTAAAAGATTTGGGGTTTCTGTAAAAGATATTGCGCGGGCAAATGGTATCAGTACCAGAAGTAAAATTTATTCAGGGCAGACACTGAGGATTCCTGGAAGTAAATCTCGGACATATCGTGTGAAACAAGGAGATTATCTCGGTCGAATATCTAAAAAAATGGGTGTGTCAATCAATCGAATTTTACAGGTTAATGGCTTATCAAGAAAAGCAACACTGTATCCCGGGCAAGTGTTAATTATTCCTGGTAATGGATAAGGAATTCAAAAAAAATAAGTTCCTCATTTCAGAAATAGTAAATTCTGTTCATTTTGAACCTGGATTACGCTGAAGAAGATGAATAAGATGAATAAAATTAAACAAATATACAAAAACCTGTATCAAATGTATGGCCCACAAGGCTGGTGGCCAATCATTTCAAGAACAAATGAACGTTTATGCTGTACATACCACCCAAATGAATTTGATATTCCCAAAAAACAGTCCCAATTGTATGAAATCTGTATTGGTGCAATACTTACCCAAAACACTGCCTGGCGTAATGTCGTGCAGGCTTTAATCAATTTATATGAAATACAGGCACTGGATCCCAAAATAATTAAAACAATCAAGAGTGATACACTCAAAAAAGCAATTCGGCCAGCCGGATATTTCAATCAAAAAGCAAAAAAAATTAAGTTATTTAATGATTTTTATTTACAGCTTAATCATCAGGTTCCATCAAGGGAACAACTGCTTTCTGTATGGGGGATCGGCCCTGAAACAGCGGATTCAATTCTTTTGTATGCCTACAAACAACCTTCGTTTGTTGTAGATACTTATACACGAAGAATTTTTACCCATCTCGGTTTGATCCAGGAAAATATGACATATGATGAAATAAAGCTCATATTTGAAAGGAATTTAGAGGCTGAAGTTGACGTTTTTCAAGAATACCATGCGCTCATTGTTTGGCATGCAAAACAGTATTATCAAAAGAAAGATAAGTATTCATTGGACCCATTGTTGACTTTTGGCCAATAAAAAGCAGAAAAACGCGGGAAATAATTTCCCGCGTTTTTTATATCAAGAATCTGGATTATAGCATATATTTCCACATTGAAGGCAACGCTGTGTTTCTTGTAACGCGATCTTTTCAGTCAGCACCTTATCAACTTCATCAAAAGATTTAATTCTTACCTTAGGCGGTAATTCTTCCATTGTTGCACGAGGCATTCTTTTAATACCATCCAGTTTCTTTAATTTTGTTCCTGGTATGAATGTTTTAAGAAGTGCTTCTGAAGGCACTGTAACTTCTTCCTCAGAAACATATTGATGAATGGACCGGGCTGCGCGACGACCACCACCAATGGCATCGACAACAAGCTGCGGCCCAGTTTGGGCATCGCCAGCAGCAAAAATATATGGTATGTTTGATTGCAGCGTTTTAGGATGAACATCAAAAGTTTTCCATCGGGTGGTTGCCATTTCTTTGGCTTCCTTTTCATCTTTGAGAAAATTGATATCAGGTTGTTGCCCAATGGCTGTAATGATTGTATCTAGAGGTAACAATGTTTCGGAACCCTCAATCGGTACAGGACGACGTCGTCCGCTGGCATCTGGTTCTCCCAATTCCATTTTTAAGTATTCCATGTGGGTTACCTTACCCTGATCATTCGCAATCACTTTCACAGGCGCTGCTAAAAAGATGAACTGAATGCCTTCATGTTCAGCGGCTTCAATTTCTACCTCGTTGGCAGGCATTTCAGCACGGGTTCTGCGGTAAATGATATACACTTCTTCAGCGCCCATCCGCATGGCATTTCTTACGCAGTCTATGGCACTGTTTCCGCCACCAACAACACCAACGCGCTTTCCAATGGGAAGCGGATTGTTATCACCCAGGCGTGATAGAAAATGAATGCCTTTGTAGCAGCCATCCAAATCTTCGCCTTCAACACGCAGGGCATAATCTACCCAGGCGCCTATACCCAAAAAGATGGCATCAAACCCTTCTTCTCGTAAAGAATCAATGGTAAAATCTTTGCCCAAACGCATGTTTGTTTTTGCTGTCACGCCCAGATTTAAAATGCCTTCAATTTCCCAATCCAGAATTTTCTTTGGAAGACGATATTCGGGTATACCATAACGTAACATTCCTCCCAGTTTGTTCATGGCTTCATAAATAACCGGGCTGTGTCCCATGCGTGCCAGAAAATAAGCACATGAAAGTCCAGCAGGCCCACCGCCAACTATGGCAATTCTTTTACCAGTAGGCAATGCCTGTGGAATGGGAAGGCGTACACCTGAGTTCATTTCATGATCAGCAACAAATCGTTTGAGCTGATTAATTGAAACCGCATCATCCTCAATGGCCCGCCGACATTCGGTTTCACATGGATGTGGACAAACACGGCCACAACTGAGCAACAATGGATTTCTCTCACGAATGGTTGAAACCGCTCCCGCATAATCGCCTTCCTTAATTTGGCGAATGTATTTTGGAATATTAATTTCAGCCGGACATCCCTGACGACAAGGAGCCAGGCATTCAGTAGATTCATTCAAATGCAGCAATCGTTCCGATGGTGTAGTGATGCTGATAATTCCTTTTGGACAGGCTTTTTCACAGGCACCACAACCAACGCATCGATCATAATCCACAACTGGAGTTCCCTTTGGTCCAATAACAATGGCATCAAACATACAGGATTTAACACAATCACCAAATCCCAGACACCCAATGTCACAGGTTTTATATCCGCCAGAAAGTGCATTAACCGCCTGACAACTCAGCGCACCCAGGTAGTCATACATATTTTCTGCTCGAAAACCACCGGTACACGTATTTTGAGACGATGGCGGCTCAGCAGCCCCAACTTCCATCCCCATGACTGAAGCAACAGCTTCAGCACAATCAGAACCACCTACAATACATACTGTAGGCAATGCTTTTCCAGCAACAACAGCCGCTGCGGCAGCAGAACAACCTGCATAGCCGCATCCGCCGCAATTTGCACCTGATAAGCAGTATTCAACTGCTGCAATGCGTGGATCTTCATATACATAAAAAACACGTGAGGCAAGGCTCAGTATACCACCGCATGCCAGACCAAGCCCCAGCATAAACAATATGGCTTCAGTCATAATTACACCATTCCTTTAAAACCCATAAAGGCCAATGCGATCAAACCGGCTGTGACCAGACCAATGGATGTATCCTGCAATGATTTGGGAACACGTCCCAAAATAACACGTTCTCTTACGCCTGCGAACAGTATTAATGCCAGACCAAATCCTACAGCATAACTGAATGATGATATCAATGTATTCAAGAAATTGTATTCTTCTTTGATATTGATCAGACATGCTCCCATTACTGCACAGTTAGTTGTTATCAAAGGCAGAAAGATTCCTAAACCTGCATACAGGGCAGGAATACTTTTTTTCAAAAACATTTCTACAAACTGCACCAATGATGCAATCACCAAAATGAATGCAATGGTTCGCAAATATTCGAGGCCCAATTGGGTTAAAATATAATTATCTACCAGCCAGGTGATCAGCCCGGCCATGACCATAACAAAAACGACGGCCATCGCCATTCCAACAGCTGTTTCCATTTTTTTGGAGGTTCCCAAAAAAGGGCAGTTCCCCAAAAATTGGGCCAGTAGAATATTGTTTACAAATATACAACTGATTGCCAGAACTAATATATCACCCATTATTTTCTCCTAATTTATTGACTTTCTATCGACACTCAAGATTTCTGAGGCACCATATTCATCAGGCAAAGCATTAATCCAAGTGCGATAAACGCACCCGGGGCTTCAACCATAAATGTAAATGGTCGATAGGCATCTCCCATAACCGGGATATTATACAAAAATGGCAATGACAACGTTCCTGTGCCAATAATCTCACGAACAGAACCGAGCACTCCCAATGACATTGTAAAGCCCATACCCATGCCCAATCCATCAGCGATAGATTTCGTAACGCCATTTTTTGAGGCAAAGGCTTCAGCACGTCCTAAAACAATACAGTTGACCACAATCAGCGGTATAAATATCCCCAATTTTAAAAACAATGGATATGTAAATGCCTGCATGAGCAACTCAACAACAGTCACAAAGGTTGCAATGATTAGAATAAAACAAGCAATTCTAACCTTTGCTGGAATCACATTTCTGAGTAGTGAAACGAGCGCGTTGGATCCCACCAGGACAAAAGTAGTGGCCAATCCCATTCCCACGCCATTTTCCAAAGTTTTTGTTACAGCCAGGACAGGACAAAGACCGAGCACCAGCCGAAATGGAGCGACTTCAGCCCATAAGCCTTTTGTAAATTCCTGAACTACAGTTTTTGCCATGAGTGTTATCTCCTATAGTTTCATTGATTTAATTTTTTCTTGAATTTGCGGCTTAATACGTTTGTAAATATCACCGGCAGTGGTCACAGCAGCACATACACCACGTGTCGTTATTGTTGCACCAGTGATTGCGTCTATTTGTCCGCCATCATTTTTGACTTTTGTGATGTCCATAATGGGAAGTCCTTTGAATTTGATACCAAAGGATTTTTCAGTTGCTTTTGATCCCAGTCCAGGGGTTTCAGAATGGGTTGTAACGCCAATACTCAATAATTTGTCATCATTAAGATTAACCCCAACCATTACACCGATTGAACCGCCAAAACCTTTTCCATCACTTTCAAATGCAACAACCTGCGGTTTAGCATCCAAAACGCCAACAAAAACGCTTCGTTCAATGTCCCCATCTTTAATTTTAAAACGATCAGTGATTGGGTCGTTGCTGCATTCATTCAAAATGGTCCGAATGGCCGGGCCTTTTACAAATACAAGCTGTTGATATTCTATTCTTTCTTGGGTGCTGTTTCTAATGCCGGCCAACAATCCGCCTGATAAGGATGCTAACACGGCAATGACAACCACCATTTTTATCATATCACGCATTTTCTATAACCTTTCCAAGTGGTTTAGGTCTGAGCCGATCAATCAAAGGATTGGCCAGATTCATTAATAAAATGGCAAATACAACGCCATCAACATATGCTCCAATATTTCGAATGAGGACTGTCAAAAAGCCCGCACCCGCCCCATAAATAAGCATGGGGATAAAATTAACAGGTGATGAAGCATCATCAGTTGCCAAAAAGAATGCACCAATCAGAGTATATCCTGATAACAGATGAAATCCCGGGCATGCATATTTTGAAGGATCAGAGACATAAAACAAATGTGCTGTAATCATCAGTCCCACAATAAAGGATATGGAGATTTCCCATCGGATGACTTTGTTATAAATCAAATATGCACCACCAAGTATCAATCCAATGCCGCATGTTGCGCCAATACCGCCGGCTTGTTTTCCCAAAAGCATATCTGTAATACTGATGTGTGAAACAGCGTCAAATCCTTGAAATTTTATGGTTTCCAGCGGATAAATCATGGAAAAACCAGGATTATAATTGACCAATGCCCCATAGTAATCATACATATCAGGCCAGGACAACATGATAATTGCCACTGCTGATAAAACTGGATTAAATGGATTACCGCCAATGCCGCCAAAAATCTCCCGCCCCACAATAACTGCGAGAAATGTACCAACCACAACAATCCACCAGGGTGCGGTTGCAGGCAAAAGCATGCCAAACAGCATGCCAATAACTGCTGAACTGCAATTGTCAATGGTGGCTTCCTGACCCAGAACATAATTCATACCAAGCTCCCATAACATGGCGCAGGCAATAGACAATGCTATGACCCGGGCTGCAGGTACACCATATACAGATATCCCAAACAGCAAGGCCGGTAGGGCTGCAATCATGGTATGGTAACTACGGGTTTTGATACTATCTCCATTATGCCAGAAGGGCGCATGGGAGACAACGAACTTTTTCGCCTTATTCATCTTGTTCCTCCGCAGTTTCGATCAGGGAAAGTTCATATTTTCCCAGTTTTATATATTGGAAAATCGGCATTTTTGATGGACATACATAACTGCATAACCCACATTCAACGCAGCACATCAAGTCACATAAATTTCTTGCATCTTCATACAGGCCATTTTCCAGGTAACGTACCAAAACATTTACAGGAATGTCTGCCGGACAAACGCGGATACATTCACCACAGTTGATACAGGGTGTTGTGGCAACACCTTGTATATCTGATTCACTTTGAATGATCACGCAGTCTGTGGTGGGCAGCACTGGAATGTCTTCAGAATAAACCGCTGCACCTCTCATTGGACCACCAACAATAATTCTGTCGCCAGATCGCGTCGTAATATTGAGATGATCAAATACTGTTTTTAAAGGTGTTCCCATGCGGACTTTTACATTCAGGCAAGATCCATCACGTTTGACAACAGTAACAATCTTTTTGAGCGGCATTGTTTTTTCTGCAATCATTTGCCCAATTGCGGCCACTGCTTCTGCTTTAATAAATGTAATCCCGAGTTCTTCAGGAGATTGGCCCTCATTCAAAACTGTATTCAGATGATCGCGCATAAGAAATTCGGGCAAAACATTGGGATATGTCTCATCAATAACAGAAACTTCTGCGCCAATAGTATTTACAACAGATAACATGCGCTCTGGCGCAATGAGTAATACACGCTTGACACCTGGAATATTCTTTAAAAAGCCGACACCCTGTTTAATATTTGATGTCTGATACTGCGCTGCCCATTGATTGACAGACACCAGCAAATCATCATCAAGAACATTAATTACAATCGTATGGATAGCAGATTCATAGCGTTTGAAGACTGCTAGATCAGGTGCGCCAGGAATGTTACCACTAAATGGCAGCAGGTTATCCAGGTCTGTGGATTGATTCAATGCTGAGATAGTGTCGTCTGTTTCATCGTCAGCAGTTTTAATGGAAAGGGACGTAAATGTTTGCCCATAATCACCGCGATAGGTTTGGATATCTGCCACAGCACCTGTTACGCAGGATAATGTGGTAGACGCTTCACCATCGAAAACACTTACTTTTTGACCGGTTTTAATGGTATCGCCGATTTTTATGACATATTTTCGGTCCCTCGTTTTGGGTTGTTCAACGAATAGCATCGCCTGTTCCGGCATCGGGATATCTTCGATTTTATGCGGAGATATGGCATACCGAAAACCAGGTGTCGCTGATCCAAATAACGAACTTTTCATCATCGCTCTACCTTTGTATCTTTATTTCATAATAATTAAGATCAATGGGAACCATATAAAAAACATGCCTGAATAGTTGTTTGTTAACCATTCTTCAGGCACGATGCTAGTAAACTATAGCAAATGGCATCCATTGCATTGAGTCGGTCCACCATTTTCATGACAGCCGATGCACTGTTTGTGAAAAGCATCAGATCGTTTGATCGGATCATCCGCATCAGGCAAATGACAGGAACCACATGAATCAGGCTCTGTTTCACCTTCCGAAAGATTATGGTGGCAATCATTACAAGCCAAACCATAGCCTTTTACATGGTCCATATGATCAAACTGAACTTTTCCAGCCATCGACTGAAACAGGACCCGATAGGGTGTATCCGGAACTTTTTCACAAAAAGCGGTATACCCCACAACTCCGACAAGCAACATCACAATCGTGATAGCATAAGCGATCAGTTTTTCTTTGTTTGAGGTCATTTTTTCTGTTTTCTCCCTCCTTATTATTCTCAGGCAGATGAAACTGATTCACCATGCGAATCTGTAGCATCTGTCAATTGGAATGAATTGAATAAATTACGCTACCATACATGAATTTAATGAGATGATCAATCAAAAAAACACCAGGGTGATTAAAATCATGCATTGCATCCTTCTTAGTAAATCTTATGCACACCGATATATATTCTTTTCCTTACATTTAGGACACCCATCAGGCCGTCCAGTACCCCGAGTAACTCTCCAGTTATGGTCGCAGCTAATGCATTTAAATAAACGATGGTCGAGCTGATCCATCACCCGATAGGTTCCACCTTCAACATTAATCGCTTTACCATTAATAAGCGCATCAGCAATGATTGCACGCGCTTTTTCGACAATTCGTCCAAAAGTTGCTCGTGAAACGCCCATTTGAAGGCCGGCTTCTTCATGTGTCATACCTAATAAATCAGCCAGTCGAATTGACTCGAAACAATCGTAGGGCAGTTTGACTTCTTTAAGGTCAAACATTGGAATTCCGCGAGGTTTAAAGTATGATACATTTGGAGGAAATTCGATAATTCGGTTTTTTTGAGGTCTTCCCATTTTTTTTCCTTTCAACATGGTCATTCATATCACCAAGCTTTAAACAATCCAGCAATGAAACAGACTTCATGGGATTGCATTCATCAAGCTGGTCAATATCAATTATCCTGTCAAATTACCTTTACAATAATGATTTGTCAATATGATTGTTTATTTCAAATAGACGTGCTTTTTCAGTTGCGCTTTGACAACGCCAATCATGCCTGCATTTACTTTTTTTAATTTAAGTTCTGCAATGCAATCTTTGGCATATTTTTCAGGCAAACAAAATAGAAGTCCGCCAGATGTTTGCGGGTCATAGAAAATATCTTCAAAAGACCGGGCCACACCTGATTCGATTTGAATATATTGTTTATAATAGGATTTATTTGCATATGTACCCGCAGGAACAAGGCCCATATTCGCGTATTCAATTACAGTCTGCTTTATTAAGGGAAGGCGATTCGAGTCTATGAAAATACTGACACCACTTGCCTGCGCCATCTCACATAGATGGCCTGCCAAACCAAATCCTGTAATATCAGTACACGCAGATATGGGAAATTCTTTCATCACAGATGCGGCGCTTTTATTAAGGCAGGCTGTTGTGGCTATTAATGAATCAATTTCATCTTGTTGTGCCAGTTGTCCTTTGAGGGCTGTGGCCAAAACTCCAGACCCCAATGCTTTGGTCAATATACAGGCATCACCGGGACATGCCCGGCTATTTGTAATTATTTTTTCAGGATGAACGACTCCTGTAACTGATAGTCCATACTTAAATTCTAAATCATCAACACTGTGGCCCCCCATCAAAAATGCGCCTGCTTCTTGAATAATTGAATGACCACCGCTTAAAGTATTTCGAAGTATATCCTGACTAAAATCTTTTGATGGAAAACAAACAATGTTCATTGCAGTCAATGGTTTGGCACCCATCGCATAAATATCGCTAAATGCATTGGCCGCAGCGATTCTTCCAAAATGATAAGGATCGTCCACAATTGGCGTAAAAAAATCAAGGGTTTGAACCAAAGCAATATCGTTTGTAAGGCGCAAAACGCCGGCATCATCGGAGTGGCGCATATCTACCAGAATATCAGGATGAGATATTTCTGGCAAAGCAGATAAAACATGTTGCAGATCCCCCGGATCCAATTTTGACGCTCACCCGGATGCACGTACTTTTTGCGTTAATAGAATTCGTTGATCAGAATGTAAATTCATTGAATATTTCCTTTGGAATACGTTGGATGCCAAACTTTTATTCAGAAAATTACAATCGTTTTACAAAAATCCAGTATTCTCCTTGCATCATCCCTTTTTTCATGTGAATTTTCACTCGCGTGGGTGCCATCTGATAATCAAATTCGTAATCAAACATTGCGTTCAGATTATTGTTCTTAATACCATCATCAAATTTACCGCGAAATTCTGGCGTGTTTGTACAGGGTGCGATGTCGCTAAAAAAGTTCTTGCCTTTCATGGCTCTTGGATCGCGACCAACAATATCGCCTTCCGCAGCATTATAGCTGATAACACGTCCGCTTGCATCCAGTTTAACAACACCAAAAGCAAGTTGATCCAGATCATCATCGTCCAAATCTGTGAGTGAATTTTCAATATCTGTACTGCCAAAAGAAACTTGATCCAATACTGCCATTTTGGATGCGCCACCTGAACCATCAGATTGCTCTGCAAATGTAGCATTGGATGTTTTCGTGCTAATTTTTTGAATTTCAGTAGTGATCCCTCTCATTTCCTGAATTGATTCACGTGAAGAACGTGCGATATCACTGGAACTTCTTGTCATATCAGCCAGATGCATTGTTAATTCTGTTGCAGTATTTGCAACTTCATCGGTGGAAACTGCTATTTTTCTGACAAGTTCTGATGATTCTTGCGCTTTTTCAGCAACAGACCGGCTTTCTTGTTCGGTTTCACCAATAACTGAAACAATTTCATCGGACATGCGTGTTTGTTCTTCAACTGATTCAGTAATCGTATTATTGATGGCATCAATTTCATTAATGATAGAAATAATTTTCTTTATGGAATCTACTGTTTTCTCAACACTATTTTGAATATTGCTTACCTGATCTGAAATTTTATCTGATGAATCCGCAGATTGTCTGGCAAGTTCTTTAACTTCACCCGCAACAATTGCAAAACCTTTGCCAGCATCTCCAGCACGAGCAGCCTCTATTGTTGCATTTAAGGATAAAAGATTTGTTTGATCGGCAATTTCTTTGATAATAGCAACTACATCGCCAATTTGTTTTGATGTTTCCACCAGGGCTTCCATTTTATTATTAATTTCTTTTGCCTGTTCATTGGCATCTTTTGAAATTGAACTGGCTTTTTCAGTGTTTTGAACCACACGCGAAAGGGATATATTCATTTGCTCAACAGAATCAGCAATTCGTTCAACCTTTGATGACATCTCTCCGCCGGATTGGGCCATATCTTCAGCATTATCTGAAGTTTTTTGCGCATTTGAAACCAAATCCTTAAAAACAGATGAAATTTCATGTGCCATCCCACCCAGGCTTGTAATCAAATTATTTAGATCTGATGACATGGATGACACGCTCTGAACTTTTCTGGAGACATTGTCTGTCTTTTCTAAGGCTTTATCTGCACGGTCATAAAAGAACTGCAACCGGTCATAGGGATTATCTGAGGTAATCAGCAGCTTTTTGCTAATCATTAAATAAGCAAGAATCCCCAAAACGATGGCTGATAATAGCTCTAAATAAATAAAAGATTTTGTCTGGGAAAGGCCTGAGATAAAATCTGATAGATCTATATCAGTTGAAGCCACTTGCTCCAATAAGTCATTCATCTCGGATACGTTACCCAGTAATAAAAAAATTGTTGCAATTTGTACAATTAGCACAATGCAACACCCAATCAATAAATGATTTGAATTTTTCATAACTTCCCTCTTTTAATTTGTAAAAAAAGCATTGAAATAATGCTTTATTTGATAACAAATAATTTTTATTGTTTCAAGGTATTTTTTTAATTTGAAAATCTTTTAGTTTTCCCATTTCATTTCTGGGTAAAGTATCACCAAAAACAATGGCTGCGGGACGTTCAACTGATAATAATGATGTTCTAATCCATTTTTTTATGTCATTTTGTTTGTCAATTGAGATATTCCTTTCTTTTGGAACGATAAACGCTTTCAATCGGTTTCCTTCACCAGGAGTCATCATGCGAACTGAACAGGTTTCAATATCAGGATGATTATTTATTTTTTGGGAAACATATTCAGGTTGCACATTGATTCCTGCAATTTGTACGCATCCATCTTTGCGTTTAGCAGGATGGAATCGTCGGGCATCAACCCATTGAATATTGTCAACAGTTTCAATGATCCGCATTTCACCTGATGGTAATTTTTTTTTCAATGTATCTTTTTCTTTGTTATAATTGAGAAATGGGAGCAAACGATAAGGCGCATTTGGAGATTGCCGATATCCAATACCTGATGTTTCACTGGAACCAAATATTTCGGTTATGGTTTGAATTCCTTTTTTACGAAGGGATTGAATTAAATCAGGCGAACAAGGTGCGGTGGAAGTCATTCCCTGAATATCTGAAACATTGATCTTAAAATTTGAATTTAATGAATTGTTTAAATAGCGCCATTGAATTGGAATAGACACAATTAAATCATTTGTTTTGAGTGTTGATATGATTTTGCCAATTGGTTCATTTCGATAATCAACGACAGGAATATTCAACATTCGGGGTAGGATGACAGTAAACAAAAATCCATAAATATGATGGCATGGGACAAACGAAACAATGCGTCTTGTGTGTTGAAACAGGTTCGAAAAAAATCGAACCTCCTGAAGCAGTTCATCCCATTGATGACTGATATCTTTTTCAACGCCTGTGCTTCCAGACGTTTTAAATGTAATGGCATCATGAAACCTACTCAGGGATTTTATAACAACCTCAACCCATTGTCCGATTTGTGATTTTCGCAGTAAAAATTCTTCTATGCCTGTTTTATACAGGTGAAACATTTGATTGACATTAGTGGCGAGGGCAATTAATTCTACAGAATCAACTTCAAAGCCATCTTTTGTTATTTTAGTTGTGTCTTTCCATTCAGACACTGGTGGAATGTCGTTGATATTGCCTCTGATTTTTTTCAGTTCTGATGCAATAATATCGCAAACAATCCTGAAAACCTCTTTTTCATTCAGTCTGATTTCAGTGTACATTTTTTTGTTGTCCTGTTACTTTATGGCAAACACATGATTTTGCACTTATACTTATAATTCAAAAATTTAAGAATAAGATTATCATATTTTCGGCAAAAAGCAAGGGGGGCGAATCTTATGTTCGCCCATCGTACATAGTAGGAACGAAAGCGTTATTAGTTCGAGGGCGAACATAAGGTTCGCCCCTACATCGGGCTGGCACATAAGTAAATGGGGAACTTTTTTTTCGAGCATTCCTTACTGACCCGCCTCAACAATTCGCCTTGACAATAACAGCAAATGAATATAATAAAAAAAAAATCAAATAATAAAAAAACTGCCTCAATAAAAAGGAAAAACAAATGTCGAAACAATCGTTAACAGAACGAAAAAAATTTTATAAAAAGGTTTTATATAGTTCCAAAAGTGCATGGGACGATATTCATCCAAAAGATTCACAAAAAATTGATGAACTCGCTAAAGATTACAAGTTATTTTTGAGTAAATCAAAAACAGAGCGCGAAGTAATCAGACATATTGAAATGACAGCCCAAATGAATGGATTTCGTGATATTGGAAAAAAGAATAAACAAATTTGTGTATCCAGGCATGGAAAATGTCTTGCACTGGCAGCTATTGGACAAAAACCACTGGATCAGGGGTTGCATATCATTGCGGTTCATGTGGATGCCCCACGCCTGGACCTGAAACCCAATCCATTGTTTGAAGATATTGATCTGACAATGTTAAAAACACATTATTATGGCGGGATTCGCAAATATCAATGGTTGGCACGTCCTATGGCGATTCATGGCATTGTTATCAAAAAAAATGGTGCGCCATTTGAATTTGTGATGGGAGAAAATGAAAACGATCCAGTTTTCACAATTCCAGATCTCTTACCCCACCTGGCAAAAAAAGTGCAGGACAATAAAAAGATTTCAGATGGTTTTGAAGGTGAAAAGCTCAACGTTATTATTGGCAACACACCCTATGGTGATGATCGCTTGAAGGATCGTTTTAAGGCAAATATTCTCAAGTATCTCTATGAACGATATGAAATGGTTGAATCGGACTTTATCAGTGCAGAACTAGAGGTTGTCCCTGCTGGCCCTGCACGTGATGTTGGCGTTGATGCCAGTATGATTGGGGGTTATGCTCATGATGATCGTTCATGTGCGTTTTGCGCAATTGAAGCCATTCGAAATTTGAAAAAACCGCGTCATACAGCAATGGTTCTATTTTATGATAAAGAGGAAATTGGCAGTGATGGCCACACTGGCGCGAAATCTCTTTTACTTGAGCATGTGGTTCGTGAATTGGCCTATTCCATAAATGATAAAGCTGATGAACGTCTTGTTTACAATGCATTGCTTAAATCCCGTGCCCTATCAGGTGATGTTAATGCGGGAATGGACCCGAATTACCAGGATGTTCACGAAAAGCGGAATGCCGCAATAATGGGCAGGGGGGTCAGCCTGATGAAATATACTGGAAGTAGGGGCAAATATGGATCAAGTGATGCCAATGCTGAATATATCGGCTGGTTAAGAAGATTATTTCATGAAAAAAGTGTTATCTGGCAAACAGGAGAAATTGGTAAGGTTGATGAAGGCGGCGGTGGCACTATTGCCAAACATCTGGCTGAATATGGCATGGACATTATTGATTGTGGCCCCCCAATTTTATCCATGCATTCACCTTTTGAGTTGATTAGTAAAGTCGATCTTTATATGACATTCTGCGCATATCGCGCATTTTTTGAGTCGAAATAATGAACAGATTTTTTTTAATCATTATATTTATTTTACACTTTGGATTCATCTGGCAGATTGAACTATCATGGGCGTCATCCAAAGGATTTTTGAGTCAGTTCCAGCCTCATGATGCCATATATGTAATTGATGAAAATGACCATGAAATCCTTGGAAAGCATGCAGATCTGCTCTGTGTGCCCGCTTCAATATTAAAAATCATCACATCACTTGCAGCGTTTCATTATTTAGGTTTAGACTATCGCTATAAAACTGAATTTTATAGAGGTCAGGATAAAAACCTGATTGTCAAAGGATATGGTGACCCTGTTTTGGTTTCGGAAGAATTAGAAACCATCGCATATAAAATTCAAAAACAATATTGGCGGTTTTCAGGAATACGTCTGGATGCAACATATTTCAAATCAGATATTCGTGTCCCCGGAACAACACATACATTTAATCCCTATGATGCACGTAATGCAGCCCTATGTGTGAATTTCAATACTGTCTGTTTTCAGCGCTCACGTGGCAAATTGGTTACTGGTGAGCCCCATACCCCACTGATTCAATTTGCACGAGATAAAATCAGACGTTGGATTCCTGATGGTCGCGTTAATTTATTTCGTAATCATGATGATATTGTTTTTTATGCCGGTCATCTGATGCATTATTTTTTAATGAAGCAGGGCATTGATATTCCTGACAAAGTTCAACAGGGCACGATCAGTCAAAATGATGAATTGCTATTGACACACTTGTCAGGCGCAACTGTTGAGGAAATCGTTTCCATGCTTTTAAAATTTTCCAATAATTTTATCGCCAATCAATTGCTATTAAGCATTGGAGCAAAGGTTTATGGCCCGCCAGCCACACTTGAAAAAGGGGCTGAGGCAGTCAAATTATTTGCAAAAAAACAATTGGGTATTCACCATTTTTGTATTGTTGAAGGTTCAGGGATTTCACGCAGAAACAAAATTTCTGCCAAAGAAATGATAAAAGCGGTTAAAGCTTTTGCACCCTATAAACATCTCCTTGAACAAAAGGAAAATCTTTTTTTTAAAACAGGAACATTAAATGGTGTAAGAACACGTGCGGGCTTCATCCAGGTGAATGACACAGAAACCTTTCCTTTTGTTGTAATGCTTAATCACAAAAATGCAAACAATTATCGTGTCAATCGAGTCATTAAATCCCTAAACCGATATCTGGCATCAAAAAAATGAAAAGCAATTTTGATTTTATTCGGCCCCATTGGCCATTACTCTATGAATATGGTTTTTTTTCAGAAAAATATCTGTTTGAAGATCCAGACAGCAGTCTTGTGCAGTTGCGTAAGTTTTCGGAAATATGTGTCAGGGAAATATATCACCGCAATAATGTTCCTGTAACAGATCAAACATTCTATCAAATTGCCACCCATATACAATTCTATAAAATGGTACCTGAAAATATTTATCGGTCAATTAATTTTTTGCGAATTGAGGGCAATAAAGGCGCTCATCCCAAAAAGGATGTGCATGATCAACGTATTTCTACTGACCATGCTGTTCATGCGTTGAAAGAAGCATTTAGTATTTCCTGTTGGCTTTTTAGAACCTATGTATCCAGGGATATTACATTGCCAATATTTCGTATTTCCCGAGTGAATAACCCTGATGAAATGAAATGGCGCGCCCAGCAGGGAGATCCAAACGCACAGTACAGCATTGCTTTAAAACATTATTATGGCCGAGATGTTGAACAAAATTTCCAGATCGCCTTTTACTGGTTTCGTGAATCTGCTGTTCAAGGACATTCAAGAGCACAGGCCTATTTAGGCGCAATGCTTTTGTTTGGCAAAACAATCAAACAGGACAAGGAAAAGGCTGTTGAATGGATTAAAAAGTCTGCAAATAATCAAGAACCCTTTGGAATGACCCTTTTAGGGCAAATATACCTTGAAGGTGATGGTGTACAAAAGGACTCAGAAACTGCTGTCAGATGGCTTACAAAGGCAGCGGATTTTGAAGATCCCATTGCACAGCTTTGTCTGGGACAATTGTATTTGTATGGTAAGGGCGTAGAAATAAATTTGGAGATGGCTTTTCAGTGGACGTTTCGAGCAGCTCAATTTGATGATCCTGTGGCTTATGGTAATCTAGGTCTTTTTTATGAGGAAGGCTTGTGGGTAGAACAAGATTTTGATCAGGCCTATTCCTGGTATAAAAAGGCTGCAGATAAAGGATTGACAGAAGCTCAGGCAGCTATTGGTCTGTATCATCTTAAAGGGGTTGGTTGTGAATATGATCAGGAAATTGGACTTCAATTGCTTAAAACTGCTGCCAAAAAAGGAAGCTTGAACGCCTGTTTGAATATTGGTTTGTATTATAAAAAAGATCGCGATTATTCAAAGACAATCAAATGGTTGAAAACTGCTGCTGAAAAAGGATTGTCCGAGGCACAATACGAGCTGGCAGATACCATTCTTATGGCCATTGAAGACAGAATTAAAACCGGCATGACTGCAAATGATGCCCGCATGTGGATGAAAAAAGCGGCAAATCAAGGACATCCGCAAGCTCAAAAGGTGATGATTGAATTACGTAAAAAAGAGGAAGATACACATCAACAATTGGCTGTTGCTTTGGATGCATTTCGACAAAATGTTCAGACCTTTTTTCGAAATACAAAATTGACGAATGTTGGCAGGAATGATCCATGCCCATGTGGAAGCGGAAAAAAGTATAAAAAATGTTGTTTAAAAAACGCTGAAACCAAAATGCCATGACCGCTTGAAATTTTGTTAATTCTTCTATAGACTTTAAGATAAAGTTTTTGGCAAGGCGCAAGGAGATAGTACTATAGTACATCGACGAAGCACAGTCCAAAATCTTTATCTTAAAGTCTATAATTCTGAAAATTCTGATTCTAACTGGGAAAACCATTATAATAACAACGAACCGCCATTTGGTTCGCGGCTGCTGCAAGGCATCGGTTGCAAGAAATGCAAGAAGCCGACTCCGCTTTGCCCTGCATCATTTTTTTGACAAGAAAAGGTTCACGCAGTAAGGGACGTGCAATAGAGATGAAATCTGCAAATCCTTGCTGCACGATTTCTTCCATTTCAGCCTTTTTACGCATTCCACCCACCAATAACAATGGCATATTGGGAATAATCGGGCGGATTATTTTTGCCGCATCAAGATTGTAGGGTCCTGTCAAATCGTATTTTCCAACAAGCTTGTTGGTCAAAATTTTTCCAATAGGTCGCAACCAGAATGGAATCATTTGAAGTAATTCCTTTTGCGGTACTTCTCCCCGGCACATATTCATAAAAGAAAATGCTCCTGTTCCGCAGCTCAATTCTATGCCATCGACCGGAAGTGTTTTCAGCATGTCAACATAGGTTGCAGCCAATTCTGGTGTAATGCCAGGTTTTGGCGTATGATCAAATGTATTCAGCTTGATTAACAGCGGCATTCTGTCTGGTATATTCTTTCGTACCTGGAGTATTGTCTCCTTTAAAAATCGTAACCGATTTTCATCAGATCCACCCCAATCATCTTCTCGTTGATTATAGAAAGGAGAAAGAAATTGATTGATCAGGTATCCATGGGCTGCATGAAGCTGTACACCATCTGCACCTGTTTCAACAGCTCGTTTGGCAGCTTTACCAAATGCCTGGATTATCGTGATGATTTGATCTTCAGAGAATGCCCTGGGTTTTATGAAGGTTTGCGGATGACGAACTGTTGCGGATGGTGCCAATGGGACTTCTCCAATAAATTTTTTTTCTGTTTGCATTCCGGCATGCACCAGTTGAAGTATAATTTTACTGTCGTGTTCGTGTACTGCTTCTACTAATCGACGAATGCCTGGAATCATATTATCCTGATGAATCCCTGATTGATATTTCATTGCTCTGCCACTTGCATGAACATAAAAATATCCAGGAATGACGAGGCCCACCTGTCCTTTGGCTGCATTTTGGTATCTTTTGACAATGTCATCTGTAATTTCGCCATTTTCCAGGGCCATCCCTTCATATACTGCTGAAAAAACGAACCGGTTTTTGATCTCTAGGGTACTTATTTTTTTGGGTTCAAATAAAATGGACATGTTATCTCCTAACGTTTTTATTTTAAGTTTTTCTGATACAGTTTCGACAAATGCATGTATTTGTCGATAAATCCAGCTTTACCCATTCCTTTGTATGTTTCCTGCATTTTATACAAGGATATGTCTTTGTCATATAATTAAGATGATTCTGTTCATCAGAAATTGAATGATCCTGTTCATTTTTATCTTCTACAGGTGTATGTTGAATGATCTTATTGATTTCTAAATTGATCTTTTCAATCTTTTTTTTTGTATTGTTTTGTTCTCTTTCATATTTCTTGTTCAATAACTTGAGTTTTTCATATTCACCTGGATAAACAAATTCACCATTTTTTGGCGATATAAGAATTTGATCTAAGTGCTTGGATAATTTCTTTTTATATGAAAAAATTTGCGGTTTATGAACGAGAAACAATCCCCGAAATGTATGTAGAAATTGAGTCGTTAAATCTAAATAAGTCAAAGCAGAATTATTTGAAGAATAATATATCTGGTTATATTCAGACCGATATGCAAAAGTACGCTCTGTGGGTGTTAACACAAGTGCAGATGGATCATCAGGGGCTTTACGAATCATATTGGAAAGAAAAATCATTTGAAAATAAATATCCTGCCCATAAAATTGTTGTTTTATTGTTCCATGTGAACGAAATCCAGAATCTCGAATCCAGTACGCAAATTTTTTGCCTTTATTCGTTTCAAGATAGCAATCAAGAGGGCGTGGTAACTCAACGTCGGGAATCGCTTTTTCAAGGCTGACTTTTCCAGGATATTTTCTGGATAACCATCGATATAAAATAATTCTGCCCCTGAGAACAGATTCAGATTCATTTCTCAAAGGACAGGAACCTGTATCACGATGCGCAAAATGCCATTGTTTGACATCGCCTGCTTTAACCAATACAGGCTGTTTACATTCCGGACATATTAACTGGTTATTCTGACCTCTATAACGTAACGATTCAATGGAATGTTTGTCCCATTGCGGGTCAATAATAATAACTTCTTTTTGTTCTTGTATGTCAATTGATTTAAACATACGCTAATTATTATCAAAAATTACGATAAATTGATAGGAAATACGCGAAAAAAGATTAAAGATTTCGTTTTTCTCATGAGCTTTCCACCGGGCGTATGAACAAGTTGGGGGAAGTTCAAAAATGGATTGAAAAAAAAATCTTCTAATGATAAATCCCTTGTATCAACAAGACTAAAAAAATACCTTCTGAAGGAAAATAAAAATGAAAAAACCATTTATATTAATAAGTCTATTGAATCGAACCATTGATAACCTTAAAGTAATGCGCTTGCTTTGGAGAGATTATAGAAATGGCAATTATCAAAAAATACCGATCAAAGGAATGGTTGCATTCGGATTGTTCATTGCTTACATAATCAACCCATTTGATTTCTCATCAGACTTCATTCCATTATGGGGACAACTTGATGATTTTGGAGTGTTGATGTTTTGTCTGTACCTGCTTGATAAAGAAACATCACAATATCAATTGTGGCGTGATAATCAGATCTGATGCCAATTTGAATTATGCTCATTTTGAACAACTGGAGCCCAAATCTTTATATAGACTTTAAGATAAAGATTTTGGACTGCGTTGGCGCTTCGTCGATGTACTATAGTACTATCTCCTTGCACCGCCTTGCCAAAATCTTTATCTTATTAAAGTCTATAGATTTGGGCGTTACTGGTTCTATTCAATCCCATATTGTTGCATAATTCTATCATAGGTGCCATTGCTCTTAATGACTTTTAAGCCCCTGTTAAAAGCTTCAATGTATTCTTTGTGGTGTGGATTTGCTAAACCACTTGTCACATACATATTCTTTTTAGATAATGAATTTTTTGTAAAAGATATTTGTTCCAATAAATGAATATCCTTTTGTGCAATTAATACCCTGGCAACAATTTCATCTTCAAGTGTCAGGTCTATTCTACCAGCAATTAATTTTTTTATATTGATATGTAAATTTGCGACTTCGTCACGTTTAAAACTTTTTGAATTTGTGAACGCATCCCCATAACCATATCCTCTGACTGTCCCAATTCGTTTACCTTTCAAACTTTCCAGTCCATTGTATTCAAATGGATCTGTCGCTAATTTAATAAACTTGACTTCATTCGCTGTATAGGTGTCGCTGTACATTAAATATGACTTTCTTTCTTCAGTCATCCATGTATTAACAATGATATCAGTTTCACCTCGCTTTAGAAGTGCTATTGCTCTTGCCCAGGGTTTGTATGAATGGTCAACTTTATACCCCTGTGTTTTATAAGCTGCTCTGGCAATCTCTAATGATAAGCCTTCTTTAGGATTTTGAGGATCAATAAATGGCGGCCATGGGTCTGAAGCAGATTGCAGTACTTTTAATTCACCACAGACTGCTTGAGTACATAGTCCTATGAAAACGATAGTTAATAGTAATAATTTTTTCATAACATTCTCCTTTAATTGGGGGCAACACAAAAAAGTTGGCGTTTTCTTCTTAGCCCCGATAGGGGCGAAATCATTGTAGCCTGGGGTGTCAACCCCAGGTAATTAACCACACACCTTTTCATAAGCCCCGATAGGGGCCACATAAATATTGATTGAAAAAATTTCGCCTCTATCGGGGCTAAGAAAAAAATGCAACTTTTTTGTTGCACCCCTTTAATTGGTTAAATAAAAACAATAATATATATTAACCTAAAAAATGCATATTGTAAAGGTAAGATTTTTTCAAATCCAAATTGATAGGTTTTTTTCAATTTTTCACTCAAATGATGAATTAGATTGATAGAATTTTTGAATTTTTGTGTCTAAGGAATGCGCCCATCGTAGTAATTGGAGTAATTGGGGTCAGAGTAAAATTAAGCTATATTCTCAAGCTTAATGCATACAAACTTAAGCTTAATTTTACTCTGACCCCAATTACTTAGGAAAACTCGAAAAATAAGTTCCCCATTTACTTATGTGCCAGCCCGATGTAGGGGCGAACCTTGTGTTCGCCCTCGAACTAATAACGCTTTCGTTCCTATGTACGATGGGCGAACACAAGGTTCGCCCCTACACGTTCTTGGCACATAAGTAAATGAGGAATTTATTTTTCGAGCATTCCTAAGAGTAATTGGGGTCAGAGTAAAATTAAGCTATTATCTCAAGCTTAATGCATACAAACTTAATTTTACTCTGACCCCAATTACTCACAAACTTAATTTTACTCTGACCCCAATTACTTAATTTTACTCTGACCCCAATTACTTATGCAACCAGGCAATTTATGTCGCCGCCCTTTCAAGGGCTAAGAAAAATATGAATTGTAGGAACTGTGCAATTT
>Ga0272440_1000547_pt1 | contig 31733 bp, 30 predicted proteins | sample SSMMMBAug17_FD_192440 | JGI IMG/M metagenome (GOLD analysis project Ga0272440, IMG submission 192440) | Marine sediment archaeal communities from Little Sippewissett salt marsh, Falmouth, MA, United States - SSM-MMB-Aug17 | ecosystem: Environmental > Aquatic > Marine > Wetlands > Sediment ... | reverse complement strand
ATAAAGAGACGCGACCCCATTTTCGGACCCTAGGAACAATAATTGCAATCAAAAAACGTATCTTATACCAAAACATAGTGGAGGTCGCCATGCAATGGATCAAAACAATAGCCTGTACTATCATATTGCTAAGCATGATATTATGTTCACAGGCAGTTGCCAAATCAAAATATCGTTTAAAATTTGCAACCATGGCCCCAAAATCCATTGGATGGTCCTTGAGAATTCGCAATATTTTTATGCCTGCCTTTGAAAAAGCCACTGATGGCAAAGTGTCTATCAAGTGGTATTGGGGTGGGCTCAAAGGTGATGACAACGATTATATTCGATTAATGAATGATGGCAAACTCGATGGTGCAGCATTGGCCGGTCATGGGGTCACAATCGCCTGTCCTGAAATGTCTGCACTGGGCCTGCCTTTTTTATTTCGAAACTTTGATGAGGTTGATTATGTGCGAAAACAGATGTTAGAAAAATTCAGTCTATTGGCTGAACAACATGGATATAAGCTTCTATTTTGGGGAGATCAAGATTTTGATCAGATTTACACGATCCAGGATCCCATTCAAACAGTCAACGATTTTAAAAACGTCACCTTTGCTGGATTTTATGACACCCCCATTGAATTGCTTTTGATTCAAAGATTGGGTACAAAACATTTGCCTCTGAAAACATTGGATATCAGTAGCACCATTCGTCAAAGAAAAGCCAATGCCTATATTGGACCTGCTTTATGGGTAGTGGGATGTCAACTCTATACACTATTTCGGTATATTACTCCCCTGAAAATCAGATACTCTCCAGCAGCACTCATTATGACCCAAAAGGCGTGGCATAAAATTCCGAAAAAATATCAGTCAAAAATCAATCAGGCTTTAAATGAAAATGGCAGGCTCTTTTGTGAAAAAGCACGTATCGACACAAGTAGAGCTTTGGTGGCAATGGAAAAATATGGTTTGAAACTGATTCAGGTATCCCCTGAAACGCAGACAGCCATGAAAACACTATGCAAACCCATATGGTATGAAACTGCTGATAAATCGTTTCCCCAATCAATTCTTGATGACGTCCAGGAACATATTCAAGCTGTCAGGAACCATCAGCAATCTACCGCATCAAGTCATCAGAAGTAAAGGGTACAACATCATCAATGGTTGCTGTATCAGTGAAAAGCATCACCAATCTATCAATTCCCAAGGCAATGCCTGCTGTTTCTGGTAATAATCTGAGTGCCTTTAAGAATGAGTGTGGCGTGGGATAAGTTTTTTTGCCACATGCTTTTCTTTCAGCCAGTTCTGTTTCAAATCGATTGCTTTGCTCGTTGGGATCGCACAATTCTGAAAAAGCATTTGCGAGTTCATGTCCCCCAATGTAAAGTTCGAAACGTTCAGCAATATCGGGTTGATCGGCTTTCAATCGAGCCAAAGCAGCTCTTTCTTTTGGGTAGTCATATAAAATGACAGGCTGCATCCCAAGGGCTGGCTCAATTTCATAGACCATAACTTCATCAAATTGATCTTTCTCTATTGCTTGCCTCATGGAAAGACTCCCAAATGTATCAAAAGCCTCACTCACACTGATACGCTGCCATGGTGACGCCAGTGATATCTTTTTCCCCTGATAGATTATCATATCCCCTTTTTCCAATACCCTGGCAATCTGATTGATTAATTGTTCACATTCATGCATGATATCCATGTAGGATGCATCAGTCCGATACCATTCTAACAGGGTAAATTCAGACAAATGACTGTCACTGCGTTCATTGGCGCGGAAACATTGACAAATCTGAAAAATATGTGTCAGGCCTGATGCAATGAGCTTTTTCATGCATAATTCTGGTGATGTTTGAAGATACCATTTTTCGGATGATATGCTGTCGATAAAGGCTTCAGGAGTAGGTTCCGGTATGCGACATGGAGTGGTTACCTCTATATAATTGTTTGACAAAAAAAAACTGCGAATGACATACAGTATCTGTGAACGAATATGCAATCTATCATGCCGCGATGATAGCCAATTTAGATAAGAATGATTTGGGTTCATGGGGGTTATAATAATACTGATATTACCTTCTTGTTATCACACCCGCACAACAGATTTTCCAGACGTCTGGAAAACTGACTTTATACTATAATATCAGTTAATTAATGACTATTCATTAATAGCAGGTTACCATGTTTTCTTTTGCATCAATCGAAAATTCGATGCAGTCTTTAAAGCGACATGAACACTCATTTTTCGACGTTCACCAGGTTCAACATTAAAAAACTCGGCATAGGCCTGTTCGATGGTATCAGCATTTTCGTTAACAACATCAAAATCCAGTTGAATACGATACAAAAAGTCATCACTCATATTGATTACATACCCTTTCAAGCTGATAAATCCATTTGGGTCGGTGTCCAAATGAACAATCATTTTAAGATTGCCATAGTTTTTTTCAACAGGCCATTTATTGGGCGCTTGTTGATCAACATTGGATTCGATCAAATTTTCAATCCAACCATCATTTTCAGCAAAATCGTCGTCATCGTTGCCAGAATCGTCATCATCATCTGGTATGCTTTCATTAAGTAAATTCTCGTTATCAATTATTTCTTCAGTTCGCGTATCTGGAATTGTTGTTGTTATCGTTTGCTGAGTAGTATCAACAGTTGACCCAAAGTCTTGTTTGTTAGTATTGATCCGAGATTCTGATATAGATGATCTTGTCTCTGGCGCAATATCCTCTGAACGAATGATAACCGAGAAAATATTGGGCTCGGGTGGGACTTCTTTAACAGTGTAATCATGTCCTGGAATCAAATCCAAAACAACCCTGACTTTATCTTTTGGATGATGATGTTCTCCCAATCGCACATCCTTGACATAGTGCTTATTGACCCGAATTTCATTTTTTAAGCCTGGCTTTACTTTAACATTGTAAAAATCACAAACAACTTTTGGTGCAGATTTCGTCTTATAATACGACATCTTAGGATTACTGACCTCAGTAAGTATGAATAACACTTTGATACTGCCATCATACAAATTTTCGGAACTTATTTCCATTAATTGTTTTTCTTCTGCCCAGGCAGATTGTGGCATGGACATTATCAGATGTGCCGCCAAACCAATGATTAACATTAAAAGTACGTTGCTTTGTTTCATGATTTCCCTCAAAATTTATTATTGTCCAAACCTGGTATATTCTGGCATAGTATTGCTGACTCGTTTCAACGCTCCAGCGTCCTATGATACCAATTGTTCATTGATACATCCTCTGTGTATACAACATTTGCGCGATTCATTATGCATTCCCACGCTGGAGCGTTGGAACGAAAACGCAATAACAGTGCCAGGAAAAACCATGATTGAAAGATAATTAATAAACATTAAACTTTAACTATGTCGAATTTTAAGAACAAAGTCAAGAGAAATGAGTATGTTATTTTTAGAGCATTCCTTAGCATCTGCTTATTCATCCAGATATGCCCGGCAAAGGATATTAGTCTTTTATTGATTTCTTATACAATTTTATGGTCTGTTCTTCCTTTTTCATGGAAGAATCAATTTCTTTACGTTTTTGGTCATGAAATTTAAACGACTCATGCTTGTTATTGATAATATGGGGTGTTAAAAAGAAAAACAAATTGGTCTTTTCATGCTTATTATTATATGAACTGAACAATCGACCGATAATGGGTAATTTCCCCAGGCAGGGAATACCCGACTTTGCAACAGTGACTTTTTCATCAATCATGCCACTGATAACAATCGTTTGTTCATTTTGAACAAGGACAGTGGTTTTTGATGATCTATTGGTAGTCTTTGGCGCCAAAACATTGGCAGCAACAGAGTCTTCAACAACATCTTTGACTTCCTGCTCAATTTCCAGGCGAACAAAACCACTCTTGTTGATTTGGGGTGTCACCTTTAATGAGACCCCCACATCGCGATATTCATAATTATTATAATCATAGGAACTGTCAGAGGAACCAGAGCGTGTTACAAATGGAATGGTTTCCCCAACTTTAAATGTGGCTTCTTCATTGTCAGTGGTCAATATCTGAGGGGTGGAGATAATGTTGACATCATCATCTGTCTTAGTGGCATTGACCAGCGCAGAAATAGAATTAAAGTTTTGGCCCCCAAATTTAATGCTTTCACCAATCACACCGACAGTTGCATTACTGAACTGATTGACACTATCAAGACTCGTGACAGGAATCCCTGTGCCAAAGCCACCAAAGACACCGCCTTTGTTTGTACCAAACTCTGCTCCGCCACGCCATTCCAGTCCAAGATCCAGGGCTTTATCAGTGGAAACCTCCATGATAACACATTCAATGTAGACCATTGATCTGGGAATATCCAATTTTTTAATCACAGTTTCCAAAACGAGGTAGTCATCCCTTTCCGCAGTAATAATTAAACTATTTGTCGATTTATCCGCAGCAATGGTAACATCTTTACTGATAATAGGCGCTTTGCCTTTATTATCCTTTTTTTGTTTTGATGGCAAATTCTTTAAAACCTTTTCAAGATCTTCGGCCTTTGCGTGTTCAAGATAGTAAACCCGAATTTTACCTTCTTCTCTGGGAACTTCCTTGTCTAACATGGTAATTAATTCTTTAACTTTCAACATATCATCCTCTGATGCCAGAACAATAACTGAGTTGGTTCTCTCTTCAGCCACGATTTTTACTGGTTCAGATGCAACTTTCTTTCTTTTTGAACTTTTTTGGGAAAAAATTGAATTAAGCGTCTTGACCAGTGTTTGTGAAGTGGCATGTTCAAGGGGAATCATGGATAACTCCTGTCCCACACCTTCAACATCAATAGCACTCAATAAGTGAAGTAATCGCTGAATATTGGATAATACATCAGTCACAATTAACATATTCGTGGGTGGATAAGATAGAATGACACTGCTTTTAGATATCAAAGGAGAAAATAATTTTTTAATTTCATTGGGCTCTGCATACTGAAGTCGAATAATTTGTGTGATAACTTTGTCTTCAGGTTCACTGGCTTCTTCCCGCAAACGAGTTTCAATGCTTTTGGTTCGGGCATCGGTAGCCGGTACAATTTTTGTCACTTCCCCGGATTCAACCAATGCAAAGCCATGCACCTCCAGCACAGATTCAAATACTTTAAACGCTTCTTTAACTGAAATCTTGCTGGGTGAAATAATGGACACTTTTCCCTTAACACGCCGATCCACGATAAAATTCTTATGGGTCAATTCACTGATAAATTTGATAAACACCTCAATATCAACATCATTGAAATCAATAGTAACAAATCGTTCAGCTTCATCGGGTTTTTGTTGGGGTCGTTGGGTATTACGACGTCGTGTAGGGGGTTTTTGTCGATTACTGCTAACTTTATTTTGATCGGTCACGCGTGCAGCATATATTGATGAATCATAACTTGTCATAATTATCGATATGCCAATAAATACAATAAATAAACATTTGATAGTTTTAATTATGGTTGAATTCATAAGTTAATATCCTGATATAATCATATTAAATTCTTTTAGTTCATAAAGCGGTGCAAAATCCCGGTCTGTAATTGCCCAGTTTCGAGCTTCTTCAGCTATGCGAACCGCTTTTTTAAGATATTCAATCGCCTGATGAGTATCGTTTATCTGGCTAAACAAGCATGCCAGATTATAATATGGATCTACATAATCCGGACTCTCCTTTATGGCTGTAAAAAAATACTGCTTTGCCGATTGATATTCTCTTTTTTTGAGAAGAATAACCCCCATATTATTCAATGCCGGTGCCATATGCGGCGATATATCCAAACATTCTTTATAATAGGCAATGGCAGAATCATATTTTTTCTCCACCTGCTTTTGTAAGCCTTTTTCATACAGCCGGCTTACTTCTAAAAATTCATTGGGCCCAAGAGCATGATGATAATCATCTTGTGTTTGTTTTGCAATGGGTAGTACGTTTTTTTCATTATGTGTATCATTATTGGCTGATACCATCATGTCCTGATTAACAGGTATATTTTGTTTTTGTTTCTGAAAATTTTTATGCGTTTGTTTCACCAATACGGGTGTTTGTTTTTGTTCAGGTTGAACAACAGGTTGAACAGGCTTAACAGTAACAGGTTCTGCCTGATCAACTTGACTGACACCATGTAATTTTTCTTTTTGAATGGTCTTAAACCATGAAACAACAATAATGGCAACAAAAATTGATATGAGCATTAACAGCAATGTCAATATCCACCAGGATGTTCTGGTTGTGAGACCAATGCTTTCAGCAACCTGAACCGGATCTGCAGAATAATGCCCATTACGTTCTTTTTGGGCTTTTACTAATGCTTCATGTATATAACTCATTGTAACTTTATTTATTTATTATTCTGGCTTTCAGTTCAGCCAGCTCTTTTTCTAAAGCGTCTGCACGTTCTTTTTCTGACTGCATTTTTTGTTCAAGGCGTTTTTTTTCTGAAACCATTTTTTGTTCAAAGCGTTTTTTTTCTGAAACCATTTTTTGTTCCAAAATCCTGGAATGTTCATAGCCAGAAAGCAAAATATTGCCATTTTCATCACACCATCTCAGCCAGTCTGCTTCCATTTCTTCAAATATGCCATATTGAACAATCATGCCAATATTTAAATCATAAAACCAGACGCATTCATTTAACTCAGGCTCATAAAAAACATAGGATTTGTTGATTAATTTATACACTTGAATCTTTGAGTCCAATATATGTAAACATGGATCAAAAATAACATAATACTTAATGCCCATTGATTCATATCTTCTGAGCTTTGCGGTATCCTCTTCTCCTGTTTTGTTGGACACTATTTCAATCACCAACTCTGGTGGTTTTTTAAAGATACCTATCATGTAGCATCGATGCTTTTTTTTCCAGATATTTGTTGCATACTGGACATCCAGACTCAACAATACATCAGGCACAATCACTGCCCCGGGTGGATCCTCATAAATGCCGACATCAGCAGCAACAATATAAGGCTTTTTTCGATCCCAGCTTGATTTGAGTGATTCTGGTAACAATCGCATTTGTTTTTCACAATAAAAATTATCCACAGGTGTATCATCCTCGGTTATCAGACTGTCATAGTCTATTTCTGTTGTTTCTGTATTGAAATCATGTTGAAAACACGAATCTAATTCTGGTGTGAATTTTTTTCTTGCAAATATGGGATGAAACGCCATATCTGGTGATTTCATTTGGTAATTCAATTGAGAATATTGCATGGGTGTCTCCATCTATTGAATCAATTTTTCTTTTAGTTTTGCCAGTTCTTTTTCTAAAGCCTGGGCACGACGTTCAAAAAATATTGAACGTTCGTATCCAGCTAGCAAAATATTGCCATTTTCATCACACCATCTCAGCCAGTCTGCTTCCATTTCTTCAAATATGCCATATTGAACAATCATGCCAATATTTAAATCATAAAACCAGACGCATTCATTTAACTCAGGCTCATAAAAAACATAGGATTTGTTGATTAATTTATACACTTGAATCTTTGAGTCCAATATATGTAAACATGGATCAAAAATAACATAATACTTAATGCCCATTGATTCATATCTTCTGAGCTTTGCGGTATCCTCTTCTCCTGTTTTGTTGGACACTATTTCAATCACCAACTCTGGTGGTTTTTTAAAGATACCTATCATGTAGCATCGATGCTTTTTTTTCCAGATATTTGTTGCATACTGGACATCCAGACTCAACAATACATCAGGCACAATCACTGCCCCGGGTGGATCCTCATAAATGCCGACATCAGCAGCAACAATATAAGGCTTTTTTCGATCCCAGCTTGATTTGAGTGATTCTGGTAACAATCGCATTTGTTTTTCACAATAAAAATTATCCACAGGTGTATCATCCTCGGTTATCAGACTGTCATAGTCTATTTCTGTTGTTTCTGTATTGAAATCATGTTGAAAACACGAATCTAATTCTGATGTGATTTTTTTTCTTGCAAATATGGGATGAAACGCCATATCTGGTGATTTCATTTGGTACTTCATTTGAGAATATTGCATGGATGTCTCCACTAATTTTTTGGGTAGATCCCTATTCTTTTGCATTATTTCGATAATCCTCCAATTTCGTAGTAGATAATTGATACAACGCCCATTTTGACTGGGGCCCAATAATACCATCAACATCAAGCCCAAAATCAGCCTGTAATCGTTTAATAGCAGCAACAGTTTCTTTACTATAAACCCCAGTAACTTTAACAGGATACCCCGCTCCATTTAACGTTTGCTGCACCCACATGATTTCCGGTGCTGTCATTCCTTGTTCCCAGGGTTCACCCAGAAAGAATGACAGATCATCCTTTTGTGCTTCTGGCTTCTTTTTTTGAGCAAGCTCCTTCGGAACAACAGTTTCCATTGATAAACTCAAAGGTGATTGCCTGTATTCCTGTTGCACAAAAGGTTGAAATGTCGAAAATTCAATTGCTCGCTCGGGTTCCCTGTTTTCAGTATAAGACTTTACGTGGGCACTTTCAGTGATATTTTTGGGTGATATTGTTACCTGTGTCAATGTGTGAGATTCCTGTTGTTCTGTCATAGACACTGCTTTTTCAACAGGTGCGTGATTCACCTGTGGCACAATTTCTTTTTGTACCCACTCATTTTTCTCTGACTCTGATAAAACGATATCACCAGTAACCTGTGTCATCCTTGAAATAATAGCTGATGCCGATAAATCCTCGGGATTATCTGATATTTGATTGTGTTCTTTAACCCCAGTCTGTGTAATTGCTTCTGGCATTGATGCCAACGCTATAGGAGTTTCATCAGGCTTCTGGGGGTCTATTTGTTTTGTATTACTCGAAATATGATTACTTATTTTTACATCAAACCATTCCTGAACCCAATGAATCGTGTTAATTTGATAATACCATCCCCCCAACAATACACCAACAGCAATGATCAAAATCGTACAGGCAGTTACAAACCAGTTAAATGATCCTTTGGGCATATAAACATATCGCTGACCTTTGACATTCAATGCAGCCTGACAAATTATTTCCCGATCAATGGTAAATTTATCCCTGGAATAAGCAATTAACAAGGATCTGTCGCAAATTGCATTGATAATGCGTGGGTTGCCCTTTGAAGCCTTATACAATGCGCGAAAGGCCCATCGGGTAAAATGAATCATGCCTTTTGCACCGGCAACAGTCAGGCGGTGAATCACATAGGATCGAACATCCTTTCTATCCAGTGGATACAGATCGTATCGCACAGCAATGCGATCATTGAGTTGACGTAAACCTGAGGCACCGAGTATATCTTTGAGTTCATTTTGCCCCACCATGACAATCTGAAGCAGCTTTTCTTTTTCTGTTTCAAGATTGGACAGCATTCGGATCTGTTCCAGCACCTTTGATGACAAATTCTGGGCTTCATCTAAAAAAAGAACTGCATTTTCCCCTTTTTCAAAGCAATTGAGCAAGAACTGATTTAAAATATCAATACATTGTTTATTGGTCAATTCTTTGTCTGATGGAATACCAAATTCATGGTTGATTGCATGAAGAATCTCCTGATCAGATATATAGGCATTGAATATCAGTGCAGTTTTGACATTTCGATCCAGATCAGCCAGCATGGCTCTGATTAAAGTGGTCTTACCTGTGCCGATATTGCCGGTTATCAGAATAAAGCCTTTTCTTTCTTTAATGCCATATCGCAAATGACTCAAGGCTTCCTGATGTCGCCGACTTAAAAATAAATACCGGGGATCAGGAGTTAAATTAAACGGGTTTTCTTTCAGTCCAAAATATGTGGTATACATGTGAATTACCGAATTTGATATTGCATGGTCATGGGTTTTCCTCTGCGTTTTATTTCCAATGCAATGTCATTGACAGAGTTTAACTGTTGATACAAAGACATGACATCATCAACTGTCTTTATTTTTTTTCCATTGACCCCTTGTATGATATCACCATTTCGCAAGCCCATCTTGTTGAATATAGATTGGCGCTTGATATTGTTGACACTTAATCCATCAGGCCTGCCTCTGTTAAAATGGGGTCGAATCCGAATCTGAGACATGAGCTGATTGATATTGCGCATTGATTGATGTAAATCTTTTCTGGATAACATAATTTTTCCATCAGTTGATGGTTTTTCGGGCTGACTTGCTTTTGGTTTATTGAGATTTGATAATGCCATCCCCGGATCTTCATCCATAGTCAGAATTTCTTTACCATTTCCAACTTTAAGTATAACACTTCCTCGACGAATTTCATCCACAATGGCAGTCTGGATAGGATCTCCCACCCGATATAGATTTTGTTGACGTTTTCTCTGATCCAGAATGACAGCATAGGCATGTTTGTTATCTCCAGCAACAGTGCCCAGAAGTTTTAACTTTAACTCAGTTGGCTTAATAGGTTCTTCTTCAACAGGTTTTGGTGGTGGGGGTGCATTTTCTTTTTTAATTTCTGCCTGTGTTTTGGTTTGAAATAAATTTCGTCTGGCAATGGGGTCATAGTTTGAAAAAGGCTCAAGCCGCTGGGGTTGTGCAGTTGTAACAAACTGTTTCATTGGTGAATCAGAATCATATGATTTGGGAACATAAGTGCCAAGAATTTGATAAAATGATTGAACACTTAGATGTATGACCAGTGTAATACATCCCAAATAGATCAGTGGAAATAATTTCTTGATCAGTGTCATAATGTCCTTTCTCACATGGTATTAAAAACAGGGCGAAGAATCGTTCCTGTCAGTGTTACCGGAATGCCATTTTTAAGTTTATCGGGCTGAATAAAAGCTTTAATGGGCAATTTGGATTTATTGATATAATCTTGTGATGGCTTTATTTTGCCGGTAATATTAATTTGACTTCTCTGAAATATTGGATGAAGCGTTATAGTGCCTGACAGACTGCCTTCAATATCGCCATCAATATTGCTTTGAAGTAATTGAATGACTTTGTTTTCAAAAGATAAATCCGCATCAAATCGTTTAAATTGAATATTTTTTATTGCCTGTAAAATGGGTTTTTGTAATGTAATATTGCCATTTTCAATAATCAGCTTGAGTGTGCCTGAGCCATCAATCCAGGCCCCGGTCACCCCCTTGTATGAAAAGATACCAAAAAGAATACCTTCCAATGCATAGGGTATATTTTTCAATGCATCAATCTTATTAATTTGAATATTGCGCCATTTCACATCACAAGACAAAGGTAAAGGTTGCTGTTTCCAAAGTGACTGAAGTTTTGTTATCCCAAAATCACCTTTAATTTCGCCGCCATACCCTTTGCAATAGAAAAACAATGATGGCTTTAAGTGAAATATAGACATAAACTCTGGTTGTGCAGTCATCAGAGCAGCATCCCAAAGTCGCATCGTTGGTGTATCAATAGTGAGACCTTTCACCTGAATACCGGGTGGAAAAGATGGCTTGATCGACTCCAAATCAATGGTCAGTTGGGGTGCTATTTCACGCGCCTTTGATTTCACCAACTGCACGGCAATGTCTTCGGGAAATTGATAATATAACATAAAAATCGTCACACAAATGATAAAAAGTAAGTATCCCAAAATTTTTTTCATCAAGATATCCTTAAGTTTCAATGGTCATTACTTGAAGCGACACATTGATATAACCTTCATTTTTTTTATGCTCCTTGATCACGATTTTGCCAATTGTCAGATTATTTCTTGATTTTTCAATCTTATACAAAAATGGAGACAATTGTTCTAAGGTAATATCCTTGAGTTTCATCTCAACACTGGCCACTTTATAAGGGCTGTCCTTATCTTTTTTAGAAGAATTGTCCTGCATTTTTTCTACATGAGATTTCAATCCAGCTTCGGAAGCCACCTTTTCCAAAAAAGAATACAGACTAAAATTTTTTTTACGTTTGGCCATCTTTGCTTTGGCAGTGTTGGCTTTATGTTGAACAAAATCAAACTCATTTTTAAGGGCGTACAATTCTGTCAAAGCCTTTGTTTTATAACGAACATTGGCTTTTAAACGCTCTCTTTCATCCATAAATGGAAAAATAACAAACTGAACACTAACCACACCGATAATCATAATCAGTGCGAGATATACCAAAATTTTTTCACGTCTGCCAAGTTTCATAATTGACTCTCCGATAATATCACTTTGAGTTTAAAAACAATCTTATCGCCACGACGTTCTTTTTTGGATGATGTTACCGATACAGATTGAATTTGCTGAGCACTTTCAAGCTTGTTTTTAATAATATCAACCGAGTTAAAAGCATCAGTTGTTCCAGAAATATGAATATCTGAACCTTCAGCCACAAAGCGTGTCAAACGAACATCAATGGCATCTGCAATCAATTTGCTGATAAGATTCATGGTATCAATCACAGATAAAGTCGATTGATTATCACCAGGCACCATATATGATGATTTAAGGGTTTGAATTTTTTCCTGCATCTGCTGGACAGGATTGGTAATAGGCACACCGGGCAAGGCCTGTTCAAAAATCGTTTTGACTTCATTGGTCAATATTTGATTTTGTTTTTCCAGAATTTTGTTATCAATGAACATATTGGAACAAAAAGCCAAAGCAAGAATAATAGACCACAGAACAGTGTTGACAATTTCATTCTTGTATTCCTGCCACCGACGCTTGATTGCAAAAGGGCCCTGTCTTAAATTGAAACTGGTATTGCCTCTGTTTTGAACCATCGCCATTGCCAGAGCATTATCCATGAGCCGATGATTCCATTTCTCAGTGTCTTCTTTATCCATTTTGACAGACAGGCGATTCACCAGATTAACTTCCTGAACAGCCAATTCCATTTCATCAGACAATTGCGAAATCATCGTTTCATCCACACACGCGCCGGTAAGACATAAATGTTCTGGCTTAAAGTCGGCATCCACATTTTCCAGATAATAAACCTGGGTATGATACATGGATCGTATCAATATTTTGGCAATGTCCGAAGATTCTGCATATTGAATACGACGAATAAAAGCAATGGTTCGCCGATCAATATAAATAATTATAGACTGTGTTGACTGGCAATCAACAAAAATAAATTGATCGGGCAATTGGGTGTCATCTGTCAAGCACAAGACAGTACAAACAGATTCCACTGGAACGAATTCGGGTTCAACATCCAGTTGTTTGACCTGTTCCCAGAAATTAAGCATGATTTGCATATCTGCAATACAGGCAATCATGCGCGTCGGGTCACCTTTTTCAATAATATGAAAGTCAATGATTCCCTGATCCAAAGGACGTATCATCAAAGGCTCAAGCTCGAATGGCAGCACCTGTCGAATTTTCTTTGGATCTTTAAATGGTACGACAATGTTTCTAAAAGATACATCTGAGGCCGGAAACGCCACCACTGGAATGGCACCCGCTATATTGACTGTTTTTTTGAGTTCAGCCAGTGTGAGTTCCCAGGCATTTTGATCATCAACTTCAGGCACTTGCATGGCAATGCTGGCATGCGCGATAATCTGCGGATTTCTAAAACCGGCTTTTACAACTACCGCATTGACAGTGTCTTTTTGTATATCTAAACCCAGTACTTTGTCAGGCATTGTATTTTGTTTTTATCCATTTTTTCTCGATATAAGTTATCGAGTCTTTTAATTTAGTTAAACTCAATGTTCAAATTTTTTGTTTTGACTTCCTAAAAAGCTGCCGCAACTCGTTCCCGGGCTGTTATGTGACGCCCTTTCAAGGCTAAGAGAATACACTCTTTTTTTGAAATGCGCCCCATTCTGCCGCCTATGCATTAAACAGGTGACAGAGGCACCTGGCATGCGTTCCCAGGGAACGCGTTGTTTTGTCATCTTTCAAAAAAACTTGAACATCAAGTTAAATAATTACCGCGTATCTTTAAAGCTGACCATATCGCATGTCCACTTTTTGGTCTTTGGATCCTGTGTACGTAATAAAATTGCTGATACTGTTTTTGTGGTTTTACCAATGGTTGCTGTTGAATCCACACGAAATAAATGGCTCTGGGTTGTCATGATATCTGAGTAAAAAACCTTACCAAAATATCTTTCATAAGCACCAACAGTTTGTAAATCATTGAAACATCCACCATCTTCATTTGTTTCTTTTCGATATTCATCAACATCCATCAATACATCTTCATAACCATCCTTAATCAACAATCGTAATACACCAATATCAGCAGTATTGACATTAATTTGTCCAGCATATGTCACTGAATTGTTTCCAGTTGATTGCCCATAAACAGTGACATATCTGGGCACATTGGCTGCATTGAATAACTGCTTTGAAAACCCTTTTACCAGAAGCAATTCATTAATATTCGTAAAATAACCATCTCTGGCCTTATAGGGCATTTCCAGACCTTCGTAATAATCAGATTCAACAGAATTAATCCCATGAAGTTCGTCATTATTATCAATCCAGTCAATCAGGCAATCGATAATACTGCGTGTTTCATTGATAATATCAAAATCAGATTCATAATTTGGTGAAGAAACAATATCATCAATAGCACGAGTCCACAAATGATCTTGGGCAGGATTTACCTTTCCAGTTTTGGCATCCACCAGTGCATTGACCTGAATTTTCCCCAATTCATCAGAAATAACGAGTTCAGTGGGTTTACCCGCCCCATCAGGTAATGCGCGTAAAATTTCACCAATTTTGTCTTGACGTCCCCAATCTTCACAAGGTGCATCATATCCCTTTGGATTGTCAGTTTTATCCTTAATCAATATTGCCTGTGCAATCATAATACCGGACATTGCATCATAGGTCAACTCATGACGTTCTTTTGTGACAGCAGTGGCTTCAATCGCAAATTTGGCATCAATATTGGCTTGCAAAACAGCAGCCAACATCAGTGCAACACTTCCTAAAGCCATAAGCAGGGCAATGCCCCTGTTATCCATCAATTTTTTCATATGGTCAGCAAAACTAAACACTTACATCACCTTCTTATCTTTCAAACGATACAATGGCATTGTCACTCCGGTTTTGAAAGTCAATGGAGAATCTAAGTTTTTTTCAGGATCAGCCAGTTTGAGTGTAATCTCGACCGCTCTTGGTGTAGCGAATTTCAACTCATCGTCATCAGAGTCCCATTGTTCAAAGGTCTCCAAGTCTTCATCTTTTTCATAGTAAACAAAATTTAATTGAAATCCAACAACATGCTCACACAGAATGGGATCATCTAAGCGATCACACCCTTCTTTTAAATCAATATCATCGCATCGACGTAAGACCATATTTTCTTCGTCTTGATCATCCTCGGTCACATAGTATTTAATTTGTGCAACCCCCCCACCCGGTGGAGAAAAGCCTTCAATGGGAATATGCGCATGGGAAACAAATCGAAGCACAGCAAAATCGCCATCACTTTCCGAATAAAACTGATAAGGATCCAATTCATCATCTTCAGGCCGGACATCGGGTTTTTTAAAGATCGGTGGTTTGGTGATATGGATAGAACTTAAGTCCATAATCATCCGATCCATTGCATTTTTTCCCATTTCATAGATTAACGCATCCTTTTCTGTGCTTTGCACAGTAAAAAAAATCTGAACATATGCACCGAAAATGGTGGTCATGACTATGCCAAATAGAAAAATAGCAATAAGCACTTCAATAAGTGTAAATGCTGATCTTTTTTTTAATAACCCAAACATATCCAATATTATATCATATCAATAAAAATCGTTGTATGCAAAAAATAGGAAATCCCCAAGGCCTCCCACCTGACCTCAACATCAACAGTCTTGATATATTTAATAATAAATTCAAATTCTTCATCAATATCTTCAATTTCATTGGCAACAATATTAAATTCATAGCCTGGAAAATCATCCCCAAAAGAGCCATAATCGCTATCCAGGTCTGGATCTTCAGCAACGAGCTTGGCTTCAAATTGTGATAATGCCAGTCTTGCCAAAAGGGGAGCCTGTGTATAAAATCGAACCGATGTAATCATATTGACAGATTGGCCTTGCAATTTAAATATACTCACCACAGCTATAGTCAATATACTCATTGCAATCATCATTTCAAGTAATGTAAAGCCTTTTTGAGATTTCATCGCAGTGGAAACTCCCAATATTCCTCATAAATACGAATTTTTGATAAAAAAGGTTCCACTACCAGAGTGATATAATCATAGCCATCTTTAGTTAGATGGATCGCCACTGGATTGGTAAAACCTGTTGGATGAAAAACGATAGACCCGGAAGACCGAGTATCACCATTGGGATATAACACATCTAACGAGACATCCTCAGGCAATGGGATGGTCTGGCTGGCTCTTTCATCATCATCAAGCATATCGGTTTCGGTATTTTTAGCAATACTAATGGTAAATCCAGAGGGACCAAACCCTAAGCTTTGTTTTTCTTGTGTTCTGACAGCCATACTTCGCAAATGTCCGGCCATGGTAATCACACGTCTGGCAACAGCCTTCATATTATCAGGTTTCTTTAGAGAAGGCATAATAAAATGCAAGGATATGCCTAAAATAACGAGAACCACAATTAATTCAAGCAGGGTATACCCTATTTCATCTGATAACACAAATCGTGCCATTACCATGTGATATGTCCACCACCTTCAGTAGAGCCCCCACTATCAGACCCCATATTGCTGATTCTGGTGCCATCTTTGGCAGTGGTCCAGATCTCCACTTCATCGCCGGCTGAATATTGGAAATTATTTCCCCAGGGATCCAATGGCAATTTGCCTTTTTCAAGATAGCCCCCTTTTCGGCCACTTCCAGATACCAGAGCCTCCAATGTGGATGGATAACTACCTGTATCCAATTTGTAAAGTTTACAGGCCGTTTCGAGACTTTCTATCTGAACCTCGGCTTTTTGAATCCTTGCCTGTTCTGGCCGGTCCATAATTCTGGGAACAACCAGACCTGCCAGTATTCCCAGAATTACAATAACCACCATCAGTTCTATCAATGTAAAACCTGCCTGGCTTCGTTTCTTTCTTCTGTTCATAATATACCTCATTACCCCTTTTTGTTATTTTATCCACAAATTGTGTGGCTCATCAGATAAAAATACATCATATTTTGCTAAGAGCTTGTTCTAATTTTTCCTGATCAGATTTTGGCTAATCCTGATTTTCAGTATCTCCAGGCTCGTTTTCCACTTAATTCATTGATATAATTCCTATGATACAATTTATCTACAGTTTTTTAGAAAAGCGCTCAAAATAAGTGCACAATAAAACTCTGAAAGACTTGTTCCTCCCATGGAGGACAGACAAGCCCCCTCATCAACAAAACGTACATTACTGTTTAATCTTAGACATATAATATGTTTCAATGGCCTGATGCAATTTTTCTTGATCAGGATACGCATTAAATATCTCTTCAGGTTCAATGGGATTCGCTCGAAATATTTCTTCAGGCTTCATTGGATTCGCTCGAAATATTTCTTCAGGCTTCATTGGGTTCGCTTGAAATATTTCTTCAGGCTTCATTGGAAACATTTCAAAAACGTCTTTTGGTGAAAAATTAAAATATTTTACAAAATCCACGATATCCTGATCTACATTTCTTCTGGCTGTATCTTCCATTAATTGTTCCATAGTGTACTCTCCTTCCTTAGTCCAAAAACTGATTACCTTAATTATTATTTTGGATAACTCTTTGGTTAATTTGTGTTTGTAATTTCTCAACAATGTTTCAAGTGCTGATAATTTTGCCTGTCGTGTACTGGCAAACAATTTTATCCACAGATTGTGTGGATCTTCGGATAAATCATTGGCGCATAACAGTTTTAAATTACCCGCAAGGACATTGTCCAATTGATATACACCTGATAATGTTGTTTCTGAAAAACCTAAACTATCCAGTGCCTGTTTCTGTGGTGTCATTGCACTCACCAGGCATGGCAATACATCGTCATCTGTCAAACCTTTAATACTTAAATATCTACATAAATAAGTGACAATCTGTCTTGTTGACTTTAAATTGATTGATTCTGTTTTTTTCAGTTCTAAAATGATGTGAGTACACATGGTATCTCTGAGTCCATCAGGAATATAAACCAATTGCTCTTGAGTCCAATCTGTTTCTTTACGAATGATCAGGACATCTATCCTCAAAGGCCTTTTTTCTAAGGTAAATTCAGACTGAACATCAATATTCAATGGAATCAGGGCTGTTTTAAACAATCCTGCAAAATATTGATGGATAATAGACGATTTTGGCTGATCCTGATTTTCAGTATCTTCAGGCTCGGTTTCAACTTTTTTCATTGATATAGTTCCTAGTTACACTTTATCTAAAGTTTTTTAGAAAAGCGCTCAAAATATCATTGCGAAGAACAGCTTTCTTATTATTTATTACCCTGGTATGTTACGCCCTTTCAGGGCTAAGGAAATATTTTCATTTTTGATATAACTCCTAAATTATCTGACAAGTTGATTCATTTCTACAATTGGCAATAAAATAGAAATTACCACAAATCCCATCAAAACACCCATTGTTAAAATCATTACTGGTTCAAGCATGGATGTCATGGCTAGAATAGTTGACTCAACCTCTGTTTCATAAATATCAGCAACTTTGTACAGCATTTTTTCCAGTTCACCACTCTGCTCACCCACCTGAATCATTTGAATAGAAATAGGTGGAAAAATATCACCTTTAGACAGGGCATTTCCCAATCCTTCTCCCTTGCCGATTTCTTCAATCGCTTCATCAATTAAATCCGCAATTAAAACATTGCCCACAACATTTTTAACAATTCCCAAAGCAGGTATCAATAAAACGCCATTTTCAATAAGCGACCCCAATGTTCTACCAAAACGTGCGACAGCCAATTTTTGCGCCAATGTACCGGTTAATGGAAATTTCAATAGCAAGCGATCTCGGTTGTATTTACCTTTTTCTGTTTTGACAATCTGGCGAAATATAACAATTATCAGCGCAAAGAATAGTAATATAACCCACCAGAATCTTTCAACAAAACTACTCAGAGCAATCAAAAAGAGTGTAGGACCAGGCAATGTTTGCCCCATATCATCAAAAATGGATGTAATATTTGGCACAATATATGCCATCAAAACAAACAAAACAGCACACCCCAAAAAAAGCATAAAGACTGGATATGCTAAGGCCGATCTGATACGTCCTTTGAGTTCCTGTTGTTTTTCTGAAAGATCAGCCAGGCGATCCAAAACAATCTCAATGGCCCCGGATGCCTCCCCGGCCCGCACCATATTGATAAACAATTCAGAAAAAATTTTGGGATATTGTTCCAGTGCTTTTGCAAAACTATTACCCTCAACAATGGAATCTTTAATCTGTGCCAGTGTTTGCTTAAAGGCTGGATTTGGCGTTTGTGGTAACAGTGATGACAATGCTGTTACCAAAGGCAGCCCTGCACTAACAAGAGTTGCCAATTGTCGGGTCATGATTGTGACCTCTGATGCTTTAACACGCTTGAAGTAACTCTGAAGATTAAGATTGAATCCTTTTGATCCAGCACTGGTTTTCATATGATCCGGTGCTTCTTTTAATGAAGTCGGATATAACTTTTTATTTTTTAATTTATGGCGGGCATCTGTCGCACTATCGGCATCAATGATACCCGACCGACTTTTGCCTTTTTGATCTAAGGCTGCATATTCAAAAACAGGCATAAGACTTTCTTTTTGTTAGCTATTAATTACTTGGGAATCCCTGACATTTATGTGTTGAAAATACATTTGAATAAACTGAACATGACTATCAAATGCAATTTCCGGCAGAGAATTGGTATCAAAAAAACGAACATCTGAGGCATCATCGCCGGCATGAAGAACCCCCTGATATTGTCGGACGAGATATCCTATCATCAAAATTGTTTGATACCTGGGACTGTCATGCGTAGTCAACCCAAGTAAACGATCAATCTTGCCATGAATACCAGTTTCTTCCGCAAGCTCTCGCAATGCTGAAAGTTCTGGTTTTTCATGAAGTTCCATAAATCCACCTGGTAGACACCAATATCCTTCTTTGGGTGCTACCGCTCGTTTGACCAACAACAACCGATCGGCATTATCAATTACAACAATCGCATTGGCAGGCACAGGATTTTCGTATATGGGTGTCTGACATTTTTCACAATAATAACGTTCCCGGCCATCTATAAAACACCGAATCAATTTTGCACTACAAAAATGGCAAAACTTTTTTTCCATTGTTTTTACTCAATAAAAAGCTGAAAATTGCTCTAAATCCATTTTTGAAGTGTTGCAACAATTTTTTCAGCCTGATCTTTGCTCGATATGTTGAATTTTGATTGCTGTTTATATTCACCTTTCATTTTTCGATAACGTCGGATAGTAAATTTATCCGGTCCATAGTCATCTAGCTTGTTATCCCATTGTCGAAATTTAAAAATGATTGTAGTCCATGCGCCTTTGGATAAAATTTCTTTATCCAATTCATCCACAATGATTTTGTCATCTTCCTCATATTTAATTGTTATGTCATCAATATTTTCTGCCATTATAATATCCTCCATTTGATATATACTCTAAGGAACAAGTTCATCATGCTTCATGAGCATGGGATAGTGTTCCATCATAGATTTGACAATAGTTTCTAAAGGAACGTCATCAAACGTTCCATGATATTCAATATATTCCATATGTTTATTACCATCATTATCAGCAGATGGAAAAATTGCGTGGGATTCGCCATCAAACTCAACAGGTGGAACATTCAAATACTTGCATAATTCCACATTAAAAGCCGGTGTTATGCGAATCCATGAGTCCTTTAAATACACCTCAGTATAGCCATGCCAAGCAAGCACATTGGTGTTTAAAATAGTTTTCAGATCATTGCTGATGGTATGGTTTATTAAATTTGCATATCCAAGCCGGGCAGGGATACCTGCAGCGCGAATGACCGATGTCATCAATACCGCCTTTGGCACACAATAGGTTTTCTTCTGTTTGAGCACATAACTGGCTTTTAACTGATCTGGTTTTAAATTAAACGTGTATGGATCATATTTTATGTTATCCCTTACTGCGTAAAAAAGGCGTATTGCTTTTGTTTTAGGATCCTTTACCCCGGCAATATGATTATTGGTAAAAGCGATGATATCAGAATGATCTGATTCAATATATTGAGTGGGTCTTAAGTATTTATCTAAATCCATAGATATATTTCCTTTAGTATCTGGCATGGTAACATTTATGTTTACCTTTCCAGACAATATGAATCATTTTCTTTTTTTCCAAAAATTTAATGGCTTTTAATATACATTGATCGCCATGATTACGAAAGTATCCAGCAATTTTATCTTTTGTTTTAGGTGTTTGACAATAATTTAAAATATCCTTTGCCAGATTTTCAAATGTTTTTGGCAATGTCTTAATGGCCTGAATATAAGTAGTACCTGCATTTCCATCGATAGATTCCCCACAAAACCATTGAAGTCGGTCATTATGTTCATTTAGAAAGTTTCTCAATGCTGAACGAATTTTTCCACCTTCACCAGTAGAACCATATCCATGAACCACACAAATTTTTATATCTTTCTGGTTTTGGATACTTGAATTGTAATACGCGATAAAAAGTTCCAAAGCTTTACGAACTGTATATCCATGTAGATTTATTTTATTGGTATCAGAATTGTTCATTAGATTACACACTCTTGTTTAGGTAAAACAATTTTTTTTGAATATTTCTCATGACTATTAACACACCTGTTTCGTTCTGACAATAAAAACTATTTGAGTTTTAATTCCTTCTGTCCTTACAAAATTATAGGATAGCTTTATTTTAGACAAATCAAAATTGGTATTTATGTCTTTGATGGTTTTATAGATACAAACAATAATTGAATGACCCTTTATACATGTTTTTTGTGAAAATCTTTCTTACTCTATAATATTTTTTTTTATTTAATACATTTTAATAAGCCCTGTTTATTTGTTGATAAGTGGTTTAAGTACTTTAAATTTATTAATTTTTAAGTGTTTTGATTTGTTGATATCTTTTAGATTTCATGTGAATTGATTTATTATATCATGCGTTGTTTATGAAAAGTCCTTATTAAATGCATAAAAAATTGTTTTAAGTGATTATGTCACCTGCCTTTATCATAAATATTGTTTAATTAGGTGCGATTGTCTCTTTATTATAAAGAATATATATGAATATTATTTATATAAGTGAAAGTGTCCCTTTAAAGTTCACAATTTATTAAAATGAAATCAGTAGATGTGGATAAAGATATTAGAAAATAATAGATAAATCATGATACCTTAATTAAATGAGGGAGTGTCCCTTTATAGCCCGTTCAAAAAAAAAGGTGGGATTTTTCTTAGCCCTGAAAGGGTGTAAATTCGTTGCTCTGGGCTGTTATCTTAAGTTCTTTCAGGGCCATTGATCCGACAAAAATACAAGGATTCGTAGAGAAGTAGCACCTACAGTACTTTACCTTAAAACGAACAATATGTTCAAAAAATGTTCTTTTCTTAGATAATTTCAAACAGATGTGAAAGCGTCCCCTTAATCTTAAAAAGAAATTAACTTATTTTCCACATACTTTTTATCGATTGTCACGTTCCAGTTTGGGTATGGGGAGAAAAGGCGAACATTTTTTGATATCGGTTTTTGTCCGTGGGGCGAACACAAGGTTCGCCCCTACATTGGTTTTGCTCATAGATTTGTTACTGGTTTTTGTTCGAGGCGAACATAAGGTTCGACCAACCAGACAAATAACAAAATATTTACTACGATCTACCCAAAAATTTATGATCGCTTACTTAACCGGGGCATTATTTCTGCCTTGCTGTACTACGATCTACCCGAAAATTTATGATCGCTTAGGAATGCTCTAAAAATAACTTCCCCATTATTGATATTGTACGTTTTGAGGTAAATGTACTGTAGAGACGTAGCATGCTACGTCTCTACGCGTCCTTGCTTTTTTGTACGATCTATGAAATGAGGATATTATTTTCAAAGTATTCCTTACTGAGTCACAATTTTAGAAAAAGTGTTCACCATTTTTCAACAAATATGACGGATGCCAAAACTTGAACACTGAGTGTGAATAAAAAGCTTGAACATATTCATTTGATGTTTTAAATAACTGTTGAAATATTTGCTTATGCTACGTCTTTATGCGTCCTTGCTTTTTTTTACGACCTATGGAATGAGGATATTAAGTAAGCGGTAATAAGTTTTTGGGTAGAAAAAAGTTCGTCCAACTGAAGATGTTCGACCGCCTGGGGTTTCAACCCCAGGCGGTTGTGCTGGAACCGAATTTTTTCAATACCAGGCGGTCGAACATAGTCCAGAAGGTTATACTTTTATCTACCCGAAAACTAATGACCGCTTACTTATATTTAAAAAATTCTTTAATATTGTGATATTTCAATTTTCTTAGAAGTCCCATTTTGCTGTCAAAATGGGACTTCTAAGCGCTAAAATGGTAATTTTTATTTTTATTTTGTTATTAATTTAATGGGTTGGAAGAATCATCTTGGTCTAACCCTCATAACCATAACCTATGATTTCAATAAAACCCATTCTCATTGCATTGATCGCTGCCATCATATGCGGTAGTATAATTGGTGCATTAATTGTGTTGAAACTTGATTTACCAGAAATCAGGCAACTGGATCATATGCGTCCACCATCAATAACTGGCCTTTATAGCCGAAATGATCAATTGCTGGATGAATGGTATATTGAAAAGCGAGAATCGCTATCATTTTCGGAAATTCCAGAAATATTGATTCAGGCAGTGTTGACAACAGAGGATCGGGCATTTTATTCACATAATGGTGTTTGTATTCGTGGTGTCATCCGGGCAGTTATAAAAGATATTATTGCTGGAAAATATGTAGAGGGTGCCAGTACAATCACACAACAGTTGGCTAAAACATTGTTTTTAACCAATGAGAAGAAAATATCTCGCAAAATAAAAGAAGCGATACTGGCATTTCAGTTGGAGAGACGATACACTAAAAAAGAGATTCTAACCCGATATCTCAACCAGGTGTATTTTGGCAGTGGTGCATATGGTATCAAATCTGCTGCAAAAATATATTTTGGAAAGAATCTTGATGAGTTAACGATTTCTGAATGTGCATTGATAGCCGGTCTTCCAAAAGCACCATCATGGTATTCACCTTTTGTCAATCTTAAAAAAGCCACACAACGAAAAAATATCGTTTTGAAACAAATGTTTGATAGAGATATCCTGACAACTAATGAATACAAAGATGCCCATGATGAACCCATTGTTTTGCAGAAAAAGGATAAACCTGCCAATAAACCTATTTTTTTTCTGGATACTGTCAGATCAGCTCTTGAAAACAAATTTGGTGCGGAATATATTTATCAAAAAGGCTTGCGTGTTCAAACGACCATTGATATAGAGTTACAGCAAGTATGTGAACAATCTGTAGAAAAACACCTAAAAATTATTGAAAGACGAAATACCATTTTGGAACCAGGCGATCTTCAGGCAGCAGTCGTAGCCATTCAGAATGTGACTGGTGATATTCTGGCGATGGTGGGTGGAAGAAAGCAAAACAAAAAAGATTATTATAATCGGGCAATCAAAGCCAGACGACAGCCAGGATCTGCAATAAAACCTTTAATTTATGCTTATGCCATTGAGAATGGCTATAGCCAGGCATCTCTGATATTGGATGCACCAGTTATTTTCGATCAATGGCGACCTCAGAATTATTCCAAAACATTTGCAGGTGACATTACATTACGCACAGCCCTGGTTCGTTCTCTCAATATTCCTTGTGTGCGTTTGTTGGATAATTTGGGCTTAAGGCAGGTAGCCGGTTTTTGTAAAAAGATGGGAATTCAAGTCAATAAAAATATCAATCTGACCTTTGCATTGGGCAGTGCTGAATTAAATTTATTAAGCCTGACATCAGCATATACAGTATTTCCCAACCAGGGAATTTATGTATATCCAGGTGTTATCCAGTATGTCAAAGATCGACGTGGTAGGATGGACTGGGTATATCGGCCCAATAAACGATGGGTGATGTCAAAAGCAGGTGCTGCAATTATGTGTGATATGTTAAAAGCGGTTGTCACCGAAGGCACTGCAAAAAAAGCACAGGTTTTGGATTTTCCGGTTGCTGGAAAAACTGGTACCACTGATAATAATAGAGATGTCTGGTTTATTGGTTTTTCTGCTGATGTTTGTGTGGGAGTCTGGCTGGGAACTGATTCCAATAAATCTATTGGTCCCAAAGAAACAGGTGGCAAAGCCGCTTTGCCAATATGGATTGATATTATGCAGGCAGTTAAAGAAATATTTGGAAAAAAATCCTTTGTGATCCCAGATAGTACTATGTATGTATCTATTGATCAGAATACAGGTAAGGAAAGTCATTGCCCAAGAGCAGTTCAAATGTTGATTAAAAAGAAATAAACCTATTGGTAGAAATCGTTCAATTATGATTTTTTTCTGGCATGGATATTTCCTTCTCGTTTCCACGCTGGAATGTGGGAACGAAAACGCTGTGAGACTAAGCATGTCAGGTCTCAACAGTACATTTATTTTAAAACGAACAATGTCAATAATGGGGAAATTATCTTTTGAGCATTTCTTAACAAAAATGGGCATCCTTCATATTTGATGAATGATGCCCAAAAATGTCAACAATCAAAAACAGGAGAAACCAACAAGTGAAAATATTAGTAGCAGATGATTCAGAAATGACACGCATGATTCTTCAAGGACGTCTCTCTCAGTGGGGTTACGACATTGTCAATGCGGGTGATGGCTACGAAGCCTGGGATATGTTGCAAAAAAAGGATAAACCGAGAATGATTCTCTTGGATTGGATGATGCCCAATATGAATGGTATTGAATTATGTAAAAAGATTCGCAAGCAAATAAAAGAACCTTATATATATATCATTCTGTTAACCGCCAAAAAGGGCAAGGAACATCTCATTGAAGCAATGGAAGCGGGTGCAGATGATTTTATTACCAAACCCTTTGATCCACATATTTTAAAAGTGCGTCTCAGAGCTGGATATCGAATTACGAGACTTCAAGATGAATTGATTGATGCAAGAGAGGAACTCCGCATCCAGGCGACACATGATTCCTTAACACAGTTGTTTAATCGATCCGCTTTAATGAACATGATGACTCGTGAGATATCAAGGTCTCAGAGAGACAATTCATCCATTGGCATTATCATGATTGATATTGATCATTTTAAATCAATCAATGATACTCATGGACACCTGATTGGCGATGACGTTTTAAAAATACTGGCTGAACAGATGAAACAATGTACAAGGCGATACGACACCATTGGGCGATATGGTGGTGAAGAGTTTATTATTGTGTTGCCCCAATGTGGTAAAACAGAAGTGCATACTGTTGCGGAAAGACTGCGTCAACAGGTATGTCAACAGCCTTATGAAACAAGTGTTGGCGCTATTGATGTGACAATCAGTCTGGGGGCAACCTGGATTACACCATCGGACCAGGACTGTGCAAATGAAAATATAATAAGGGTGGTGGATAAAGGACTTTATGCAGCCAAACATAAAGGAAGAAATACGACTGTTTTATTTGATTATCAACACATGACAATCATGGAATAAAGGAATATATAATGGACGAAATAATTAAAAAGGTAGAAAACAAAGTCGGGACAATCACAATTAATCGTCCTGAAAAACGAAATGCCTTGACTCAAATTTTGTTGATTGATCTTCATTTAACCTTGAAAAAATGGGCTGACAATGGGGATGTCTGGACTGTTATTATCACAGGGGCTGGTGAAAAAGCGTTTTCATCAGGATATGACATTGTATCCTTGCCCACTGACATTCCACCAGAAATGGAGGAAGTCTTAAAGAATAACAACCCTTTGGAGCTGGCATTAAATTCAATTAAAGCCTACCCTTTTCCGGTGATTGCCATGATGAATGGCTACACCTTTGGTGCGGGTCTTAATCTGGCTATTTGTTGTGATATTCGTATTGCTGTTGACAAGATTAAATTTGGGATGCCCCCTGCAAAATTAGGTCTTGTATACCATCCCGATGGTATCAGGCAGTTTATTGAAGTGATTGGTATTTCAAAAGCCAAAGAATTATTTTTTACTGCCAGAGCCTACACTGCTGATCAAGCCAAAGAAATGGGGGTTGTTGATTATTTAATATCAGAAGATGCGTTGTCATCATTTACATACGAAATGGCTGGCGATATTGTGTCCAATGCACCGCTTTCCCTGAAAGGGGCGAAAAAGATATTTAATATGCTGACACAATCAAGCCATAGATTGTCTGATGAACATGTTAGAGAAGCGGAACAATTGATTCGAGAAAGCTTTAACAGTGAAGATCTCAAGGAAGGGCAAATGGCTTTTATTGAAAAGCGCAAGCCATGTTTTAAAGGGAAGTAGGGCTTTAGCGCTCTTTGTCAATGCAGCCTTAGCTGTTGAGTTTTCCTTACACACAATTGGCTAAGATTTTTTCAAGTGTTGGTAAATCCCCTGAAAAAAAGTGGTCTGCACCATCAATGATGTGTAATTGAGCATCAGGCTGCCAATGTGGCAATTGTGATTGAATCAGGTTCGGTGGTGCAAACTCATCCTGGCTACCTGTAATAACATGTTTCAGACCTGGTATTTTTTGAATATTAGAAAAATCCATAAATGCCACAGGGGGTGAAATCATTATTATGCCATGAGGGTCGTTTATTTTTTGTACTGCATGCGCCATTACCCATGACCCAAAGGAATAGCCAGCTAAATCAAGCCGATTTCGACCTTGTGAGTTTAGATAATCCATCACAGCAATTAAATCATCCTGCTCGCCAATTCCTTCACCAAAGCATCCTGTGCTGTTGCCCACACCTCTAAAATTAAATCGCAAAGTGGTGATACCTTTTCTGGCAAAGATTTGCTGGGCCTTTTGGACGACCGGATTGTCCATGTTTCCACCCATTAATGAATGGGGATGCATGATAATGATCCCATGGGTTTGATGCTGTAAATCTACATATGCTTCAATGGTTTCTTGTTTGTTTGGGATTGATATTCGTTTCTCCATAATTATTCCTTTTGATCCTTGTTTTTAGGTGTGATTTTCAGTAATCTCTCACAGCTCATTCCCAGGCTTAACATGCATTTCTGTCGCCTGATTAAAACTTTTTAGGCGACAGAAATGTTAGTGCAGACGTTTTTTGGGATGTCAATATGGATGGACTTATTTCCTAAAAAATCATGGTTGTAAAATAGTCGTCAATGGTTTCAGCGCGACGAATCATTTCCACAGAACCATCAGTTTTAAGCATTAGCTCAGCAGAGCGAAGCTTGCCATTGTAATTAAAACCCATAGCATAGCCATGTGCCCCTGTATCATGAATGACGACAATATCCCCAGGTTCAACTTCTGGAAGTTCCCGATCAATGGCAAACTTATCATTGTTTTCACATAAAGACCCGGTAACATCGACTTTTTTTACCAGAGGTGCTTTTTCTTTGCCCAATACTGTAATATGATGATAGGCCCCATAAATTGCAGGCCGCATCAAGTTTGCCATGCAGGCGTCAAGGCCAACATATGTTTTATATGTTTCTTTGACATGTAAGACCTGTGTAATCAAGTAACCATGTGGACCGGTAATCATGCGACCACATTCAAAAAAGATTTTTAATGGATCCAGGTTTTTGTTTCGAATATGCTGATTGTATTCAGACTGGATTTTTTGACCCAAAAGTGAAATATCAACAGGTTTTTGATCGGGCTTATAAGGAATACCAATGCCGCCGCCCATATTGACAAATTCAAGTTTAATATTGAGTTGTTCATAAAGTTCAATTGCCAGTTCAAATAGCATTGTGGCTGTATTGACAAAAAAGTCAATATTCAGTTCATTTGAAGCCACCATTGTATGCAAACCAAAACGTTTTATGCCCTGGTTTTTCAAACGCGCATATCCATCAAACAATTGCTCCCTGGTAAATCCATATTTTGCTTCTTCCGGTTTTCCAATAATGAAATTTCCTTCACGCAATGGCCCAGGATTATAGCGAAAGCAGACCAGTTCAGGAAGGCCACCGGTTTGTTTTTCCATGAAATCGATATGTTTAATATCATCCAGGTTGATAATCGCTCCCAAGGATTTTGCTTTAATAAACTCATCAGCCGGGGTGTCGTTGGATGAAAACATGATATTATCACCCACAATGCCGATACGTTCGGATAACGCAAGTTCAGCCATAGAACTACAATCAGTGCCAAAGCCTTCTTCAGCCAGACTTAATATGATTTTAGGGGTCGGCGTGGCTTTGATAGCAAAGTATTCTTTAAACCCCTGATTCCAGGAAAAAGCCTTGTTTAGGGCGCGTGCCACTGATTTAAAACCATTTTCATCGTATATATGAAAAGGTGTTGGATAGGTTTTGATAATGTTTTTGATCATTGCCAGATCAAAGGGGAGGTTTTGTTTCATTACATTCTCCTGATTTCAAGATTAAGGGTTCGCAAAAAAAGAAACAATGGTCAATCTTAGTGGGAACGAGAGCCTGCTATTCTTATTCTGGAGCGTGGAAACGAGAGTTTGCTTGTCTCTTCAAATGGGGAAGTTTTTTGCAGAGTATTCCTTATATATTTTTTTGGGGGGAACATATATCTTTGACTATTTATTGTCAAGAGTGTATTAATATTATCGTTCAATCATGGTTTGGAGCATCTCGTTCCCATGCTGGGATTAGGAGGTACTATTGAATATATTAGGTATAGAAACAGCCTGCGATGATACGTCAGCAGCTGTAGTTAAAGATGGGCAAACGATATTATCAAATATTATTTGGGACCAACAGCGTGTTCATGAGAAATATCGTGGCGTTGTTCCAGAACTGGCTGCCAGAAAGCACACTGAAGTGATTACGCATGTTATTGAATCTGCACTTGATAAAGCCCATTTATCATATAGAGATATTGATGGCATTGGTGTGAATGCCATGCGGGGTTTGTTGCGATCTGTCGTTGTGGGGGTTGCTGCGGCAAAGGTTATTGCTTATACACACAACATTCCCATAATTGGTTTGCATCATATTGAAGGCCATGTGTATTCAATTATTTTAGATCATCCAGACATTGACTTTCCATTCCTTTGTTTGACTGTATCTGGGGGACACAATATGTTGATACATGTTCATGGACATGGTCGTTATACGCTTTTGGGCATGACATTGGATGACGCGGCTGGCGAAGCCTTTGACAAGGTGGCAAAGCTGTTGGATATTGGATTTCCGGGTGGCCCTGTAATTGACCGAATGGCAAAATCAGGCAATCCTGATGCATTTGATTTTCCCAGACCTATGTTGAATAAAAAAAATGATGATTTTAGTTTCAGTGGTCTCAAAACAGCAGTTTTAACGACAGTTAAACACTTAAAAAAAGAGGGTCAGGTGATCCCGATTCCTGACATTGTGGCTGCATTTCAACAAGCAGTTATTGATGTTTTGGTTACAAAAACAATGCGTGCAGCAAAAAGGGAGGGCATTTCAACAATTGCTGTGGCCGGAGGGGTATCTGCAAACAGTCAACTGAGGAGTGTTTTTACTCAAGTAACAGCCGACAATAATATGCAGCTATATTTTCCGCAAAAATCGTTATGTATGGACAATGCTGCTATGATTGCCGCACTGGCCTTTTATAAATTTCAAAATTTTGAATCCTCTGATCTCACTTTAGATGCATGTTCCAATGCGCCTTTTAAATAACCCATCAGAAGTTTTGGACCCATTCCCAATGTCAATATAGGTTGCGGTTTTTGTTCCATCCAATACCCGCAATAGAAATGCATTATTCCATTATTCTAATGCAAACTCAGTATGTCTTCTCATTTCAAAAGATTTAAAGCCTAAAACTATCTTGTCTTTGGGGATTCCTTCTTTAAGCATCTCATCAGTAGCCATACCATCTTCTGTTCCATCACGTTGGATCCATATCTTAGTTAGAAGAAAACTCTGCGTACTTTTTTTCAATAGTTTGGATCTTAAGATCATCCAGTTTTATAAATTCTCGTTTTTTTGCCCGATTTGATAATTTCCCCTTATTTTGATTCAAAAAGCGTATAAGCAGATCGACGAGTTTATCAGGCATATCAATATAGTTTGTAATGAATTCGTTAAGTAAATCATATTTTTTCAAGTAATTAACTTCTTCAGGAAGAATTTTATTTACTGTTTCAGCAACGCATTCAAAGAAAAACTCTGCCTGTTTTGTTGCATCAAAATAGCGATATAGATCAATGGTATCGTTTAGAACTTCAATATTATTTTTCTCTGTTGGTCGCCATTCAGCCAAATCAAGGCGTTGTTTTGAATAATGCTCTAAAATTTTTCGATATTCATATATGCGCTCCAAAATGACAGCGGATACCGGAAATATTAACCCTTTTGGAACAAATTCTTTTTCAGCAAGGACATGGTGAAATAAATAGCGATGTATAGGTAAGTAAGCGATCATAAATTTTCGGGTAGATCGTAGTAATCGAGATCCAACCAATTTCCGAAAGCAATGTAGGGGCGAACCTTGTGTTCGCCCGCCGAACAAAAACCGGTATCAAACCTATGTTCGGAAATGAATTAGAAACGTTTGCCTCGGACATAGGTTCGCAAACGATTGTTGTTCGGCGGGCGAACACAAGGTTCGCCCCTACATAGGTTCGCAAACGATTGTTGTTCGGCGGGCGAACACAAGGTTCG
>Ga0272440_1000546_pt1 | contig 31807 bp, 26 predicted proteins | sample SSMMMBAug17_FD_192440 | JGI IMG/M metagenome (GOLD analysis project Ga0272440, IMG submission 192440) | Marine sediment archaeal communities from Little Sippewissett salt marsh, Falmouth, MA, United States - SSM-MMB-Aug17 | ecosystem: Environmental > Aquatic > Marine > Wetlands > Sediment ... | reverse complement strand
TCAAAAAAATTGAAATACCCTCCTAGGTTTGTAGGCACCACACAAATATTCATCATATCTATAATCTGTTACTACTATTACGTTTGATAAATTTCGTGAACCTACCACTGTCGAACATGAGTTAAAAAAAAATTTTCAAAGAACATAAAGATTTGATAAATGTTAATGTTAACTGAAGAATGAAGGATTCCCAATTTAAAATAGGCTGATAGAAATGCGCCATACTAACAATTTTATTTTTTTTGAACATAGTTATTGGCTATGATATAGCTTATTTATGAATATAACTTAAATTCAAAGTGTAACTAAATATTTAAAAGACATAGTTTCATCCCCCAAAAAACATTTTTAATATTATAATGAGACCTTATCCCTGAGAGCAATTCCCTATAACAAAAACCGTGCCAGATGCCGGTCTTCTTGAACAGTGGTTTGAACCTAATCCCTTTTACGTAAGTAAGACTTATTTTTGAAAATAAGTTCAAAGTTGAAATAATATTTTCATCTCAAAAGTGGTGTTGGGATCACTTCAAACCTTATTGGTTATTGTCGTGAACTTGCAACATAATGTAAAAAAAAACCTCAGATTCAAAAGAGAGTTGTTTTTTTTTTTTAATTTGTTTATACTAAATAACACTAAAATTTGACATATATTGGAAAAAATATGCTACCTTCATTTATTGATTATATACAAAACAATGATAATGGTATTCAAATCGTATTACCATTTATACAGCAATTACGGCAGTATCAAATACCTGCAATTAATTGCACACCTATTGGTTCTCAGCTAATGATAGATATAAAAAAAAATGAAAGTGAACCTCCATTAAGTGCCTTTATTCATTATCAACCTGAAAGCTATTTATTAGATGAAAAGCAAGCCTTACAAATAACAAACCCAATGATAAGTGAGGCCTGGCAAAATTTTTTCCATACCTACTTTGACTCATATGACTTTCACGTTGCTTTAATAAATCAAATTTCTGAAGAAAAAAAACTTTTTCCATATAACTCCCTTTTTTGTTGTAAAAAAATGAATATCTTTTTTCATCCACCATGCCCTAACTGTTTAAAACCATTAGAAATTTGCAAAGACGATAATCTGCTGACAGCGCATTATTTGAAAGAATACTCTACCTCTGTACAACGATTTCTTTTCTGTCCTTCTTGTATTATGGATCAAACTTTTTTTTATTCCGCACAACCCAAGAATATTGGGGCGCCCTGTGTAAAAGGAAAATGGGAATTAATTCGTGAATACATAGTTCTTGCTAAACATGGTGAAATTAACGCTGAAGTGCCATGCACAAACTGTACAGAACTTGACCTTTGTTCTAAACAACAACTACCTGAAATTATTTCTTTTTCGTTTTATCCTTTTTATATGATGTTATTTGATATGACAAAAATAACTCAAATAGAATATTTAGAATTAATATCAGGTATTAATTTCATTCGTGTTGGACAACAGAATGCGAAAAATCCCCTTTTCAGCCTGCTTAAATATAACAGCCCGGCAGCTTTTTTTTATGAAAAAAATGCAGACCAATTATCAAGGTTTCAAAGTACTAAAGGTTTTTCAGAAAAACCAAAAAGCAATACAAAATTTACTGTAGAAGATAAGCGAAATATTTTTTCTATTATTGATAGGATATATCAACAAAAATGTGAACATGAAGAGAAAGGCATTGCAGAATTTGAAGAATCAGCTGAAGAATTGTCTGATGATATACCAGTGACACAATATCAATATAAAACGAATTCACCTTCGGAATATGGTGAAAAAAAATCTGAAAGGGTGAATTTAAACGCCACTTCAAAGCAAATAATCAGACTATATTTAAAACATATGCCTGATCCGGGTAATTCAATTATCGAATATGTAAACTCTAAAGGCATAGCAGCTAATGATTTGTTACAGCTAAGTAAACTATTTTATGTTGATGACAAAAGGTCGCCCAAAAAAGAAAATTCTTTTGTGCAAGAATTTATTTCTGAGCTTATAAAAGAAAATATTTCAGAAGATTTTAAAATTTCTGAAGAATTGTCATTTAGAAGAATAATTGAATTCCAACGGCTGCTTTTTAATGAAATGGATCGGATGGTAGAGGCAATCAGGAGCAGTTATTATAAAGACTATTTGACGAAAAAAGACATAAGACACCTGTTTTCTAAATACATAGCTGATGAAATAGATATGGAACCGGTTAAAGAATATTTCAGTACAATCAATAATTTATTCAAGTACACGCCACAGGCTTATGGTAGCGCTATTCTGGAAGTGGTTAAAGAAATGCTTAATATTTTCGAACCTGAAAAATTAGGCAGGCTATCTTTTCTTGACAAATACTCATTTTATGATAACTACATTTCAAAACTCAGTAACTATAAAAAAATTATCAAATCAGGAAGCTTTATAGAAAAAGTAAATAAAATATTTAACAATGAATTATTAAAATATATTGAAAATGATGGAGGTCAATGGTGAAAAAAATAATAACAATTACATGCTTAATATTTTTTATAACCCAATGTGTAATGTCATGTAAAAACTGTCCTGTCCCACAACCACCCATAAAGTGGCCACACTCTAAAGATTCAATCAATATTCAATTTGAATCTGATTATCGATTAAATGAATATGATAACTCAGCGCAAGCACTAAATGTATGTATTTATCAATTATCTGATATTAATTCATTTAAACAGAAAATACAGGACATAGAAGGTGTCAAAGAACTAATTAGAAAATGCAGCGGTTTTGATAATACTGTCAGATATACTCAACGTGAAGTAATAGAGCCTTCTAAGAAAGGTGTTATTGTGATGGACAGACAAAAAGATGTTCAATATATTGGCATTGTGTCTGCTTACACAAAACACTTATCAAATCCAAATTTATCTCCAGAGGACAGAATCGCTAAAATTTTTCAGATCCCTTGGATGGTACGTTGTGAAGGCTGGTTTAATCCAGTTTCAATATCAACGCCAACAGTTTTAAACAAAAAAATATATTTTGGAAAAGAGCATATTGTTACAATCATGGATTCACCCCGTCAGCACAATGATATGAATTCGCTTAAAGACGTATCCAATTCAACTCAAGAACAGCTTGAGAAAGGACAAGATGCAATTCAATCAGGAGAAGAATCATATAAAAAGGGACAGGATACTTACAACAACTATAAAGATTTTATCGATCAATATTGATTTACAGTACGAAAGGAGGACGACACAAAAATTATGAATGTTCAAAAACCCTTATTTTGGAAACAGGGAATGTTGGTTACTCCTCAACATTTTCAAATTAATGATGTTTTCCAACATTACCAGTTGTATCCATCACATAAATACATTATTCCTTATTTTGAAGGGATAAGGCAATTAAAGCTTGAGCTGGTTAACCCAGACACTGTTACACTTAATGTCGAGAGAGGAGAATTCCTTTTTAAAGATATGACACATGTGGTTATTTCAGAAAATGCATTGATCAATTCTCGCTCATTCAAGGATGCTTGGAAATTAACCTCAAAACCTATTAAGATATATATCGGATTAAAAAGATGGAAAGAGAACAGTGAGAACGTTACGATTATTCCGGACAAAAGTGATTTATCTGCCATCAGGACTCGTTTCATCACCACAACTGAATCAAAAACATTTAATGACCTTCATGAAGGAAGTGGAGCAACAGCTAATAATATCAGGTTTATGTATTATGCCTTACGTTTGTTTGCTGAAAGTGAAATTGTGAAACATGGAGATTATGAGTTTATTCCAATTGCACAACTAGTGAAGAAAGGGAAATCTATTCTGATATCTCGAAATTTTATCCCGCCAACGATCAATATTAAAGTCCCTGATAAACTTTTTGAAATCATTAAGGATATTCAGAAACAAATTTTTACACGAATCAGAGAGCTTGAACCGTACAAACGCAACAGAAGCAGTTTTTCCGGAAGACCAGAATCTATGCGATATATATTAGCACTCGGTGTTTTGAATAAGTATTTCTTGATGATTGAGCATTTATTATATACCTCAGAAGTTCACCCCTGGACTATATTTGGGCTATTTATGCAAATGATCGGTGAACTCTCTACTTATTCAGATCAAATCAATTTAACAGGTGAAAATCCAACTGAAATTCATTATGATCACAATAATATAAAGTCTTGTTTCTCAAAAGCTTCAGGCATTATTTCAAAACTTCTTTATGGCATAACAGCAGGTGCAAAATTTGAAGCGCAATTAGAATTCGATGGTAATTATTTTTCATGCGATTTGCCCCAAGGAATTTTTGAAGGTAAAAATCGATTTTATCTGGCAATAACATCATTAGAAAAACAAGAAATAATAGTTCACAAAATTTTAGAAAAGGCAATTTTAGGTACCAGCAAGAGTGTTGCTTTAGACTACGTATCTTTCTCTCAGGGCATAGGCCTTCAATTGATTGAAAATCCTTCCCAAGAGTTGCCCCCGGATATTCCCTTTCAATCTCATTCCATATATTTTATCATTGATCACAATGATGAAAGATGGGGTGACATCAAGCAGAACTATCAGATTTCACTGCTTGTCAAAAATATTGAAATAAAAAATACTTCAATTCAACTATTGGTTTCCGAAGGAGAAAATTATGCGCCTGATTGATTATTTCATAACGCTTTTTGCCTATGTTTTATCCTTTAAGAATACAGATCAATCAAAATCGTTTAACGAACTAAAGAATGATATTGACGAATTGATCAGAAGCAGTGAAAAGAAATTTCAATCAAGCGACATCTCTTCAGAAGATTATGATAATGCGCGTTTTGCAGTATTTACATGGATAGATGAGACGATATTACATTCAGATTGGCAAGACAAATTAAAATGGCGCGGAGAATCCCTTCAAGATAGATATTATAACACAACACGCGGTGCTGTATTGTTTTTCCAAAAATTAACAGGGTTAAAACAAAATAAAAACCATGTTAAAGAAGTATTTTATACTTGTTTATGTTTTGGATTTAAAGGAAAATATCGGAGTGAGGAACAAAATCTTTTATTGAAAAGCCTAAAAACAGGATTATTACAAGAATTGACTGGAGGTTCGATGGGACCTCATAGCCTTGACCAAGATGAATTGATTGTTGATGCATATCCAAGATCAACTGAAACATCTATACATAAACGAGACAATTCTTTTTTCAGTTGGTCCACTCTGATACTCATTATCATTCCAATAGCATTATACTTTTTGTTGTTTTTTGTCTATCAAATGGTATTGAATGATATGTCAACCAAAATTATTGAGATGGTGTAATGTATGGGCAAAGTCATTAAATATATTTTGTACAGTCTTATGTGGCTGGCAGTTGCGGCAATTGTAACCACTTTAACATACTGTTTTGTCATTTATATGAATTGGCCAAAATGGTTTGTCGTATTTATACTGATTGGCCTCACAGGCTTGATTTTCTTAGGAAAACTCATAAAGATGCTATGGAAAATGTTTTTTTTGAAAAAGTCTGTACAAAAAATTGTAGAAATTGAAGAATCAGAATTAAATTTTACCGACGCGGACAAAGACAATTCAAAAAAACTCAAAAAGAGGTTACAAAATGCTATTATCAACATGAAAAATCATCCGGATCTGAAGTATAACAAAGGTAACCCTATTTATGTACTTCCCTGGTATTTGATTATTGGAGAAAGCGGTACCGGAAAAACAACTGCGATCTGTTCTTCAGGACTTGGATCACAGTTCAGCGAATTACACAAAATTGAAGGTTCAGGGGGGACAAAAGATTGTGACTGGTGGATATTTGACACGGCAATCATTCTTGATACTGCCGGTCGATTTACTATTAATGTAGACAAAGAGCGGGACTCTAAAGATTGGGAGGTTTTCTTAAAGCATCTTGGAAAATACAGAAAAAAAGAACCAATTAATGGGATTATTGTGTGTGTTTCTGCCGAGAAATTACAGAATAATTCCAAAATACAAGAATTAAAAACCGATGCTTTGCATATCAGACATCGAATAAAAAGCGTGATGGAGATTGTTGGCGCTAAATTTCCGATATACATTCTTGTAACTTTTTGTGATAAAATAGAAGGAATGAAAACATTTGCTGATTTACCAGATATTAATCAAGAACAAGCTTTTGGGAATATTAACCATTCTTATCAAAGTACGAGCATTGATGAATTTTTAGAAAAAACTATGAAAAAAATTACGAATCGGCTCAAAGACCTTCGTAAAATCAGTATACACTCTTCTCCTGATAAATTGCGCGATTTAATATTATTTCCAAATGAATTTGAAAAACTTGAAGATAATTTAAAGGTATTTGTGTTAGAAATTTTTTCAAAAGCACAATTTCCAGATCCTCCCATATTACGCGGCATTTTTTTTAGCAGTAGTAAACAGGATGGAAAAACTTATTCTCATTTCTTAGAAGCACTTGGTATAAAAGATATGGAAGAAGAGACAACTTCATCGGACAATGCTCTCTTTTTACATGATTTCTTTTCAAAAATTCTACCTTTTGATAGAGAGTTAAACTCCCCAACAGAAAAATATGAAAATAAACACAAGACAGTTCAACGTTTTTTTTTAATAACATATTTTTGTATTGGTTTGTTTATTTGCGGCATCTTAAGTACTTCTTTTTTTATGAATTATAAAGCATTAAATGATGCCAGAACCCCTCCGGTGTTATCAGAAGAAACGGATGAAAATCTGAACTTAATGAAAGAATATTTAACTAATATTCTCAATATAGAAAATCAAAACCGGTATTGGATGATACCTCGCATGGGGTTAGATGAAAGCAAAATTGTTGAAACAAAGCTAAAGCAATTATTTTGTAATCATTTTAGAGTTAATTTTCTTCAACCTTTTGACCAGCAGTTTGAACAGGAGATGCTTTTATTCAGCCCTCAAACCAATGGAACAAAAGTTGGTGCATATATTTTCAACCTGGTCCGACGTATTCGTTTATTACAGGCATTTCTTGAAACACATGAATCATTTGATAAAATTATTAAAATGCCAGGCATTAATTACATCTCATATAATCAAACCCCTGAAACAGAATTTATTGATTTAAAAATAAACAAACAATTTTCTGAACTTTATTGTTACTATATGAAATGGAATTCGCTAGCTATTAATAATAAAGAGATTTCAGAACTACGTCGTTTGCTAAAAGCAGTTATTACAAACCATTTGAAATCCTTTACCTGGTTACTTCAGAGGACAAATACTAAAAAATTTGAAAATATTATATCGCTAAGTTCTTTTTGGGGGAACTTATTATTGATAAACGATACTGACCAGTCAATATCATCGTCATTTACAAAAAAAGGATATGCAAGTATGCTCTCAGACATAGAAAAAATAGAATCTGTTCTTGATGAAGATACCAGGAAATCGATAAAAGCCATAAAAAAAGACCTGTTTTCTCGTGATGGAGAATATCCAAAGCGTCTCAAACAACACTGGAAAAAATTTGCAATTCAACTGATGCAGTTTTCAAAACATATTAAAGATAGAAATGAATGGTACATTCTGTCTTCAAAACTGGGGACTGATAAATGCCCATATTTTTCTTTTTTGAAAAAAATGGCTGATGAAGTATCTCCAGTTGTTAAAGATTATCCAAATTCTGAAGATTTTTTAGAACTCTCTGTTCTTGTAAAGCAGGTTATGCATGAAGCAAAGCAATTGCAAGAGTTAAGCAGCGGACAATCCTTTCAGAGCAAAGCTTTGACAACTCTGAAAAGAAGTGCAGGAAAAGCAGGCACTTTGGTCAACAAAAGAATGATAGATGCCCAAATGATATCTGCGAAAAACTATCAGAATTACATTAAAGAAATTGAAAAAATTAGAAACAGACTAAAAGGAAACAATCACTCTGCATACGCTCTGGTGCAGGAAGCCTTTCGAAATAACCTGTCAAATAATTCACCTTTCACTCAGGCAAAAAAAGAATTACGTGATTTATATAGTTTATTGTCAATTTCTGATAATACCATTCGATCAATTCTTGAAAAACCTCTGAATGATTTATGGAATATAGCAATAAAGGACACAAACTGCCACCTCCAAGAACAATGGGAAGAACGGGTTTTATCAACTATTGCCGGCTATAACAGCCTGCCTCCAGTCAATGAACTGCTTTGTGGAGACAGCGGTGAAGTTGGAAAATTTGTTAATACCAATTTACATCCTTTTATTAAAAAATCTTCAGTTGGTCTTATTCCGAAACATTGCGATATTATGAATACATCTATTTCAATTCAGGCAGCAGCGAAAAAATATATATGGAAATGCATCAGGTATAGAAAAATTTCTCCTGTCCAATGTCCAATAACAATAAAATGCTACCCACCTAGAGTTAACCGAAGTGCAACAAAGCCCAATGCAACTCATTTAATCATTCGTAATAGTAATAGTAATCAATTAACCAGATTAAATTATTATGGATATATCGATCAAGCAGACTTCATATGGGATTCCTCACTTGCGCCGTATGAAACTACAATCCAAATAGAAGTTGGCAATCTTTCACTCAGGACAAGGAGTGCTTTGGAAATAAAGTATCCAACTCTGCAAGAATTTATTAAAGACTTCGCAAATGGCGATCATACATTTTATCCATCTGACTTTCCTGGGAGGCAGTCAGACTTGAAAACGCTGAATATTCATCAATGTAAAATAAAATATGAACTTTTCGGGGTTAAATGTGTCACGAATTTAAAGAAAGCTTTACCAAACCCCGGATTCCCATCACAGGAGTTAACAACATGTTGGTAAGTTCAAAATGGAAATGGCGGATGAGTGGTAAACATCCCTCTGCAAAGGATTTTATTATTCTGGGTAATGAGGTGCCACTCTTGGAAGGTATTACCAAATGGATTGAGACAAGCTATGAGAAGATTCTTTCAAAAAGAACGAACCACCTAACGTACCTTTCTTATCGTTTTTGGATGAAAAGCCCTGAAAAGCATTATTTCATTTGTGGTTTGGTAAAAGATAGCTGCGATAAAATAGGTCGTTCATATCCAATGACGATTATTGGAACTGGATTCATGAAATATTGGGAACAAAACCTGGATCTTATTCCCTTTTCCTGTGAAAAAACCTGGCTTCAAATGGAATCTGTTTTTGCAAGTAATGCAACAATTGAAGAATTCAAAGAAAGCCTGTTACTGATTCGTTCCCCCTTATCTGACTGGAAAAATATACGATTAAAAAGATTTCGAGATGTTTCAACCCATCAAAATTTTGAAGACGGTATATTTACCAATAGAAATAGTTTTGTAAAAATATTACCTGCAACAGCTCAGGAGAACTCTTCAGGCATTTCTGAAAGTTGGCATAGTTTTTTAAAAAAAAAGCAAAGTATTCCTAACAGTGTTTTTATGGGGGGCGGGACAGAGAACATTATGCTCGCAGCTTATTACAAACCGCTTGATGATAAAGATTTTTCAAGTTTATGGTTTCAGAAAAAGTGATCTGCACGGATTTTACAATACAAAGAAAAATGACACAGGGAGAACAATATGAACTTAAAAGATCTTGGAAAAAAAGAGACGCCTGAAGGTATTAACATTCAGGGTGAAGATGAGTTCTTAAAATTAAGAAATGAAATAGAGAAAAGAAAGAATATAGATTGGGTATTAGTTTCTAAGGAAGCTGCGAATATTCTTCATAATTTATCAAAAGATTTATTTTCAGCCTGTTACTTAGGTGTTGCGCAACTCCATCTGAATGACCTGAAAGGGTTTGAAACTGGCTTGGAAATTATATATGATTTAATTACTGTTCACTGGGACAATATTTATCCACCTCCTGAGCGTGTTAAAGCAAGAAGGAATGCGGTTGATTTTTTTGTCAAAAAGTCAGCCATTGCTTTTAATCACAAAAATTACCAAAAGATTGATAAAAGCATAATAGAAAAGATAAAAACACAGCTACAACAATTAGAAGATGCACTGAAAAAAGTACCGAATTTGCTGCCACCTTTTGAAAAATTATATGAAGCCATAAATAGAATACCTGTTGTTGAAAACAAGTCCCAAAAAATTAAGCAGCGTGAATCGCAAAGTAAAACTGATGACAAAGGTGAGGAAATAAACACATACGAAGAGCTTATCAATTTTACTCATAAAAAAATGACAGCGTTTCTTCCTAAAATCAGAGAAGATGATAAGACGTTAAATATTCCTCATATTTATCGCTTAAATCGATATTTTCTGTGGTTGCGAATTCATAATGCACCCCCTTGCATTTCTGGTACAAAAACAGATTTACCTAAACCCATCGTTAATATTCAGGAAATTTATAAAACAGAAAGATGGATTTCAATAATAAGAACTTCTGAGGGCTTATTACAGTCATCGCCATTCTGGCTTGATCTTAATTATTATACAGCAGAAGCGCTAAAAAAACTGGGGAATGATTACCACGATGCGCTTCAAGCTGTTGAAGAAGAAACGGTTTCATTTGTTAAACGAATACCTGAAATTGTAAACTTAGAATTTAATACAGGCACAGGCTTTGCAAATGAGTTGACAAAAGAATGGTTACAAAGTCTGCAACAGCAGCCCATCACGGGTTCAATATCAAAGACAGAAAGTGGGGCGATAGAGAAAGAAATCAATCAGGTTATACAAAATCAACCATTTATTGAAGCAGTCATGTCTATTCAAAATATGATATCATCATGTAAGTCAAAGAGTGATCAATTCGAATGTCGTTGGGCGTTGGCTAAACTTCTATTCAAGAATCATAAAACACAAAACGCATTACCGCATATTGAAATGCTGCTTGAAGATATTGAGTTATTCAGATTATTTGAATGGAGTCCAGGCAAAGTTTTAGACGTTTTATCACGTTCATGGCAAATTTTTAATCAACAAAGTCAGAATAAAGAACAAAGCAAGAATATTTCACCAGAAAAAATAGAATATCTTTTCAAACGAATTTCACAAATTGATCCACTCATGGCAATTAATCTTTTTGAAAAAAAATAATTTTTATTGCTTTTGTTTGTATTTTTTGTTAATGGATATAATATGTATTTGCAAATTTTATCATTATATAATAAAGAGGTCATAAATGGCAATTCACCAAACGATCAACCAAACAGAAAGAGTCGTTATTGAGTATAAAGTAACAAAAGGTAATGTTTCAAAACAGATTGAAATCCCTTTTAAAGTTCTTTCAATAGGTGATTATACCAATAGAAAGGATGACAAGTCCATTGATGAAAGGGAAAAAGTTAAAATTAACAAAAGAAATTTTGATGAAGCACTTAAAGAATTTAAAATTACAATAGACACGATGGTTAAAAGTAAACTTTCAACTATAGATTCAGAAGAATTTCGGGTTGAAATTCCGATTAAAGGAATAAAAAGTTTTGAACCGGACTCACTGGTAGAAGAAATACCAGAAATGAAAGAAAGGTATGAAGCGAGAAAAGCTGTTCTCGCACTGAAAGGGCCATTGGCTAATGATCCTGAATTTAAGGAAAAAGTTAATAATATGTTAAAAAATTCAGGCAACAGTGAATAAAGAATATTCAGGAAGGAGAATTAAATATGTCTGAAGAAGAAAAAGTCCAGGATTCAAATGAAAGCAAGGTTCAGGAACAAGAACAGGCGCAAAACAGTTTTTTTAGTTTGGATGATGTCATAGAGTCAACAGATAAAGCTTCAAAACTAAGCCTTGAGGAAAGAGGTGAAATTGATAAAGGCTTAAAAGAACTCCAAAAATGGCTATCAGCATCAAAACAATCCATCCAAAAGGTTGACAAATTCATAATTGATGAAATGGTTGCTGAGATTGACCAGGAATTAAGTCTTCAAATGGATGAAATTTTGCAAGATAAAGATTTTAAAAAACTTGAATCCGCCTGGCGCTCATTAAAATTTCTTGTTGATCGAACCAATTTTGAAGAAAATATTGAGATTGAGATTTTGAACGTTACTAAGGAAGAATTAAAGGCCGATTTTGAAGACAATTCCGAAATAACAGAAACAGCTTTATATAAACAGATTTACCTGAGCGATTTGGGTACTTATGGCGGAGAACCCTATGGAAGTATTATCAGTAATTATGAGTTTGGACCTGGTTCAGGAGACATCAATTTTTTATCTAACATTTCAAAGATTTCGGCAAGATCCCATGCCCCTTTTTTTGGCGCTGCAAGCCCTGAAATGTTAGGTGTTGAAAAATTTTCAGAACTTCCATCAAAGCAATTTGATTTTGAAACAAATGTAAAATACAAACGCTGGCGCTCATTTCGGGAGGAAGAAAATTCTCGTTACATTGGTCTTGTACTGCCACGATTTTTATTACGAATACCTTATGGAAAAGATCCTGGACAACCAGATAATGAAGAAAGAGTTAAAACGTTTAAATACCAGGAAAAAGTATTGGATACACCTGAAAATTACCTCTGGGGAAATGCTGTCTATGCCTTTGCTTCACGTTTAACTGAAAGTTTTGCCAATTATCGCTTATGCGTTAATATTATTGGCCCTGAATCAGGAGGAACAGTTGAACAATTGCCGATGTCTTATTATGAAACAGGTGGAAGTATTTGTTCAAAAGATCCAGTGGAAGTTAAAATATCAGATGGGAGGGAACTAGAGCTTGCAAATGAAGGCTTTATTCCTTTAGTTATGAATAAATCAAATGATTATGCAACTTTCTTTTCAGCAAATTCTGTTCAAAAACCACTAAAGTTTCCTGAAAAACAGGCGACTATAGATTATAAGATTAGTACAGAATTTCCCTATTTATTTATTGCCAGTAGACTTTCTCATTATTTGAAAATTATTCTCAGGCAAAAAATAGGAAGCTACTCTGATAAAAACAAATTGAAATCAGAGTTAGAAAAATGGATAAAACCCTTTGTTTACCCTGATCCTGATCCCCAACCTGCTGTTTTAAGCAGAAAACCCTTGAAAGAAGCTATCATTGACATAGAAGACATGGTTGATGAAAAAGATGGAGTTGAAATGCCAGGTTGGTATGTCGCGGATTTAAAAATAACGCCTCACTATAAATTTATGGGCATGTATGTTCAAATTTCATTAGTGGGAAAAAAAGATTAAAAAGCATTTTTTAATCAATTCTTTTTTACCCTTATAAAGGAGGAAAAAAATGCCGACCCCTGCCTATTTAACCATAGAGGGAGAAACTCAAGGATTAATCACTGCTGGCACTTTTACTGAAGAAAGTGTTGGCAATAGTTGGCAACAAGGACATGAAGATGAAATCATCGTTCAGGCTTATGAAAGTAATATCCATGTCCCAACAGATCTTCAAAGTGGGAGGCCGACAGCGCAGAGAGTTCATGAGTGTTTCATTATTACAAAAGTATTTGATAAATCGTCTCCTAAACTTTACAGAGCCTTAACTTCCGGCGAGAGATTACCAAAATGTGAACTAAAATGGTATCGAACAAGTCCGGCAGGTGCTCAGGAGCATTATTTTTCACAGATCCTTGAAGACGCGATCATCACTAAGATCAAATCTTATATGCCAAACTGCCAGGATCCTAATAATGGCACTTTTACGCATCTTGAGGACGTTACATTTACCTACCGAAAGATTACGTGGAAGCATGAAGTATGCGGAACTGAAGCTGAAGATGATTGGAGACTACCCGTTGCTGCTTAAACCTATAAAAGTTATCAGGATATTTGTTTCTTCAAATATCCTGATAATTTATAAATATTTAAGCCTGTCGTTATGAAAAAATCAGAAGCTTGTTTGAATTTATTTGGTGTATTTTCAAATAAAAAAAATACAAATACAAGAAATACCTTAGAAGGCGCAGAGATACTATTTAATCCCGACTTGTCAGAAATTCCAAATTAAACAACTTTAGAATCATTTACCGAAAAAAATATAAAATGTCCTCATTTCATTCGATAGATGAATTACAAGATGATTTATAGTCTTCAAACATATAGCATTATTTTTCTGATATCTGGAGTTTAAATGGCTTTTAAAAATAACAAAACGTTTTCATTTTATACAAAAGCATTTCCGGATGGGACATTTAGAGTAGTTGATTTTAGAGGCATTGAAGGCCTTTCCAGAATATATCAATATAGTATTACGCTGGTTTCTGATAATGCTGAGATAGACTTGAAAAAAATGATGCAGCAACCGGTTGCACTGATTTTTGAATGTAAGGATCAATATCGACCGGTTCATGGAATACTCTCTCAATTTTATCAGATGCATAAGAAAAATAAATCATCCTATTATCGTGCAGTCATGGTTCCACGACTCTGGATTGCGGATCGATATCATGAAAGCCAACTTTTTTTAGACAAATCTATCCTTACCATTATTAAAGAAATCCTTAAACAAACTGGTCTTACTACTGCGGATTATGAAATAAAAACAACCCGAAAATACTCAGAATGGGAATATATCTGTCAGTACCAGGAGACGGATTTGAATTTTCTCTCCCGTTGGATGGAGCGGGAAGGGCTCTACTATTATTTTGAACAAACAGATCAACGAGAAAAGTTAATTATCACAGACAGCAAAATAAGACATGCGAAACTGCCAGAAAAAGATTCTTTTGAATATGTGCCGGATACAGGGCTTCAAAATGAGGATGATGTAGTTAAATCTATTATATGCCGTCAAAAACCACTCCCCAAAAAAGTTATCTTACGTGATTACAACTATCGAAAACCTGCAGTTGAACTAAAAGAAGAAGCCACTGTCGACCCAGATGGCAATGGCGAGGTATATGTTTATGGTGATCATTTCAAACTGTCTAATGAAGGTAAGACATTGTCAAAAGTGCGCGCTGAAGAGTTAAAAGCTTCAGAACAAACATTTCATGGTGAAAATAATTGCATATTTTTTTCACCAGGCTTTTATTTTACTTTAAAAGATCATTTTCGACCCAATTTTAATCAAAAATATTTAATTACAGAAGTTGAACATGAAGGCCATCAAAGTGGTTTTGATGCGCGGGACAGCAATGATATATTGAACTACATCAATCAATTCACAGCGATTCCATCGGGCGTTCAATTTCGGCCGGAACGAAAAACAGCTAAACCCCGTTTTTATGGCACAATGAACGCGCGCATTGATGCTTCTGGTGATGGAAAATATGCAGAAGTTGATGAACAGGGCCGCTATAAAGTTAAATTACCGGTTGATTTAAGCGGATTATCCGATGGAAAGGCTTCCAGATGGATGCGAATGGTTCAACCATACTCTGGCATCGACCATGGTATGCACTTTCCGCTGCACAAAAATACAGAAGTGTTATTAACCTTTATTGATGGCGACCCTGACCGGCCAGTCATTTCCGGTGCTGTACCCAACCCGGATACACCCAGTCCTGTCACCAGTGAGAACCAGACACAAAGTATCATTCGTACTGGAAGTGGGAATGAGCTTCAATTTGAAGATACAGAGGGAAAGGAAAATGTATATCAATACGCCAAAAAAGATTGGACCATAAAAGTTGAAAACGATAAAAAACAAACCATTGGAAATGATGAGTCTCTTCAAGTTGATAATAACCGCTCCAAAACAATCAAAAATTCAGAAACCATTGTTGTTGAGGGAAACCGAAGTGAAACTGTCTATGGCAGTCATACAGAAACAATAAAAAAAGATACGTCTGTATCTGTTTCAGAAGGAAATTATTCACATAGCATTGAAAAAGGTACAGCAGACTATTATACAAAAGGGAATGTGTCACAAACAATAGACAGAGCGCTTTCAGTTACTGTTAAAGATGCCATTGAATTATCATCGTCTGCATCGCATGTCAAGGTCACTGCTTCTGATAAAATTCAACTCAATGTTGGAGCAAGCCAGATCACAATGGATAGCTCTGGAAATATTACAATTAAAGGCGTGAACCTTTCGTTTGAAGGCAGTAACATTTCAAGCAGTGCCAGTATCAATCATGAAACAAAAGGGACGAACGTAACATCTTCAGCAACAGCCTCTCATGAAATATCAGGTACGAAAGTATCATCAAGTTCAAATACGAGCAATGAACTGAGCGGCTTAAATGTTGACCTTAACGGGTCAATGAAGGTGAATATCAAAGGAGCGCTCATAGGAATGAACTCATAACTTAACAATGAAAAATGAAATGCCCCATTCAATTATGAAAAATATTATTATTGAAACCAAAAAGCCCTATGCCATCGTGCCCATGAAATCAGGTTACGTTTTAGAACAATATGAATCTCAAGAACAAGATCAATTGCAAATTCGCTCTCCTGAAGGTAAAATTTGTTTAAGAATACATTTGACACAGGATGGACCGCAAGTTGAATTGTCAGCAGCATCATTGGCAATTGAAACCAAGGGCAATCTATCGCTCCAATGTGATCAACTTCATTTACAAACGCAACAATCGTTTCAGATTGAATCAGGCGGGGATGTAAGTGTTTCTGCTGAGGGTGATATTAAAACAGAGGCCTTTTCACAACATCTTCATGCAAGGCGCGGCAATATTAATGCAACAGCAAATGATGACATTGATTTATTTGGCGAACGAGTTCTTTTAAACTCTCAGCGTTCATCAAATATAGCCAAAAAAATTGAATGAATTAGGATTTGTAACGAATGGAATTTATAAATGAAACCCAGTTTACTGCTGAATTGTTTCGAAATGAGCTTGAAGAAAATTTTATGTATAATTCTGTGTTGGTTCGTGTTCGGTATCAAATTGAAAGTAATAATCAATTATCACTAATTACAAGTGGCGATAAGGCATTAAAGGACATCAGACGTGAACCTGTTGAGGATGAATTTGGCATTATTGAAGCAGACCTCTTTTTTCCGCGTACAGCCACAGATTTGATCATTCTTGGGAATGCCATTTCAACAAAAGGGCCTGTTTCTCAAATGAGTGTCAATGTCTCAGTTGGGCCATACGATGAAACACTTATAGTTACAGGTGATCGTATATGGGAAAAACGATTGATGTCAAAATCATTGTATCCATCTCCCCCTGAATTATTTGAATCCATGCCACTGAAATATGATCTGGCTTTTGGTGGATCAGTAGTAACACCTCAAGGCGAACATCCTTACCCATCAAATCCGATTGGGAAAGGATACTATATTTCTAAAAATGAAGCTTTAGGAAATCCTATGCCAAATATTGAAAATCCCAATGACATGCTCATTGAATGGAAAGAACCCAAAAAACGAAAAGAACAAGATTTTTTGAACATACAACGTGATCCTGTTGGATTTGCACCTTATCCCACAAACTGGGCACTACGATTACTTAAAATTATTGAATGGGATCAGACGCTTCAGGGAAAATTAAATGTAGAGGATCCTGAACTATTAGCGCAGCAGATAGAATCCATTGATTTTAATCCGGACAATGGCATGTTTGATCGCGCACATCCACGCTTATCCGGGAAACAAATTATTCCAGGCCAAAACCTGAAATTGACAGGTATGAGTTCAAAAGGCACTATTATTGAATTTCAAATACCAGAACCTTCATTTGAATTAATGGTTCGTTTGGAGGATGATGTATTTACCAGAGATTTGGAACTGGAAGAAGTTTTTATTGATCTGAGAGAATCTATTGTGGATTTTTCTTTCAGGAAATTATTTGATTATGAAATTATTCCATACCAGATAAGGCAAACCACATTAAAATATAAATCAGAATAGAGACAATAAACAATGGCTTTTCCATGTAAAATAGCAAACCCTTTTATAAATCTTGACCTGCATGATGGTCTGTTTGTTATTTTTGCTCCTCCTTTTTTAATTCCTGGAAAAGCCATGCATGCGGGTGCGGGCTGTTTAATTACAGCGCGTGTGATGGGCGACAACAAAGAAAACAATCGAAAAATTTTAGCAGATGGACTTGAAGTTGTCAGTCAGGGGCATTGTGTTGAAAAAATCATTTTACCTCACCTGAATTTATTTCCATTTTTACCGGTAAATATCAATACGCTCATACCACTGTTGTTATTCGGCGCAGAAAGTAAATGTATATTTGCATCCCTGACAGTGAAAGGTCCGGATGGCCCTATTGCTGTTACTCCCCTGTATATTGTTGGCTTTAATCAAACGTGTAATGATCCCTGTTGTTTACCAACGTCTACACTTGTGAATTGGGGTACCGTTGATATTGGGTTTACAATGGCTGATTTTCAGGCAGGCTTAATGAGTCTTGCATTTGATGCAATGATTGAATTGGCATTTGAGTTTGGCCCCGCTGCTCTCGGAAAATTGATCCCTAAAGGTTTGAAAAAGCAACAGGCAATTGTCTTTAAAAAATTTAAGAAATATGGAGCTGTACAGCTCAAAAAAATGAGAAAACAGCTTGATTTACTGGGGAAAAAATTTGGGAAACAATTAAAACAAGGTTTAGATATTTCGAATAAAGCGAAGAAAAGTGTAACATCCTGGGTAAAAAATAAATCTGAAAGGCTAATCTCTAATCAAAGAAAGTTATTAAAGGCAGGAACAACTTCTATTGCAATGTGTATTGAGAATGCTTCAGGAAATATTAAAAGGATTGGAAGCAAGGCTATTAAAAAAAGCGTTTCTCTATCCCAAAAAGGAAAGAAGCTGTTAAAAAACGTTATACAAAAAACATATATGAAAAGGAGCCGGTCAACAACATCTGCCAACATGGGTGCAATTCTTGTAAAAAAGAAATGGAGAAGGTCAAAAAATGTCAGCTTACCTGCTAATGGTACTAATGTTAAATGGTCTAAAACCAAGCAACAACTTGATGATATGTATATTATGGCTGAAAATGCAAAAGATCAGATTGATGCTTTAGCCGATAAAATAGCTAACGAAACAGGCGGCAGAGTGGCTAAAGCACCACTAAAAAACCGTGAACGTGCATTAGAAAAAGCGATTCAAGATTACGGCGGAGATGCAACGAAAGTAAAAGATATCGCCCGTAATACAATCGTGGTAGAACAGGATCAATTTAAAAATGCAACTTCACTTATAAGGAATCAAGGTGCTAAAATCAAAACTCATGATGCAGCTTCTAATCCCTTGGGATACAGTGGATCGAACGCGGTGATTATGACACAGGCCGGAATACCAGCTGAAATTCAGATTAATACGCCAGAGATGATCTACGCAAAAGAAAGTCCAGAAATTGCCAAAGTCATTTTAGGTGATGAAAAATATGCCGACCTTACCTCTAAGTTAGGCCTTCCAGGTGGGCGAGGTCACTCTTTATATGAAGATTACCGGAGTCTTCCAGACGGGGACTCAAGAGCATCCAAAATTGCTGCAGAAAGTTGTGAGTACTACAATAGTATCAGGGAAAAAATAAAAAAAATCAGGGAGTAACCATGGGAATTCCAAAAGAACAGTTCAAAGACCGTGATGTCTTTATAGACTATGACTATGAAGATGTTATGTTCCGATACGATTATGCTACCCGAAGTTTTTATCGAAAATTCTACGGTGAATCGGAAGAAAACGAAGTCTTATATGACAATGGCTTATTGAATGATGCAATGATTGGCGGCGAAGAAATTGATATAACGACTTATTTAAATGGTAAGCAATTGAATAAAAATATAATGAAGTAACATCATTCAACTTTGGTTTTTAATGGCATGAAATATGCGCTTTCATTTTGTCAGGATTTTTTCATGAAGAAGCCAATTAGATCAAAGGGCATATTTCTTCGTGCCTTGAAATACCAAAATTCAATGATAATAAGGTATTTCTCCTTTATGATAATTTATAGATTTCACTGGCGAAATTTATTGGTGTACGGCGTGATGACAGAGAAATAAGACAAAGAGTTTATCTATGATTATGAAGTCAAGATTATTCGCAATTTCGGCGCATGCAAGCCAAAAGTATGGTGATATGCCTTATATATATCATTTAGAGATGGTAAATAAAATATTAAAACCTTATGGAGAACAAGCTCAAATAATTGGTTATCTACATGATACCATAGAGGATACTGAAATTGATTTTTTATCTATTAAAAAAGAGTTTGGACAATTTATTGCGGAAGCTGTCTTCATCCTTACAGATGAACATGGATTGACTCGCAAGGAACGTAAGAAAAAAACATATCAGAAAATGAAGCAAGTTTCTGGTAAAATGGAGATTGCGCTTGTTGTTAAAGCAGCTGATAGGTTATCTAACATAGAAGCATGCATTGATCTGTCTCGTCCTGATAAGTTTGATATGTACAAAAATGAAAATGACGCATTCAAGAAAGCAGTTCATAGAAAAAATTTATGTGAAGGTATTTGGCAAAAAATTGAAATGCTATTGAAAAGCTAATATTTTAAAATTAAAGAAATTACTTTTGAATGGGATGAAAAAATTCTAACTTGGAAAACCTCGAAAAGAAATTTTCTATTATCTATTTTATTTATTTAATAATTAATGCTTGGCTATTAAAAAATGAGAATGAACTATTATCTGCATACCTAAAGAAAAACATGATGAGTGAATATATATGAACCATATTTATCATTTTAATGAAGGAATATTATCGCTACCTGTAGGGTATGATGATGAAACATCAATAGCACTTGTCTGGCCACAATCGGAGGCTTTTTTATCCCCATTTAGCCTGACAATAGAGAAAGAATCCATAAACAATAACGATTTAGTCAACTATGTCGAAGAGCAAATAAATGCATTAAAAGATGAACTTGATGATTTCAGAGAAATAGATAGAAATGAAACTACAATTGACAATCAAAAAGCAATTGAAGTCAAATTTACCTGGTGTTCTGATGACGACGAAAAGATTGTTCAGAGACAGGCATTCGTTATACATAATGGAACAGCACTCATTTTCAATGGAACCATGATGGGTAAGTTTGTGAATGAAGGAGATAAAAAATGGAAAAATATTCTTAATAGTTTTATTTTTAGACGAGATAATAACGACGCATAGACATGATACCAGGCAGCACTATTATAACAGGAATAACACCTGATAAAACCAAGACTTTAAGTGTACTAACCATAATGCAATACACAGTAAGTCGTTCCGGAAACTGCACTCTAATAAATGAAAAAGTTGACCTAAACCAAGAGCACCAATATTATGAAGGAATTCAATATCCTGGTTATATTCAACCCTCGTTGTTAAAACGTGATATTGACATATATGCATACCGAATGAAAACCGACCTGGTCGTCCAGGGATTTGCCCGGTCTGAAAAAAAAGCTCAATCTTTGATCGTCAAACTACAATGCCAGGGGGATAAAGTAAATTTTTTCCATGATATAAAAGTTCAAGGAGATCGGGTTATTGAAAAAGGATTTCGCGGCCATCAAATAAGTGATCCGGAGTTTTTTACAGAAATGCCCATGCGATATGACAAAGCATATGGTGGAACGGATGAATACGCTGAAAAAAAATTGGCGGCTCCGGAAGATCTTTCATGGATGAAGGCTGTCGTTGGAGAATATGAAGACAGGGAAATCAGTGAATACTCTTACCCAAGAAATCCTTCAGGGAAAGGCTACTGTGTTGATTCTGAAAATCTTGAAGGCCTCTCTTTGCCCAATCTTGAATTTATCAATGATCAACTTTCAGTGGATCAACTGGTTTTGCCATTAAATCAATGGGATCAAAGGCCTTATCCAGCATCATTTGACTGGTTTCCACATGCATGGTTTCCTCGGGTGGCTTTTTTTGGTGACTTTCCAGAAACTGATCATGGGAGTGTGCCAAAAATAGAAGTTCAAAAAGGAATCCTGGCTAAAAACTTATTGCAGCAGGAGTTGATTGACAGGCCCAAGCATGGTTTTTCTCAAGGCGCACACCCTTTTTTATGGCAGCATCGATTAAATGGAAATGAAACCATTCACATTTCACATATGTCTGTTGATGGCCGAGATTTTTTACTGCGTCTGCCAAACCAGCGCCCGATTATCAAAGGTCGTTTTGCAAGCAAAAAAAGAAAAAAGTTATATCCTGAATTAGATCTCGTTTTTATTGAAACAGATAAAAAATTGCTAACACTGTTATGGCGTGCATCTACTTTGATTAAAGACAATCAACTGCGTATTGATTTTGAAAAACAATGTGAATATGATGTATATTTGCAGTAAAACATTAAAAGATACAGTTATGATTACCAGCTTACAGATAAAAAATTTTCGAAGTCTGAAACATATCAATCTATCATTGAATTCTCTGAATATCTTTTGCGGGCTAAATGGATCCGGAAAAAGTAATATTATTGATTCTATACGTTTTATAAAAGAACCTCTCAGATTTGGTTTAAAAGATGCCATTGCAAAAAGAGGAGGCTCTAAAGATATTCTTTTTTAAAAGCTCTAGTCAAAATGATGAAAACCTTTTTTCAGCTGGTGAAATTATGCGGATGGAAGGTTTTGTAATTCGAGAATGTGAAGCTTGTTTTTTAGCAAGCATAGAGAAAATTGTCAGAGACAAGAACAATAAGTTTCCACAAGATTTAATCTACACAAAAGATGTTGAGTCAAAAAGAGGTGTGAAAGAGTGGCTATCAAACCAACTTCCATCTGGTTATTCATACAAACCAACTGTTGACCAGGCAAGGTTGACAAATTTGATTGATATTCGTGCTGCGCAACAAAAGTCACGTTCATTTAGAAGATTATGCCTTACTGGTGAACAAATTGTAAAAAATAGATGAAAACATATCACTTTTGCCGAATGTGAGCTTAAGCGTTATTGTTCAAAAACAGGAGATATCGTTCTTGAGAAGATATATCAGCCATAATTTAGAAATAATAGACTGGCAAGATCAACGATCCAATGATGTTTGCAAGGAATTTACTGATTATTTTTCGGCAATACAATTTTTAAAACGTTTTCAATATGATACCTTAGCAATGATGGATATTCGACTTTTTGCCACTGGCGGTCTGTCTATTTGCCTGCCCGATTATAGTGATGAAAAAGTAGTTGAAATTGTTGCCTGGAGACTTCTTTGTGGGGAAGTCAAAATAGTAAGGTTCCTCAATCTTGATGATTTCCAGACGCATACTGTTAAACAAGGAGAGAGTCTGTCATTAATAGCGAAACAATATGACCTTACACTCAAACAGCTATTAAACGCAAATCCTGATATAAAAAATCCGGACTTGATCAATATCGGGCAAAGCATAAAGATTCCATCAAGTGTATCATCGGGGTATTATGGCGTTTTACAGAGTGAGTTAGAAAGTGGATACCAATCGAACGAAGACTTTTCAGCACCTAAGCAAATAACTCAAGCTGAAAGTAAAGAATCTCATAAAGGTTCAGCTACTATTATTATTTCTGTTGTTAATAGCTATGATGAAATGGAAGGCATAGCTCACAGCTTGAAGATAGAATCGACATTTGATAATAGAATAGAAAAATTTTTAAAAGTTAACAAATCCGATGCTGTCAGAATGGAATATGGTTTAACAAATCCTTTTATTGAAGGCACTTATAACATCTCTATATCCCCTTTAGCTCCTGAAAAACAGAAAATTGGACCAAAAAAGCTAATTGGAGACGATTTTAAAAAAACAATTCGGATATATGAAGGAAAAAAGAATACTGTCATTTTTAAAATTACAAGAAAACAAAGTATTCTATATAATATCCCTTTAACCTTTAAAGTAAAAACTAATTCCGAAGCTAATGATGAAATGCCTTACTATGAATTGCATAATTTTAATCAAGTCTCTAAACATGTTAGAATTATAGAATCTGAAGCCAACTCACAAAAAGTGGATGTTAATTTGATCAAATCAATTGTGTATATGGAAACAACTCATGGATATTATGATTTGCTTTTACGACCAATCGATAAAAATAAAAGTATTCTTCCCATGAATGTTAGGAGTGACTACTGGAAGGACTTAGGTTATAGTAGAGAAGAACTCAAAAAACCAGAAATCAATATAAAAGCTGGCGTTTTACTTTTAAAGAGAATATCGGAAAGAGTACAGCCAAAAACTATTGAAAATATATCAACTATCTATCAAAATTTAGGCGCTACAAAGTTAAGTGATTACGGTGCTCGAGTAAAAAAAATATACGATTTACAAAAGTGGAATAAGCCTGAAAAGAATCTAAAAACTCTTCAAAATGAGATTAATGAGCAGTTTTCAGAGTTTGAAAGATTAGACCCATTAGATCAGGTCAGAATTTTAAGGAAGATGTTTGGAGGGCATTAAGAAATATGGTTGAAAAGAATTTTTTCTTCAAAACATTTCCTTATTTTAAATTTTTTTTAATTGTATCTATTTCAATTTCATTTGTTCTTTCAGTCGTAATTATGCAGATAGCATTAGATCATAATCCAATGGGAGAATACTGTTATTCTCCAGATGATCAATCTTCAAATCAAGATTGTATAATTGATTGGAGTCATTTGATCTCACTTGGAAGTATAAATTTTTTTGGAATATTTGCATTATTAATTGTAGTTTATTTTATTTTTTTATTACCATTTCATCTAATAAATAGATTACTTAAACAAAAGAAAAAATAAGGAAAAGGAAAAATAAGGAAAAGGAAAAAGTGGGACATCATAACTATTAATTATTTTTTGATTATGGAATAGAATAGTCTATACACTTGATCTTCTTACTAAGGAAACTGTTGCCTCATAAACATAGCCATGTCATCTTTTGTACAGCGGTGAATTCTGAGATTGGAACTTAAATCCGATAAAGTATTAATAATATCATCAACCGCGCTGTATCGATCCTCTTTTTTTGGCTCCAGGCATTTCATTACAACATCAATTATTCCTTGAGGTAAATGATTAACTATCTCAATAATTGGTTTAAGCCTCTGATTTTGATCAAATTTAATTCTTTTCCCGCAAAGCATTTCATAAAATATAATGCCTAAAGAATAGATATCTGACTGTTGATCAATATTTTTATCTTCTCTATGCTCTGGAGACAAATAACCTTCCGTACCTTTTGGCACAACTTTTGTCTCCGAAGATAATTGTGAGCATCCAAAATCAATAACGATAATTCTTCCTTCTTTTGAAATCATAACATTGGATGGTGTGATGTCCTTGTGGAAAATCCCCTCTGAATGGATTTTTTTCAAGCCTTCACATATGTTTATGATAATATGAATAACATACTCGACATCCATTGGCTTATTAAGAGATTTCATAAGCGATGTAAGTGTTTCTCCTCTAATATACTCCATGACGATACAATTTCTGTATTTGTCTATCTTTTTCTCGAACAGATAAACTTCAATAATATTCAAATGCTTGTGCTTTTCCAGTACATTAAATTCCTGTGTCATCATCATTTTGATATTACGATCATTTTCGAACTCTTTTTTTATGTTTTTTATGACAACGTCCCGTTCGCGCTCAATATCGTGTGCCAAATGAATCTCTGTAAACATTCCCTTCTTATACAACTTTTTAATAATCTTATATTTTGAATCAGCACTGTGTTTTGAATCCTTTTTCTGGAAGGCAGGCTCTGAATCATCAGAGGTTAACTGGCCTGCAATATAAAAAAAGACAGGCAGCAGGGTCAGCGCCAAAATCGCAATAAAAATTGAGTAATAAAATTCTTGGTGATATGGATATTCCCTGGATGAAAGAAAATCATCCAATGCCTTTTTGTAAGGAGCCAAAAACATCTGATGCTGATGATTAAGCGAAGGAGGATCAAGATTAGATGTTAACAGGGTGAGACACATTTTTCCAATGTCGTTTTTATGATTATATATGGGCAAAATATCTGAAACAGACAATATTATTTCACTTTTATCACTGTGCTGGTGGATGTTTTTTTTATCTATTGATGAAACGTACTTTAATCGTAAGGCACTCATTCCAAAGTCATCGCTCAGGTACCTGTGTAGAGCCTTGTCTCCAGAAATTACTAAGAGGTAATCACAACCTTCTCTTTTGATATAAATATTATATATTTTTTTTACCAGGCTTTTTGCCGGAGCTTTATTTTCATAATAAGTTGTTATGAGCTTTTGAATTTTTCCGGCCTCAGGATTAATCTCATAGGATGTCTGGTTCGCCAGTGATTGAAGGTTAAAACAAAAATCATACACTATCGCATTGATTAAAATAGCGATAACAATGTAGATAATAATTAATATGTTCTTTAATTTTATTTTCTTCATAATATATTCATTCATGTCTATGGCAGATCAGAGGCTTTGATCCATATATAATTATGTCCAAATATTTTGAAAAATTTTGATGGATTATCAAGCAAAGACTTTAACTTTTTATATGTATTTACCAAGTAAGATGTAAGCTGTTCAATTTCTTCTATATCATAATTTTCAAGGTTATGAATCAGATCTTTCAGTGGTATCCTTAAAATTCTGTGCTCATCCTTTATTTGGACTCCTTTTTCTTGAAAAAATAATTCTCTGATGCTTTTATTTAAATATTCTTTTACATCTACCTCAGTGCCACCCTTTTTCAATATTTCATATATTAAATCAGTTTCTGGTTCACCGATTATTTGCTTTAAAAATTTATTCCAAATTTTAAATAATTCTTTACTATTCAGTTGCATCATATATATGCCGTCAAAACTAGAGAAATCTTGTGTAAGTATTTCAAGTTCTTTTTTTGAAAATAATACCATTTTATTAAATTGAGGTTCCTTGTCTGATTTATACAGGGGAGGAGAATACGGAACAAAGGCTTCTGTATAAAACTGCGCATCATTAGCAAGAAATTTTTTCAATTCTTTCGAACCTAGCTGGTAAGCGATCTTATCTCTTTCAGATCGTGCGGTAGTTGTTTTATATGCATCCTGTGCTTGTTTTTGAGAGGACTCGGAAAGGACATTAATTCCAATTGATTTTATCAGCTTGGAAACAATCCCTGGCATCAATTGAGGTTTATAAGAATTTTTTTTTAAATTGTCATTGGAAATATCCGGAGACCCCACGCGAATGGTATCCACCATTGAAATGGCCTCACTCAATTGAATACTGAGATTTTCGATCTGTTGTTTTATATCCTTTGATATATGTTCATGTTTTTCCTCAGACATTGTATTAACATATAGACAGGTTAAATTCCAACGGCTATCATCTACCTGGGAACATGTGTCTATTTCGCAATTCGTATTGGTAATTTTATCTGTTAACTGATTATAATATTTTTTATACTGGTCATAGGTGAAAATGCTTTCAGGAATGATATCAATCTTTTTTAATCTTTCTACTTCCTTGTAATAGATTGATAAAGTGTTTATAATAATCTCATGAATATCTGAACAAAAAAGTGATTGAGCTGACATATGTGCTTCATTTCTTGGTTGATCAATTATTTGAATAGCAGCAAGAGAAATATCGTATTGAAACAAAAGGCTGGCAATAGAGTAGGGTGTTAAGTTACTTTTGGTTTCATCATAATGATTTCCGGCATCTCCAATCACAATAATCAGCTTCATTGCGTTGTTTTTCCAGTTCATCTCTAAAATCGTTCTTTCAATTCCAAGAAAAAGAGCTTCCGGATAAGCACCATGATCATATAAATTTTCATCGTTCGTGATAGCTGTGACATCTGAAAGATTGGTATTGATTTGACCTTTGTCTTTTGTTAATTTTGATGGTTTCTCAAATACTTTATGCTTGTCCTTGTAATCTCTGTAAACCGCAATACCAAACCGAATGCTGCTCATATCATGCACGATTTCATGGGGGGGATTTACTGAATTCAAAGATTCAAGATCTGCCATCATTTGTCGTGCTATCTTACATGCAGCAGGAATATATCCTTCCATGCTTTTGGTACCATCTATTAAAAAAACAACATCCATACCTTCAGGGGCATTCCATTCTATTGCTTGAATAACACGCGGAACTGAGTTTGGAATACCGATATGACAATACTTTTTCTGTTTATTATAATGCAGAATGGGATATCTGAAAGCATCTTTTGGCCATTGTCGATATATTGTTTCCGGTTTTATTTCGAACTTATCTTCATCGATATTACCTCCATGTTGATAATTCGTCAGATCAGCTTCTGTTTTGAAATAATAGATTGGCTTTTCTCTATGCGCATTAATTTTATTTTTATTAATATATGGCTGTAATGCCTCCCTCGTATTCCAGGTAAGGATACGTTCATATGGTACCCACCCCAACATGACATTTTGAATAAAACCGTCATCTTTTTCTTTAGCAGCCGTATGAAAAACAGGGTTTTTTCCCAGGAGCAAATATTGCGGTTTTTTATTTTTTTTGGGGACTGGATAAAAAGCATATATATATGCCAATTCTAATATTTTTATTTCATTTCCGTAGGATGATGCCTTATCGTAGGGCGAACGTCTTGGTGTTACAGAGCGTATACTACCTGTTATTTTGTTCAGGCGATTAATTGGCAATGCTTTGTATGAAATTGAATTTCCAGTGCGAACAGCATGTGGCAAAATTACAAATTCCTCTATTCTTGCCCATCCTTTCTTAATTGGATTCAAGGAGCCTTCAATTTCAAGAGAACGTCCTTTTTTGTTCAAAACAAAAAATTTTTCTAAAAAAGATGCTGAATTAATCTTTCTTGTGCAGGTAGTATCTTGAAAAATTTTTACATTATCTTTATAAGCAAATACACGCCATCGCATTGGTGCAGTGTTGTACTTTTCGAGATCCCAAATATCAAATGGTGAATTATAGTACCAGGGATCAGGAGCAAGAAGATGTTTGCACTTTTTATCACCAGCAAAACATTCTAAATCTGTAAATATTAAGCATGATACGATAAAATAGAAAACAAAAACACCAGCAATATATTTATTTAATCCACTCTTTGCTACTGTTTTAACAGTTTTGCTATTTTTTCTTTGATTTTTTCTTTTGACTGGCATTTATGTGTCCCTCCGTTGGTTTGTTTTGACAAATTAGTAAGCACAGAAATATCAGAATCTCCTAAAAATAAGCAGTTAAACGAAATTTTATTTTTTTCAAAATCCTGGATATTCACTTGCGAAATAAGATTATCATTAATTATGGTGCGCCGTGTCGAAGGAATCAAATAGATTATTTTTTTAATAGCATACGATGGTTTAAACAAAGTTATTGCATGTTCTAATTGTTTATCCAAAGAAGTTGACGCCTGCGGATTAGGTAGCGCCTCCTGAATTTCTTCTGGCTCTTGTTTATATACCTTATCATTATAGCCCAGAGCCACATCCACTAAAAGTTCATTATTGATACCTTTTTGTTCTTTTTCATTCAGATAACTGATGACTGCTGATCTTGCATCAAGGAATGCATTAGGTCTTCTTGAATGATCCGCAGCCTCCAATATCAATAAAGCATGTGTTGGTTTAGGTTTGATATCTAAGCGTTTACTTAGTTTGTTCAAATTAACGTTGATTTGTTTGTAGTCTGTAAATTTTTGAAAAATGTTCGATGTACCCATGCTTCTATAAAGATTTTGTATATTTTTGTATAAAGTTGAAATAGTTCTGGTTTTTTTATCAGATATCAAGAAAAGTACTTTTTGTATAATCACCTTTAACTGATCAAACCGGTAATCAAGCTGTTCAAAAATTGGAGAGGTACCGTTTTCAAAAGCTTTTTTATATTGAACAGCTTCATGAATTGTAAGGGTTAATTGATCGTTTTCTCGCGTTGTTTTTATCCGTTGAATATGGTCTTTAAAGGTTTGAACCTCCAATTTATCAAAAGCATCAGATAGATTGCTTAAGTGTTGTTCTGATAGATATATAGGCTGTACATATTGATCAATGATTTCATTTATAATCTTTTTTGCTTCAGTAGTTCTTGTAATTGCATGGTTAATGTCTGCCAGGTTAAGGGCAGTCCTGGCTTCATTATAATTGTCAATGGCAGTAGTTAGTTGCTTACTTGAAATTTTATGTTGCTTGATCGAGTTGATTGCTGAATCTACTATATGTATTTCCTTCATTATATCATCGGGTCGTATCTTGATAATTTCATCTGCTTTCTTAACAACCTTTTTTGCACGTTTGAGCGTGTCACCTATGTTTTCGTCTTTCTCGAAATAGCCTTTCTTTAAATATTTTTCTAAGTATTGACTTTCTTTGTGAAAGAAGTCCCTATATCCCTCTATTGAACCAGATGTATTGCCTAACTTTATTTTCTTAACATGATCAGCCTTTTCTTTAGCGAGATGAACCACTGCTTTAGCGACATTTTTCACATATAGCTTTGCTTCTGTAAGCTTTCGGTTTAGTTCTGTGTTTTTTCTTTGCGTATGCGGGGTTTTGGTATCAGTCAGTATGTTTCTGGCTTTTTTTAATTCTTTCAAGCAGTTATTGTTTTTGACTAATGGTATTCTTGAGTAAAACAAAGAATCTTTTGATATTTCATTTTTCAATAGCTGTAACAAAGACTTGATTTTATAAAGAATTTTTTTACGCATCTCACGAATTGTTTCACCAACCATACGAGAAGCAAAGTCAATATTTTTTTTTATTTCAGGATATGTAAAAGCACCTGGTGCAGATGGTTCATCTTTTAAGAAAAGTTTACAAATATCATTCGCTTGTTCAAATGGCGACATCCTGTCACTATTAAGATTTAATGAAAATAATTCTGTTATTTGGGGATCAATTTTTTGGCATTTCTCTTGGATTGTTTTAAAAAAGCTTACTTTTTGAAGGTCAATTCTTTCAAGTAATAATTTCATTTCTTTTAAATTTTTTGCAATTGCAATTTGAGCGGTCCTGGCATTGCCCCCCCTTTGTGTTAAAAGCGTTTTATTCACTCTTTTAACCATTTCAATTTCATCTTTAGCAAAAACAGCGGCGGCCTTCTTTTTATCAAGATGCGCAATTTTATTGGAATATCCCTGCAATAAATGTTGATCCGGAGTTATATGATGTATATCATATTGATCAAGGGAAGAGCAGCCTGTAAATGTCGAAAAACTTAAAACATAAATGCTGAAAAAAAGTACGTACTGATTCGCATTTTCAAAAATAAAATAATGCATCCTTATTTCTCCTTTTAAATCAAAAATTAATGATTAAACCAAGCACAAGCGTATTATATTGTATATGATCAACATCCCCGAGGAGGCCTATTGTCATTTTCTCTTCAAGACCCAAAGCGATATTTGGGGTTAAAAAAACCTCTATGCCCAGTCCCAGGCAGAAGTCTAAACCATAGCTGGTAAAGCTTTCAACCTGATTTCTGAACTTCAAGTCCTGCATTGACACCATAAGTCCAAATCCGGAAAGCACATAGAATTCCATATTGTTTGAATATGGAACGTTTTCAGGAAAAGGCATCACGTATTTGAAATTCTCATTCAATGTCATAACAGAGAACTCATTATTTTTTTCATCTAATTTATCTTCAAAGGGACCAAGATATTCAAACATGGTTTCACAAGCAATATATCCATTACCATACAAAAAGAAAGGTTTGCCTGCGGCAAAAGAAATATTGTAAGAGGGATCATCAAATTCCGCTTGAATGGGCAGTTCAAACATATCTTCAGTATGACTGCTGCTAATATTGCCCTTCACAAAAAAGCCAGGATAAAGTTTAAAGTACCAGGAATCATCAAATGCGTGTGAGCGAGGACTACTAACCGCAAATATCAATAGAAAAATTAAAAATATGCCTTTTGTTTGTTTAAACCGGATACTTCTCACGAAAAATGCCAAAATGAAAGTCATGAGAGTATACAATATTAATCTGTTCGGTTGAGTTAGATGAGATAAAGAACTGGTGGAGATAAAGCACCCCCCAGCCGGATTTGAAATGCGTTGTTTATTAATGGACAAATCAATATACTTTGTTGTTTTGGCAGT
>Ga0272440_1000545_pt1 | contig 31808 bp, 10 predicted proteins | sample SSMMMBAug17_FD_192440 | JGI IMG/M metagenome (GOLD analysis project Ga0272440, IMG submission 192440) | Marine sediment archaeal communities from Little Sippewissett salt marsh, Falmouth, MA, United States - SSM-MMB-Aug17 | ecosystem: Environmental > Aquatic > Marine > Wetlands > Sediment ... | reverse complement strand
CGTTGCAGAATGACAAATGGGGGATTGCCGATAGGAAGTTGCCAAGCAAAAAATTTAAAAATGACCAATTTTTGTTAAGGGAGAAGTGTTTTTTTTCTTGACAAGCCCTTTAATGGGCGACCCCAATTTCCATCATAAGGTATATTATTTTCATTTAAAAATACTTTTTCTGCTATTCCTCTTTCTTTTAGTTGAATTTCACATTCATTTATTGCCTTTTGTACTTTATCTTCAGGAAGTATCATGATTTTGTCTTCAGGAAAATTAATGTTTGCCTCTTTGTTGATTATATGTTCATTTTCAGACAATATTTTATTACACTTTTCTTCTATCCATTTCTTTACTTTTTTGCCTTCTGATTCAGCCGTATTTTGTAATGTTCGTACCGGTGTTCCATCTTCACTCTCTTGATATCTTATTCTGTTGATTCTTAGGCACGTTTTTCTATATGAAGACTGTGTTACACCATCAACTATTGCTATTTTTTTGAATCCTATTGTTTTATAATATTCTTTTCCTCTTAAAATAGGAAAACATTCTTTGCTTGTATTGAAGTACTCCTTGTTTGATCTCAATATTCGATGGGTATTGAAATAAAATCTTCCTATCTCACCATCAATATTATATTGTTTTTCATTTACTTCTAAAATATCTTTTTCTTTTTTTACAGTCAAAGCTTTTTGTAGAGATAAATCTGTTAAATGATTTGATACTGCATCTCTTATTGCAGGAAAACTTGTTTTTAAAACAGCTTTTTCTATTTGATCAATTGATTCTGCTTCGCTTTCACTTATGATGAGGCTAAAATACCCATTGTTATTTTTTTTAGGCTTAACAACTTCTACTTGGTCTTTACCATTTTTTTCAATTGATATTGAAACTTTAATTACATAATTATTCTTGGTAGTTTCATTCATATTTCGACTCCATTTTATATCGATCACAGGATCATTATGACAATGTACAATGTACAATGTACAATGTACAATGTACAATGCTAACTTATTAATAAAAGATAAGAGATAGATTATTTTTTTAAAGAAAATGTATTAGGCGCTGTTCTTATAAATTTTTGCCCCTTATTCATCTTTTTTATAATAATTGATACAATAGAATCCCTTTCTAATTCTGTATCAAAGTCTTTTTTAGCTAATTCAATAATTTCAGTTATATGCAACGGTTTACCTGAATCTTTAAGTATTTTTTCAACTATTGTGCTTTTTGACGTACGTTTTTGTGGTTTTGATTCCTCCCTGAGAAATCGCTCAATAGTGTTGAGTTTAAGTTCAGTTAATTCTTTTTCATATTTTAAAAACTTAATAAACAAATCCATGCTACCCTCCAGATTATATGTTTAATTATTTTGAAGAAAATAATCTAATTAATTTATTAATTCAAGAAAGAATACATGAAAACATAGCGTATGTCAAGCATTATTTATGTACGTTAAATAATTTATAAACACTTATATATAATTGTTTAAATTAAATATAATACGTACGTCAATATTAGTGTGACAGGAATAAAGGTTGATTGATAAAAAATATTCAGAAAATAATTAAAAAAAATATGGAGAGAGTTTATTATATTTGTTATGCATTTCTATATATATTGAAGAAAGGAACAATATGATACTTAGTAAAAAAAAGCCCTTCGTCTTTGGTTGGTGAAATGATTAACTTTTTGGCGTTCTAAAAAATCTTTGAGTGTATCGCCTATATGCTAATGCTAACGTAAAACCGTTCGTTCCTATCTCCTATCTCAAATGTGATGGATACCCATGAAATGGACACAAAAAGGACGAAGATAGCCCCCAATAGCCCCCTTTCAATTCTCTCGTGTGTTTAAGCGGGATTGCCTTAGTCTGACGGCTATGACCTTTAGGTCAAGACGGGCAAGACTATTATAGAAGAAAAAATCAAATCTTTGACTTTGGTGGTAATATTTGATTAATTTTAATTGCACAGGTCGAAATTTTTCAAGAGTAAAATCACAATTCCTTGCCATATGATTTTTAAGTACTCCCCAACATCTTTCAATGGGCTGAAGTTCTGGATGGTATTGGGGGGTACGTAAAATAGTGCGCCCTGCTGACTCTGCTATTTGATCAATTTTAAATACTGGTTTAGGTTCAAATAACTTACATAACTTGTACAATTCAGGTTTTAACATATCATTACTCCATGGTATTCCATTATCATCTAACCATTTGCGAAATTTATCCCTTTTAGAATTCGATTTAGGAAAAAAGTTATCTACAGCTACGTTGTGATAACTGGCATTATCCATTATAATAATAGAATTTTTAGGTATATTTGGAAGTAGTTGTGTTGTAAACCATTTTGAAAAATTACTCCAGTCCATTTGACCATGATAATCTCCAGTTCTTTTTTTCGCCTCAAATACTAGTTTTGCGCCATCTACCCATCCATTCGAGGTAATTGCATTTACAATAATCAACCGCTGCCCTTTACCAGATGGCTTATTGACATTTGGTCCATCTTCTTCAAGATACCATGTAAAATGATTTGAATGGTTCTTATTAACATAGGTTTCATCAAGGTAAACTTCTACTCTTTTAAATGAGCCATCTGGGTTTCGATTTAATCGTTTTTGGCGTAAATATCGTCGCCTATTGAGAATAACATTGTCACGCTCTTTCAACGCAGATCGTCTCTGTTCTTTTCCATATGTGAACCCCCATCTATGCAGGGTTCTCCATAGAGTTGTTGTTGAAAAATTATATTTTGGATCAATTGATTTTAAATATTCACTAACTGTTTCAAGTGATGCATGTTGGCCAATCAAGTTTTGTGAACGAATATACTTGCGAACATGGGGAAGTAAATTATTAGTTATTGAAAATTCCGGTTTTCCTTTAGGTTTCGGCAAAGAGTCTGGAATATCCTGATTGTTCTTATTATACTCAGCCATTATCCTACGAACTGTAGCCTCTCCGATTTTTAACCCTTCAGCTGTCTGTTCTATAGACCAATTAGCTTTTTTTCCATTTTTAGCTCTCTCTGTATCATAAAACTTTTTTAAATTTATTACAAGTTGCTTCATTCCTTGAGTGAATTCTTTCCCTTGAAAAGACATTTTTCACTCCAAATTATATTTAAACTAAAAATCAAATACTGATTTTCTGGTCTTCATTAAAAAAAGTAAATAAAGATAAAGTAAGTATCAATATAAATGTATAGTGTCAATAAAAAAATATAAAGTCATATGAAAAAGAATCTATCTCTAGAATTATTGTTGTATCAGGCTGGGATATTGATAAAGCTAAGCTTGCAGTGTAACACTATTTAACATGAGAAAATATTGCAATAATAATAAATTCCTGTGAGGTCTGAAAAAACAATAAGATGTTATAAAACTTAACATAAAAATATCAAGTCATATGAAAAAGACTCTAACAAAAGGGAGTTCAGAAGGTGGTGCTGGTGTTGAAAAACTTTTTATCTCATAGAGAGGGCTGCCTGCACATGTTTTTCCTGCTCTAACTCTCCAGTAGTAGGTCGTGTTAGGGTCAAACGCATTGATTGATTTTGATAAAAAATTATTATCAATGCGTTGCCCTTCAATATCAACACAAGAAGGACAATAATAAGAATCATTTGCTAATAATTCCAATTCATCCATTGATTTGGATATAAAAATTCTATAGGCAGTTGCTTCGAGATCCTGGCTCCATACAAATTTTATTTGACCGTTATTAATTTCACTGTCCAGGGCATAAGGTTGAGATAGAGCAGGTGTTGGTGGGCACACTGCGATTTGATATTCACTGCTTTTTTTACCATAAACACCAATGAAATATCTTCCATCTTTAGTTGACGTAAATTGCAAATTTTCATTCAATATACCATCTGCATTTTGACAAATTGGATATTGATTATCTTTTGAAACATCTGGCACATAATGTCCATATAGATCTGCATCTCCATTATATACTTGAAGTGAAATATGATATTCTTGATTTTCGACTTTATCAAAACAATATAAGTGCTGCTCTCCTTGACTCACTTCATTTGGACGACGCATTTCTATTGAGGAACCAAATGCAATCTCCTGACATTCTTTGGAATGTAAAGCAACAAAATCTCCAGGTTTTTCCCAATTGTCAGTATTATTGGCATAACCATAAAAAACCCAATCGACAAAATGACCACGGCGAATGCCAAAATGAAGGTGTGTAAAATTATATCCGCCATTTTCATTATAATCATTTGATAAATAGCCAACAATATCACCTTTTGAGACTTGTGTATTTACCCCGGAAATACCCTCTGATCGCAAATGTCCTAGTACAGAACAAACAATACTGCCATCAGGAAGGGTATGCTCAATAATCACTACACGTCCATAAGCTGTTCGACTTCTGTTATGCTTCACAGTACCGTCTGCTGGTGCATAGACAGGTAACTCTTCCCCATTTGTAACGAAACAATCCTCGCCAAGATGATAACCGTTCATATCTGAGACCCACTCTCCAAAATCTCGTGTTATTTCCCAACCACCATTGTTCAGAGGATATCTGAATGTAGTTGCCGTTCGATTCGCGAAAGAAACGATCGGGCTAATGATAAAGAATAAAAGTGTAAAAATGAACACTCTTGATAATCGAATCGTTGATAATAAAGCAATTCTTTTTTTTAACATTTTTTTAAACTCCTTATTAAATTTTGTTTTTATTCACCATAAAAAATATATGTATAATAAATATACTTGAATCTGAATTTTTTTCTTACAATTTTTTTTTAAAGATTCTTTTATTCCTTCCGTCACCTTTGTAATTGGTGTATTAGCTTAATGTTTATTTTCTCCAACATTCACTACACATTCTTCGCTAATTTTCACCCAATACCCCATTCCCGGCTCAAGATGAATTACTTGTTGATAGGCACCATCCTTATAAGCAAATATCGCCTGAATACAACTTTCAGGTTCTGTTATGGGGGCAGCTTGAGTTATACTACTTCCAACCATATGCCAACCTTTCGATAATGTTTTTGTATATGCATTCATTGGTTCTGCTATTAAAGTATAGCTTTTGTCTGATGGTATTTTTATCCAGTATCCTTTACAGGGAGTGATTATATCTGCTTGAATATAGGAATCATTAGAGAATACATATGCAGCTTGGATCTCGCTAAATAAGCCAGATAATGAAAAATCAGATTGAAATGGTAATGAAGCCAGGTTCCAACCAGCTTTTAAATTGATTTGTATGGCTACCTGATCTAATGCCCAAATAATGGAAAAGGAATGTGTGGTATCATTACCTGAAATATTTATATTTCTTCTTTTTTTCATATCTGATATCACAATATCCCCTGTCAGTTTGTGACCATCAAGCAGGTAATATTGACCAATATCACTGAACTGTGATGGATCCCATTGCAAGACTACTGTATTATCACCTGGAATGCTTGTGCTGTCATGGGGATTGACTCTAATAATCCATTGATATAAACGTTGATTATTTTTTTGTATATAAACACTTTTTTTGTCATTTGATTCTGGTTTATAAATGAACAGACTACAAGAATAAATGAGGAGTTCATCTTCAGACTGAGTTCTTTCAATAATACTTGTGCCTATAAAAAGTTCACTTTTGCAAGTATTCCCATCAGCTTCAGAGATTCCCTTGATACTTGAACGCCATTCTAAAGAATTAGCGTATAATGCGGCAATAGTTGTCTTTTCTGATAGTTGAATGGAGACAAAACGACTGTAACTATGAACATCACCAGCCCATCCTAAAAAGTCTTCAGGATCGTCAATTTCCAATAGAATGTTTCTATTATAATCATATGTAGATGTATAGGGAAAACTGGTTATAACATCTCCATTGACTTTTATGGGTTTTTCGCTTTCAAGGATTAACATTACTTGTCTTTTTTTAAAGTTAACCTGAATAGTCAAATTCTTATTCATTACAGGCTGGATAATTTGCTCTATGCTATTCACATCTTTGACCCAGGAAGCAAATGTCCAATTATCTTCAGGTATAGCTTCAAGACGAATTTCAGTATCTGCTGCAAATTGATCGCACCATTCTGGAAGGACTGTCTGATTAGAATTTTTGGATTTTAATTGAATGGATCCCTGACCTTTCATATCCAGGCATAAGGTATAATACGTGGGATCAACAGCTATAGAAAAAATTTGTTGAATGCTTGTATCACAACCATTTTTATCGATACCGCCATTATCTTGAATGGAAACAGTTATATCAGCAATGCCTGTTTCATTGGGATTGGGTGTAAATTCCAATGTTCCATTGGGATAGATGATGGGTTGTTCTAAAAATAAGTCTGTTCTGTTTGTAAAGAGGGAAAATTGAATGGTTTGATTGTCTTCATATAAACCAGGATTCATTTGGGTAGCCCATTTGGTTATGGTTTGTTTTCCTTTGCGATTTTCTACAGTCAAATTGTTTCCTTTTATAAAGGTTGGGCAATCATTGACTGAAGCAATATAAATTGTAAATTGTTGGGATGGACTTCTATTATTGCCATTATTCAATATTCCGCCATCATCTTGTGCATAAACACTTACCTGGGTTTGCCCAAATGCGTTTTCAGCGGGTGTATATGTTAATAAACCATTTGAAGATATTTCAGGTTTACCTGAAAGTATTGATGGATTATCCATACTTTCAATAATAAATAAAATATGTTGATTTGATTCATTAATAGGACCAGTACTCATATGGTTTGTCCATGAAACAGTTTGTGAAGTATTATCTTCATCTACACGTATGTTCGGACCTTTGGTAAATATAGGTGGATCATTAACGGGTTTGACGATAAGGTTGATTTGTTTCGTAATTGTATAACTACCATCGCTGATGGAAACTGATATAACTGATGATCCATGCTCATTTTGAGCAGGTTGAATTGAAAGTATATTATTTGAAAATCTCAATTGATTATCAGGGAGTAGAGTATTGTTTAAAGAATGACATTTTAGGCTAATATAATCAGAGTCAGGGTCATTGATTTGTATGATTAATTGTGCTATTCGATCTTCATTAATGGTAAGCTTATCAGGTAAAGGCACTGTAAATTCAGGAGGGTGATTGATAAATCCTGTGATAGTAATATTGTCCCATTCTCTACCTCCGGAAGGGTAAGAGCGATTGCCATACTGTTGGAATTTAATTTGAGTATTTGAAGTAACTCTAAAATTAGGATCATATTTCCTCTGAATCCTTTCGATTTCATTATCTATATCAATGCTATATTCTTTTCCTATATTTTCAGTGTATAGTTTTTCAGTACCGATGATACGGTACCAGGTATAACCGTCGATACTGATACTTATGCCATCTGCCTCATAATGATCTGTGAATTGCTCTGGCAATGATATACATGTATCAAATGCTATCCCTATTTGAAAAAAGTTAAGTTTTATTTTTTCAAAAAAAGATAGATTAATATTTAAAATAGCTTCATTAAGGTTTGAGATATTTTCATTGGTATTATCCATGCGCAAATGTCCGGAGGTTACTTGAATTCTTCCTGTAGACATGGAAGAATAATATGCCCATCCACAGGCAGGCATATTGTATGAAAAGGTTTGTGAATATGGACTATGAACTGAAGTTAAAGATGAAATAGTAATAATAGCTTGTGTGGCATCATTAAAAAAAAAATCCTCTGAAGAACCAAGATTAAGGGAAAAGTTTTTTTCAGAATGGTTATCCGGATTATTCAGAATGGTGACATGAATATTTTTTTGTGTTTCATTGTCTTGAAATGTCAGTTCGCCAGAGGTGTGTATATAGTCTATACCTGCAACAGCAGTAGCGTCTTGTGTCGTATAAAAAAAATTGATGTTTTTTTGTGATTTATTGATAATTGGAATGGTGATAGTTGCGTTTTGGGTAGTAACAAATGTTTTTGTTCGAAACTGTATTTCAGAAAAAACAGGTTCTGGCATGTACGTTGGGTAACCATATCCTAACTGGCCATGTTGGTTGTCACCCCACCCCCAAATAGTTCCATCGTTTTTGAGAGCAAGACTAAAATAGTAACCAGCGGCCAGCATTGTGATATGATCCAGGCCAGATAACTGAACAGGTTTGTTTTTTTCAGTCAATTTTCCATCGCCCAATTGACCATACTGGTTCCACCCCCATGCCCAAACAGTACCGTCAACTTTAAGGGCAAGGCAATGTGAACTTCCAGCTGCCACCTGAATGATATTGTCAAGACCTGGCACCTGAACTGGTTTGCATTTTTCCAAATACTGATACGTCCCAATTCCTAACTGACCGTTACCGTTGCTTCCCCAAACCCAAACAGAACCGTCATTTTTTAGTGCAATGCTATGTGAATTTCCTGCATCAATCTCCGTTACATTATCTAACCTGTACACTTTTACTGGATAAGTTTTATCTATCATAGTTCCATCACCCAACTGGCCAAAACAATTATTTCCCCACGCCCATACAGTTCCATCTTCTTTTAGACCCAGAGAATAAGAATGTCCAGCAGCCAGCAATTTATAATTTTCAAATCCGATTATCTGTTTCGGAATATTTGTACTTAAAGTAGTATTATTGCCTAATTGACCAGATTCATTATTCCCCCAAGCCCAGGCATTGCCGTCACTATTCAAAGCAAAGCTATGATAATAGCCAACTGAAAGCTTATTTATTTCGGTTAGTCCAGGTATTTGAACAGGGGTGTTTTTATCTGCAATCGTTTTATCTCCCAACTCACCATGATAATTTTGCCCCCATGCCCAAATGGTGTTATCATCATTAAGAACCATGCAATGAGAAGATTTTGTCACCATCAATTTGACATTCTTCAAACCGGATAACTGTATTGGAATACTTTTGTTTCTATTTGTTCCATCACCTAATTGACCATCATCATTGTATCCCCAAGACCAGATAAAAGAGTCTTTTAATGCTAAACTATGATAAGCTCCAGCAGCCACCATTGTTACATGATTCAATCCGCTCACTTGTATTGGTATCTTTTTATATGTATTTTTTCCATCACCTAATTTTCCAGTTCTATTGTCACCAAAAGTCCAAACACTACCATCATTCTTTAGAATTATGCTATGATAATATCCTGCTGATATCATTTTTACATTGCTTGGTCTGTAAATTTGAATTGGCTTGTTTGTATTTGTTCTAATTCCACAACCTAACTGTCCATTATTATTATTTCCCCATGCCAAAACAGTACAGTCCTCTTTCATAGCCAGACTATGGGAATGCCCAGCAGCTATATATTTAGCATGATCAAAACCATAGACCTGGACAGGAATGAATTTATTTCTTGACGTTCCATCACCTAATTGTCCATAACGATTATTTCCCCATGCCCATATCGTTCCATCATTTCTCAAGGCCATACTATGATTAAATCCACTTGCTATAAGTACAATATTATTAAGTCCAATGACATGCACAGGGCTATTTTTTGATGTAATTGTTCCATCGCCTAATTGACCTGAATTGTTGTTTCCCCAAGCCCAGACAGTACCGTCAACTTTTAGGGCCAGATTATGGGATTGTCCAGCGGATACTGAAGTTATTTGTTCCAGTTCAGACACTTGAACTGGTTTAATTAAATTGTTTCCCCATGTCCAGACAGTACCATCATTTTTTAACGCTAGATTGTGAGCATAACCAGCAGCTATCAGAATAGTATTATTCAATAGTGATACCTGTACTGGGCTATTATAATCTGTTGTCGTTCCATCACCTATCTGACCAGAGGAATTTTTTCCCCATGCCCAAACAGTACCATCATTTTTCAAGGCCAGACTATGAAGATGCCCAGCTGCCAACATCATGACATGGGATAATCCGAAAACCCTTACAGGTACATTTTTATTAGTGGTCGAATTATCACCCAGTTGACCATATTGATTCCATCCCCATGCCCAAACACTACCGTTTTTTTTTAAAGCCAGACTATGATTCGACCCAGCTGAAATTTGAATAGCTTCATTTTGTATTGGATTTGATTGTGCAAAATTGTATAAAACCAATATTAAAATACTTGCATTGATAAAACTATTTTTAATCATTTTTTTCCTCCTGCTTGTAAACTTTACCTTTAAATTTAACAGTATAGTTGGACTTAACTAAAGATGCTATTCTTGCTCAATCTTAATCCAATATCCAAAACCAGGCCTCAGCATAAATGCCTGCTTATACCCTCCATTTTCATAACGAAAGACAACTTCGATAGCTCCTCTGGTGTCACTTCATCGTCTTGCTCACCAATTAAATGCCATCCCTCGGCAAAATCAATTTCAAATGAAGGAAATAGTTGGCCTGAAATGGAATATATTTTCTGTGATGGTATTTTTAACCAATAGCCTTTACTTGTTAACAGGTTTAACTGGGGTCTGGCTTAACTGTTAACTAGGGTAGATAAACAATAAATATTCCATAAATTTCAAATAAAAAAAGAGTTTTTTCCTATAACGCCCTTTTTGGTATAAAAAAAAAAAGCGTTATAGGCCCTTTTTAAAGCATCAAAATTGATATTTTTCTTTTAATTTAAATAGCTCGGCCTTGTTCGACCCCTATTTCCAAAATTTCCGAGGGACAGTTCTTTCAAATTTTGGTTATTCTCAAAGGATATCATTTTTTTTCAATATTTTTAATTTTTATTTATTAACAATATGTTAACAAATTTCAGACGTATTCTTTTTACATCGACAAGCATCTTGATTTATGACCTATTTAATTGATTTTTATAAAAAAAATGCTAAATGTCATCAAAAATTTCCAAAATATACAGGGAATTTTGGGTATAAAAACTCTTTATTCCAATAGTTTAAGAAAATTTATAAAAATTTTCTCCAACTGTTTAACAAATTTGTTAAACAGGTGGAAAACAAAAAACTCTTCCAGACTGATAAACTGTTATTGAATCATACGCAAATCAAATATAAGTGACTCTATCTGAGACTCATCTCACAACTTTGTTTCATTTTTACCATATATCCATCGCCTGGTAAAAATTCCGAAACCATTTATCTTGTTATTGGGGTTGTTATTTGGATCGGACCAAACTACCCGTGTAATTGGGGTCGGACCAAGCTAACCCATTAATATTTCGAGACTTTCACCTAAATAAAGGGTATTTTTACCCCCTATAACGCCCTTTTCGGTAGCAAAAAGAGCGTTATAGGACCTTTTTAGAGCATTAAAAATTAGTCTTTTATTAATTTAAACTACTTATCTTGGTCAGATCCCATCTTCCATTACCCATCTTCCATTCGACCCCATCTTCCATCTTAAACAATGGTATTATTTTAAATCAACACATTGCCATACTTAAACTTTGCAACATAAATCCCTCTTGATCCACCTCCCTTATCTACGTAAATGGCACTTGCAAGCACGTTTGAATAAACGCATAGAAAAATAACGAATGTGACGATGCTTTCTTTTCTCATTTTTTTTCCTTTCCTGGTAATTTGTTATTTATATTTGATGGATTGTTATTCATAAGCTTTCTTTATTCACCAACAGAAAATATACATTCCGCCGATAATTTTACCCAATAACCAAAACCAGGCTCACATTTATCAACCAGTACGTAAGAACCATTTGTATATCTATAAATTGCACTAGTTTTATCTTCTGGTTCTGGAGGAAAGGCGACACTAACAGCGCCTATTAAATGCCAGCCTTTATTCAACAGTATAGAATAATTTTCAAAAGATTGACCATCAATGGGGTATGATTTTTTAAATTTATTTTTCACCCAATAACCACTACCAGCATGGATATCACTTACAATGCTATAAGCGCCTTTTTCAAATTTATACACAATCTCTGCATCGGGAAAAATAGTAATCACCTTGTTATCAACAGGGGTCACAGGTAGTGACACCAGATTCCAGCCTTCTACAAGGTTCATCTGAAAAATGTATTTGTCTTCATTTATCACATAGGTTGTCTGGCTTGTTATTGTGTTATTTTCACCGATAAATTCAATATTTAAGCTTGTACCCATGGGAAACATGTCTTCCCATGGCAAATTAACAAGAGTTCCATTAACTCTGGCTTTTCCGGAACCATGCAAGGATAATTGATATGGAATTAAAACAAAGGTTGCAGTAATCGATATGTTTTCATCCATTGTAAAACTGTAAGGATTTTTAGTATCAACCAGATCTCCTGTCCAGTATGCAAATTGATTGTTGTCTGATACAGCTTCAAGTTCAACCAACGAATTTTCATCAAAGGCATGTACGTAAGGAAAAGTGTTTAAAACCCCATTAATTTTAACCTGCCCTTCAATCATACTTCCTTGAAAAAGGCTTAAAAGATAACGCGTTGTTTCAGGAAACCAGAAACCGCCAAAGTTGTCATAAGTGGTTCCAGAGGATTTGCCTGTTGCCGATGGTTGTGCCAGTGTAAACATGTGATGATAATTTGTTGAGCTTGTAAATCCACTGCTTTGGCAGAATACATCTTTTGTTATGATGTAGTTTGGGCTTGTTTGTTTGTCTGCTAATGCGGATAATGCGATGAGTAAAATTAAAAGGATTGATAATATTGTTTTTTTTTGCATTTGTGAATCCTTTTTCTTTCTAATAAAATAACGAATTAACTAGCTATCACTTGTAAATAATAATTTTTCTATTTAACAATGCTGGCCCATTGCAGGTCATCCTTATTTCATACTCATCAATATTTCCTGGTGCGATAATCATATTACTACCGTCTCCAGTACTTAAAGTCATTCCAGAAGGAGCTTCATATCCACAATTTTGACTACAAGGACCTTGACCACAATTTGTTGCAAAAAAACTAGTTTTTCCTTTCCAGTTTGTACTTTTTAACTTTGTTATTTCACCACCCAAATAATTCCAGTCTGGCCATAGTGAAAAATGATTCAAATTATCAGAATAGACATCTTCTTCTAAAACATTTGTTTCTAAATTCCAAACTCTTATTCTTAACCTGTTTGTGTTTAAACACCCATTGAAAGCACTATCATTAGTATCATCTCTTGTTGTATTGATAAACCCTGCACATTGTTTCCAACCTTCAGGCGGGTTTGAGTCAGTTACAGAATCACAAGAATGAATATTAATTGTTGTGCATCTATTATCACCTTTTCCATTGATATTCTTCGCTGCTACACAAATATCACCAGAAGATGCCCTGGCAAAATTAACAGTAATAGATTCAGTACCTTCACCTTGTACTATAGTCGCCCCTGAAGGAACGATCCATTCATAAGAAGTCCCACTTTCAACAGTTTCAACAGAATATTTTTCTTCAAAATTTGAGCAGACAATTCTGTCGCCAATAATCTTTTCAGGTGCTTTAGGAGGCGGATTGTAAAATTTTCCCCATTGCTTTCCATTACAAAATTCCATCATTTTCTGCTCAGAATTATAACGAATTGCTCCTTCCAAATTTAAATTACACTCATTAAATCCGCCCACTTTAAGAATTCCTGTCATTTCAATGCTTCCAGATACATTAACATTACCATCTATATCCAATTTAGCTTCTGGTTCGGACTTACCAATACCAATATTTTTATCAGAAAAAATATGCTCACCATTTTTTTTCCAGACACCATTTATCAAATCTTCACCTCCACCAGCATTCAGAATATACAGACCACCATCAACACATGGAACTCTTCCTTCAGCAATGGTATATAATTCAGCGATTGATATCTCAGTAAGTGCACGATTCCAAATAGCAAGCTCATCTATCAGGCCTGAAAAATAATAATCAGTAAGACCACCTACAACAAAAGGCTTGTTAACATCTGTGGTTTGAACAACATCACCTTTTGTCTCTTTTAATTTGCCATCCACATAGAGCAAGATTGTTGTTTCATCTCTCACACCAACAATATGATGCCATTCATTGTTAAAAACATTATCAGCGGTAATTACTCTTTGCTTCCGCTTACCTTCACCATTGGAGTTAATTCGAAATTGAAGATCTGCAGAACCTTCCTCATTATTGCCAAATAACCAGCCATAATCATTGATATCATCACCCCAGTTGTTTGCTTTACTCATGATAACCGCCCATTCTGCTGGTTTTTCAGCTTTCATCCAAAAAGAGACGGTAAAACTCCCTTTATCAAAATCCAGGTCTGAATCATTGTTTTTCATAAGATATTGATTTTTATTTGCGTCAAATTTTCTGGCATTTCCAATTTTACCTTGAACAATTTCAGGATGATTAAAGGCTGCTGCATGATCTAAATGTGCTGAGTCAAAAACCTCAGAAATATTTGAATCATCCATTTTCCAAAACAGAACAATGCCATCAACAAGTGGACTATTTGAAAAAAAATCAATACCAGGAGATCTGGCAAAGATTTGAAAATAATCTTCTTTGATTTCCGGCGTAAAGTTTGGTTTCTTTACTTGTATCGCTGATACCCCATTCTTGTATGGCATTGCATCCTCATGAATTTTACTTGCTGTAATGGCGCCATCAGCAATTTTTTCGGTTGTGATGGAACCATCAACTACAGATTCAGCCACACCAGCTCTCATTGCAAATACAGCGCTTGCTAATTTTTGTCTTGGCAGCATTTCAGGATCTTCTTCAACGCTTATACTCAGGTACAAGTTATCTTTTGCCAATATCCCGGCAAGCGGTTCTGATTCACCTAAAACAATATTAAAAACACCTTTTGTAACTGTGATTGATGGATGAATTTCTGACCATAATTGTTTCCCACCAGTTTGGGCATCGAATATTTTTAAAACAATACGTACTGATACATTATCTAACATAATGCCTTGCGTGTCTGTCAGGTGTCCCTGGTAGTTAATTGTCATGGGAACTGCGTGGAGTGTATTTGCTAATAAACTACAAATCGTTAATAATAAAATTATGAAAGAAATCGTTTGCTTAATGAAATATTTCATTATTATCTCTCCTTTATTATTGATACTGGATATTTATAGTCTAATCTGAGTCAATCCTTAGTTCTGAATCATCATTAACCTTAATCCAATATCCATAACCAGGTTCAATTGACGTGGCTGGCCGATATGAACCATCAACATATCGATATATTGCCAGAACTGAATCATTGGGAAGCGTTATTGGTATTGATATTTCATTGATACTCCCGATTAAATGCCATCCTGAATCGATATTAACTGTATAATTTGTGAAAGGAGATCCAAAGATTGTATAATAAATATCTGATGTCACTTTAATCCAATATCCTTTTCCGGGTTCAAGTTCGTCTACCACTGAATAAGCGCCATTTTTGTATTCAAAGGCAACGAGTGAACCAGGAAATAAATCATTACGATTAGAAGTTTCTGTTATCAGCGGAATGGAAATTAAATTCCAGCCTTGTTTAAGATGAAAAGTGAATTCAGATTGATGGTCAATAGTTAGGCGAACCCCATAGTCACTATTGGATTGAAAATTCTTTAAAATGCTAAGATCGTTGGCAGTATTGATATCAATAAAAGTGACAGTTTTTGTACTGTACTCAGTTTGTTCACTTGCATCCCAAAACTTAAAAATGATTGAATGTCCTTCAGTAAAGCCATTTCCAGAGCCATCATCTTGTGATGTCGTTATTTTTAATATATTTTGATAAGATAATTCCTGATTGATTACACCTGCGCCCACACATTTATCATCATCAAAAATACAAATTTCATCCCCTGGTTCAGTATCAATACCATCAATCCCGACAATCCATAGCTTCATACTGTTATATGGATTTCCCTGCCAAACAGGCTCGCATTGTTCTGTCACTGAATTATATTGTTGGGTTCGAGTAATTGTGCGTTTTCTTTTGCTTACAGACTGTTCATTCAGAATTAGGTCTACATTGTCTGATACTTTGATCATGTATCCCTTTCCAGGCTTAAAATTATCAATTTCATTAATCCAGCTTTGCGAAAAGGCAGAGTAAATGATTCTATTACCTTCTTCATCAATGATTTTTTGTAATACATTATTGTCAATTAAAGCTTGTGCTGCTGTCAGGGCATTTTGTGATTCTACAAAAGGATATCCAATCTTATTCCAACCCATTGAAAGAGAAACTGTAAACGGTGATTCAACAGGCATACCTTCAACAGAAAATTCATAATCACTTTTCACATTTACATGATACCCTTTTTCAATACTCATATTGCCAATATCGTTTACCCAATTTTGTGTAAAAGCAGAATAAATGAGTCGTTCTCCATTTTCATCAATCATTTTGACAAGCACATTGTCATCTATTAATGGTCGAACAATTTCCTTGATATTCATGTTTTCAGGTTGAACATTAAATGAAATGATGTTCCATCCTTGAGTCAAATACAATGTTTGATTTAAGGTTCCAGGTTTTAAAATTACTGCACGATCATCATTGCCTTTAAATGTATTGTTTTCAATTGCTAATCCTGTGCTAACATTAAAATATCCTTTTACGCTTACACGAGATTCCAATTGTTGATCTTTTATCCAGATTCTATAGTATATGATATTTCCATCTGTAAACCCATTACCACTGCCGTCATCCTGAGAAGTAATCACTTTAATGATTGACGAGTCATCTTTTATGATACCTGCACCAACACAAATATCACCATCAAAAATACCTATTTGATCACCTGTAGATAAATTCAACACTGTTAGAGTTTCTGGAAGAATCCATATTTTCATACTATTATATGGTTTACCAGGGTTAACAGGAATAAAATGATCATCTGTATTTTCATCTGCTTCTGTAGTAAAAGTACTTATTGAAGATTCAGTTTTTTCTCCAGATTCATCTTCAGAAATAATTTTCCAATAATACAATGTGTTATATTCCAATACTCCAGTATATGAAAAATTGAGTTCATTAAAAGTTTCACCAATTTGAATTAATGAATCTGTATTATCGCCTAAGTAAAGAGCATAAGTGAGATTATCATCACTGTCAGGATCTCCACCATTCCATTGAAAATTTAAGGGATTTTGAATTGAAATATTTGACTGGCCAGGAGTGGGAAATGTATGTACAGGTGTGTAGGGTGTTGAATTAGAAATGGGATTATGAATCTCTTTTTTTGCTATTGCAAAGTGCTCATCAAAAACCCAACAAATAACAGGCATTTCCGAAACAGTTTCAAACTGGTGTTGGACTGTTAGTTGATTGAGATAATCTGTATCAAAAATACCATCACCATTAAAATCCCATCGCACCAGCAGATTTTCAGTAGGCGTTTGTTCATCAATAGATCCGGAAATATCAAAAGAAAATTCAGTCGCAATGCTGCCTTTTTGTGGAAAAACTTTTAAATCAATTTTAGGCGGAGTATTATAAAAAGGACCACCTTCAATGCCGAGAGTATTTTTTGTTCCATCGTGATTTCTATATATTAAATCTTCTTTTCCAGCATTTCGCAAAGTAGAAGAATCTGATAAGTGATAAGTTTGAAAATCTTTAAATTCAGGATCAAAATACATGGGGACTTTTTGTTGTGTTATACGAGGGCAGTTACTTGTAAAAACATCTGCAGTTGTATTATAAAAATTATTATGACTGATGATTATGTCACCTGGAAAATCTTTATCATTATTAACAAAAATACCGCCGTGGTAATGATAAGTATCTGTTCCATTGTTTTCTCCAATATCAAAGCCATAAAAAATGTTATTTTGAATAACAGGGTATTGATTGAAATCATATTTTTCAAGTTTTATCCATAATGCTTTAACACCATTGGAATAAGTCTTTTCTTCAGGTCCCACATTAAAAACATTATTATAAAACTGGCAATGGGAAGAAAGGGAACCAGAGTAAATATAAGCATTAGAGTAATATGTGCTATAATTTGTAAAAATTGAATTTCTAATAATCGTTCTGTTATCAATAGAATTCATATTTAGTTTTGGAACATTCTCTAATTTGCAATTTGAAATAATTACAGGTAAATCACCATAAGTGTAAATTGCATACGAATCTATAAAAGTTACATTGTTTATGGAAGATTTTGAATAAAGCTTTGTCTGACTTGTAATAATAGATACATCATCGCGGCTTGCCCCCTGGAGCTTTACACCTGTTTTTAATATAAAGTCAACCCAATCATTATTTTGTTTCGTTTCATAGGTACCAGGTAAAACAAATATGATATCACCTGCCTGGGCATTATCAGCAGCATCGTTAATATTCTCATAATCATCAGGAACAACAATGATATTACCTTCAGGAAGGTATTTAATTGTATTTGAGATTATTTCTGACCAATTACCTTTTTCATCAGAAAATTTTGCATAAACAGTTCGTTCACCTGACTGCGTATTTCCGCCAAAGGCAGAAATATCCCAATTCAATTTCTTGTTTGAAATCTGCTCAGGATCAGACCATGTAACACCATCATTGCTAAATTGCATTTTAGAATTTAAGCCAATGCCATTGATTTTATCTTTAATGTCATTATATATTGTTACAAACAAACTTTGAGAAAAATAATCTCCACCATTAATTATAATATCTCCCACAGGGCCTTCATTATCTTTAATGTATGGATCGTTATATTCTATCGTTTGATTTGCATATAAATATTGAAACTTGACATATGGTTTATAATACCCTGGGTAATCCTGAGGAAAAATTGCATACATTCCGGACTGTAAATTGGTTTGATTCTGTCCTGCATTAACTGTACTGACTGATCCATCAGGGTGAACTAGCATATAGCGTGATGAAACATTTGATGAAAAATCGATATTTCCTTTTGCATTACTTTCATAGGCTCCGATATCAGGTTTAGAACCAGCATAAGGAATAGAGACATTCGTACCAGAATCAATGCAAGGCGAACTTGATTGTAAACGAAAATCTCCAGAATCAGGATTAACAAATAAGGGATTTTGTGAAATATTTCCATTTTTTCCTGTTTGATCAAGCAGACGTGAAGCTGCATCATCATAATTTTCATTTGAATTACCATAAACATTATTATTGTAGAAAAAGAATCCTTCAATCGTATCAAGCTCAATTGAAACACCCCTTATATTATTTGTAAAAATATTATTCTTTATTTGAATATTCTTTCCATTCCAAAATTGGAATGCTGCGACTTCACCCAAATTATGAAGTGTATTGTTATAGAACTTGAGGTTATCAATACGATCCAAACGAACGCCTTCCTGGTTATTAAAAATGAAATTATTTTTAATTGTAATATTTTCTAAGTTATCATAGTTCATAATTGGCTGGTCAACATCTTTGATAATACAATTTGCCAGAGTAGAATTACTTCCGGCAAAGGCGACTGCCTGACTATTCCATCCACTAGCAGCAGGTGATCTTATCAATGTTAAACCTTCCACTCTATTATTATGATTAATGACCAAAACAAATGCACCTTCTTTAGAATAAAGTGTTGTTTTATCAGCACCTTCACCAATAAGATTTATACCATTCCTTAAACAAGCCCCTACATGTTTTCCAGTATTATTTTCAAAAAATGGGAATGTTTCAACTTCACTTGTTAAATCATAAAAGCCTGCAGTAATAAAAATTGTATCACCTTTTTTTGAATCAAAAATAGCTTTTCTAAGACTTGCATATATTGTATCATTCAGAATAATATTTCCGGGTTGACCTTTTTCAAGGGATATTGTGTCTGAATAGACAATAGAAACATTTTCTGAATTATCTTTAAATTGTGCATAAACTGTTTTTTCGCCTGTATTTGAGCTTCCGCCATATGCATACTCAGCCAGATTCCAACTGGAAAAAACAGATTTGTAACGATACCAACCCGACCATGAAATATTATTATTGCTAAATCTCATATATTCAACCTTACCCTGTGAGTCTGATGATGTCAGGTTCAATGTTACTGATACAGAGTTTGTTTTTGAATCTCCAGAATTGATCGTTATAGAACCTGTTGGGGGAGTTGATTCTGGTAAAATTTTAAAACTATTTGCGTTAGTTGAATCTTCATCACCATCTTCATCCACAACCTTTACTATCCAGGAGTATTTTTTATTGTATTCTAAATTGTGCACTGTAAAGCTCGTTTCAGTTGTACTTTCGATAATTGGATCTTTGGTAGCTGGTGCCCATTCAGCTAAGTAGACAGTATAGTAAAGGGGTTTATTGCCATTTTTGGCAGACCAATTCAATGTAACTGAATTGCCAGAAATTTCCGCATCATCCTCGGGTGATAACATTTCATTTCTAATATATGGCTCAACATCACTGTACCAGTCAAACGTTAATGTTTCGCTCCAATCACTTGATATATTGGATTGAACAGATTTAACTCTATAATAATATGTTACAAAATCATTATTAGACCTTGTCTCCTTTACCGTATCATATGAGGAAAAGATTTCAAATTCTTCAAGGTTAGCAGTAAACTGATCATTTGTAGATTCTTGTAAAACATACCTTACAATCCCTTCTGCTTTGTTCCATGCAACTCTGTAAGAATATTTTGTCGTATCAACTATTTTCAGGCCTGTTGGTATTGGAAGGACATTAATAATAGAAAATGAATTGCTTTCCACCCAATCAGACCAGGTTCCTTCTGCAACTCTTGCGCTAACACGAACGGCTGTAAGATCAGCAGATTCCTCTGGATACCAAATCATTTCACCATCATTTTCTGTTTTATAAGCCACTAAACCCCAACCAGAATTATTTTTATTTTGTATCCAGATTTCAAGCTGGTCATCAGATGTTTGTGAAGAGCTTGCATTCCATGTGATCCGAAAAGGTTTGTTAATTTCGTTTCCATTTTCATAAGAAACGGAAACATTGCTAACAAAAGGGAGTTCAGAAGGTGGTGCTGGTGTTGAAAAACTTTTTATCTCAGAGAGGGGGCTGCCTGCACATGTTTTTCCTGCTCTAACTCTCCAGTAGTAGGTCGTGTTAGGGTCAAACGCATTGATTGATTTTGATAAAAAATTATTATCAATGCGTTGCCCTTCAATATCAACACAAGAAGGACAATAATAAGAATCATTTGCTAATAATTCCAATTCATCCATTGATTTGGATATAAAAATTCTATAGGCAGTTGCTTCGAGATCCTGGCTCCATACAAATTTTATTTGACCGTTATTAATTTCACTGTCCAGGGCATAAGGTTGAGATAGAGCAGGTGTTGGTGGGCACACTGCGATTTGATATTCACTGCTTTTTTTACCATAAACACCAATGAAATATCTTCCATCTTTAGTTGACGTAAATTGCAAATTTTCATTCAATATACCATCTGCATTTTGACAAATTGGATATTGATTATCTTTTGAAACATCTGGCACATAATGTCCATATAGATCTGCATCTCCATTATATACTTGAAGTGAAATATGATATTCTTGATTTTCGACTTTATCAAAACAATATAAGTGCTGCTCTCCTTGACTCACTTCATTTGGACGACGCATTTCTATTGAGGAACCAAATGCAATCTCCTGACATTCTTTGGAATGTAAAGCAACAAAATCTCCAGGTTTTTCCCAATTGTCAGTATTATTGGCATAACCATAAAAAACCCAATCGACAAAATGACCACGGCGAATGCCAAAATGAAGGTGTGTAAAATTATATCCGCCATTTTCATTATAATCATTTGATAAATAGCCAACAATATCACCTTTTGAGACTTGTGTATTTACCCCGGAAATACCCTCTGATCGCAAATGTCCTAGTACAGAACAAACAATACTGCCATCAGGAAGGGTATGCTCAATAATCACTACACGTCCATAAGCTGTTCGACTTCTGTTATGCTTCACAGTACCGTCTGCTGGTGCATAGACAGGTAACTCTTCCCCATTTGTAACGAAACAATCCTCGCCAAGATGATAGCAGTTCATATCTGAGACCCACTCTCCAAAATCTCGTGTTATTTCCCAACCACCATTGTTCAGAGGATATCTGAATGTAGTTGCCGTTCGATTCGCAAAAGAAACGGTCTGACTAATGATAAAGAATAAAAGTGTAAAAATGAACACTCTTGACAATCGAATCGTTGATAATAAAGCAATTCTTTTTTTTAACATTTTTTTAAACTCCTTATTAAATTTTGTTTTTATTCACCATAAAAAATATGTATAATACATATATACTTGAAACGGAATTTTTTCCTTACACTTTTTTTTAAAGAGTTAACCTGATCCGACCCTATTTCCAAAATATACAGGAGATGTTATTGGGGGTGTTATTGGGGTTATTGGGGGTCGGACCAAGCTAACCCATTAATATTCAATAAATTTCACTTAAAAAAAGGGTGTTTTTCCCCCCTATAACGCGCTTTTTGGTATCAAAAAGAGCGTTATAGCTACCATACCTAAAAAAACGGATGGTATTTTTACGAATAAATTCTATAACGCTCTTTTTGGCCCCAAAAAGAGCGTTATAGGTCCTTTTTCAAGGGTAAAAGTCAATATTTTTCCTTTGATTTAAATATTTTGGCTTGGTCCGACCCCAATTTACCCCCAATTTAACAATTTTCCAATTTTACACGACCCCAATTTTACCCCAATTTTCAATTAATAGCCAATTCGAAATTCAGCTTCCTGCTGCATTTTAACCCAATACCCAATTCCTGGTTTTAGCACAGAAACTATTTCATATTGTCCTTCTGCATATTGATAAAGCGCAACAATATTATCATCTGATGGTTCTGTTTCAATATCTATCGCTCCGATTAAATGCCAACCTTCTGATAATAATGTTGTGTACTTTGTGAACAGTTGTCCGACGATATTATATTCAGATTGAGAAGAAACTTTGATCCAATAACCTTTACCGGGAGTAATTTGTGATGCAGGATAATAAGAACCAGCTTTATATTCAAATGCAGCGATACAACCTGGGAATAAAACATTAACATCCATATTTTCAGGTATTATTGGCAATGAAATCAGGTTCCATCCGTGATTTAATTTCAGACAAAACGCCTCAACTTTTTGCCAGATGATTGAAAAGTTTTGATATGAATTACCAGTAATCTGATATTCCGTTATACTTCTCATATCTGAAATTAATGTGTCTCCTTTACCGTCATGCCCTTTTAATAGCATGTAGTTTCCTGTTGAACTCAATGATTGCGGATTCCAACGTAATGTTGCTGTAGTATCAAAAAATTGATTTCCAATATTTCCTTGTGGATCAACAGAAATGACCCAAATGTGTTCATTATTATTATTGCTTTGCTGAATATTTTCTGAACAGGTGTTCCAATTGATATCAAAAAGTTTGACATCACATGAATATAATTCGGGCAAATTAATTTCAGCCTTTGTGTATGCTTGTGAAGCAATTCCTATATGTACCGTTCTTGAATATTGCCCTATAGATTCTTCAACCTTTCTTTCTGCTGCTATTTCGGATTTCCATATGGGTATCGGATAAAAAACAGGCGTTATATTCATGTTGGAATTTAGTATAAACTCAAAAGGATTTTCATACACTTCCATATTATTGCTTTTCCAACATTTAAAGGTCTCTGATTTTGAATGAATACTTACCATTGAATGAATATCAAAATACTGATTTACTGGAAGGGAATAATCCTGATGATTAATTGTTATAGCCTCATGTCCATAAATATTCAAAAGAAATTGTTGAATGGATAAATTAGCAGTAATGCTTTTTGCCCTGTCCATCGTTATACATGTCGGGTTTTGTGAAGTGTGGATATCACCAATCCAGTCAACAAACATCCAGTCAGTATTTGGAAGAGCTTCAAAACAGACCTGTTCCTCAGCACCAACCATTTTCGTCCAGGGAGGGAGGGTATGAATACTATTTACACTTATTTGACAGGGATTATTGGATAAGAGCGTTAATGAATATTGTTCAGCACGAGATGTTGTAACATTAATTTGAGCAGGTTCAGAATCAAAAACACCATCATTGGTGTAAAAAGTAAACGTGTCAGCTCCCCAAAACCATTGATTTGGATTGTATGTCAGATTGGGAGGCTGCCCTGAAATCTTACCATTATGAGGGGGATCATAAATGGCATATGTGAGATCGTCCCCATCTGCATCATTTGCAAATAAAGTAATATTTATCGGGTTATTCTCTGTCGTGTTAACTGTTTGAGAATGAGATACAGGTGGATCTGGGACAGGATATATGGTCAATACAATGTTTGCTTCATTTGACGAATACTCTCCATCATTGACTTTAAATGAAAAGTAGTCTCTTCCATTGTAATCCTGATGTGGTCTGTATAAAACAAAATTGCCTTCTGGTTCTAGACTACCGTTCGTTGGGTGGGTAACAATGGTATAAGTCAGGTCATCGTCATCTATATCTGAGGCCTTCATCAGCAAATTTAAATACCTATCCTCATCGAGAAAGGCGGTACTATCCATCGCAACTGGCGGATCATTGACAGGAAGAATAGATAAAATAAAGTTGGTAGAAGCTGTCAAACTATTGGAATCATATACTATCACACTGATACTTACCTGACCATTCTCATTGGCAGTAGGTGTAATACTCAGTATTCTTTCTGCACCAGCCCCTGAAACTGAAATGTTTTTGTTTGCGACTTTTGTTGTATCTAATGATATCGCAGTTATATTCAATGCGTCGGTACTTGTTTCAACACCATCAATAGTGAAAAGTATATTGGATATCATCGTATCTTCAGGAATCGTTTGTGTTTCTATTGGGAATATTTTAGGTGAATTGAATTCATATGCACCGATATCTACTGTTTGTAATCCGATTCTGTTATGACCATCCAGATCATAAGGTATTTTTTCGCCTGTAATGCCATCTCCATCTGAATCCGCAAGATCATTTGGGATAGACTCATTCGTTCCAGCATTGATTGCCGGTGAACCATATTGCAAACGAAAATTTCCTTCAAGAAATGGTGGGGAATATTGGGATGCAGGCTCAATAAACAGAGGGTCTTCGTCCAAAATGTTCGTACCATCATAGCCTCCCTGAATGATACAATTGGTTATCGTATAATTTGAAGAGTTTATTTCTAATGTTTCAGAACCTTTGTTATTCCAGATAATGCTATTGCTCATTTGTATATTGGAAGAATAAATACAGACGCCACTGTCTTCTGCTAAATTTCTGGAAATAGTTGAGTGACTAATAAAAGTACTTGGAGAACCCTTTATATAGAGTCCGCCACCATTCCGTTCTGATCTATTTCCTGTAATCATTACATTGTTGATAAAGGAACTGCTATTTAAAAGTGAAATGCCACCGCCATCAAATCGTGATCTATTTCCAGAGATAATAAGGTTGTTGAGAATTAAATTGGAATTAAAGCAATTGATACCACCACCAAAAGGATGAGAGATAACGGAGTTACCATTAATAATTTTAACATCTTTTATACAAACATTTTGTGCGGATTCAACATGCAACACGCCAAAAGTGTGATTGGCATCTAATATGGTTTTTTCTGCGCCTTTTCCGGAAAGCGTTACATAACTGACCATTGAAACAGGAAAAACAGTTCCGGTTTCAGGGCTATATGTTCCGCCATCAAGATAGATGACGCGAGGGTTTGTTTTATCAGCAAGGATAACAGACAGTGCATGATTGATATTCTTAAATGGTGAGTCTGGAGATGTCCCTCTATTTGAATCGTCACCTTTGGGCGAAACATATAAATCAGAAGATATTTGCTCGTATTTAGCCTTTTGGATGTCAAATGTTAGATGATCTTGTGGATAGACATGAAAAGGTGTAGGATGAAGAACTGAAAACGTTTCCAATATGATCTTATTTGGATCGGATTGACTAGTATTATAGATATCACTTCCAAGGCCAGCTTGATTGTCAAAAATGCTACATTTTTCACTGGAGCTGAAACCAAGCTCACAGCCAGCAATCATATAGATTCCTCCACCATTTACTGCCTGGTTGTTTGATATTAAAACGTTGCTTTGATTAAGCATTGATTGTTCACAGAAAATTCCACCGCCAAACTCAGATGATACATTCTCGGAGATATTAACGTTATTAAGAGATAATTGGTTTTGCCAACCACCACAATAAATACCTCCACCTCGAGATGCAGTATTTTGAAGAATCATTACATTATTAAATATAGTTGAGGCTCTCCCAATAAAACAAATTCCACCCCCATCACCTTCTGCTGAATTTTCAAAAATTTTTACATTGTACATTTCTATGTTACTTGAACAGTATATGCCTCCACCATTCTTTGCAGTATTTTTAAAAATTTCTACATTAGTTAATTTTAGGTTAGTATTTGAACAATATATGCCTCCACCATACCACTCTGAATCATTTTCTGTAATTATTATATTGCACAAATTGGGACTTTTAATAACATCATAACTTTCAAAAAATATTCCTGCACCGTCACCGAGAGAAGGAGCGGAATGTATATAATGAGAGTAGTTCTTTAAAATGGTTACTTTGTCAATATCTGGCTCAGAATTATAACAATAAATGCCAGCTCCAGCCAAAGCCACACTTCCGGAAATAGTTAAGTGTTTAAAAACAGGGCTTGAATTTATACAATATATTCCGCCGCCTGCAATATTTTGAGGAAAATATCGCTCATAATAGTTTTGCTCGAGAGATTCATCATATTCAACAGCAATACCAGAAACGATATAGAAACCATCCAGAACAGCTGTTGAACTCACATTCCTGCATGTAACGACAGAAAAAGCGTTTTGCCTATATACCAATGTTTTTTTGTAATCAACAATATGTGTATTTTGTTCATCCATGTCATAATACCAGTCATCTCTGCCAATGTCTCCAGATAATATACTATAATTCAATGTCCAGTCTCTTTGATCCAGATTACTTTCTGTTCCAGCAAAACCGCCGTAAACAGCGACATTATTTGTTAGTTGAAATGTATCACTAGCTTCGGTTCCTGGAACATATTTACCGGCTGCGACCCATATCTGAGTATACAATACACCATCTGCCTGAGAGAAAGCTGATTGCAGATCTGTGTAAGCATTTTGCCAACTTGAACCATTATTGTTTCCAGCTGCGTTTTCATTAACATAAATGGGACGAGCGTAAACCCAGGTGTTACACATGATAATTGATATTGTTACAATGACGATACAACAAAATTGGAACTTTTTCATTTTTATATCTCCTTTTGCTATTGCTATTGGTCGGAACAAGCTAATTATTAAATAAAAGACGAACCACTCATTTTCATATCAGAAAAACGACCTATAACGCTCTTTTTGGGGGTAAAAAGAGTGTTATAGGATTTGGTTTTACCAGGGATGGGTTACAGGTTTCAAGCGACCATAAACTCTATAACGCTCTTTTGTTAATATCAAAAAGAGCGTTATAGACTATTTTTCTGATATAATAATGAGGAATTTATATTTTTCTTTTTGAAGGTTATCTTGGTCAGACCCCAATTTCCCCTATGGAATGTCCCACCTGAGTTCACTATTGTTATTTTGACGAGTATTTTTTTCTTTTCCATAAAAAAAAGGATTTTGATAAATACAAGTATAGTTAGGTGGATCAGGAGGGGCGACTTCTTTAAGCTCTTCTGGGGAAACACCTAATATTACTTTATAACCTTCGTCACCTTCGTCATTATAAATTTTATTATCATCAGAAAATCGTTTTACATGTGTACCTGCCTCCCTTTCTGGCACAGGTTTGGAAGAAGGCTCTGCATGTAGTATCGTTGCCCCCAAAAAAAGTAATATCATTGTAAACACAAGAGGCGCAAGAAACTGAATCATATAATTAGTATTACTTTTTTTCATGAATAGATAAAATTTTTCATTTGTGCCCCCTATTGATTGTACTATTTATTTAATTTTAACCCAATAGCCAAATCCTGGCATCAATGTAAATGCTTGTTGATACCCACCATTCACATAATAAAAGATGACATTAATTGAACTGTTTGTCTCTGGTGTTATTTCATCATATGCCGCACCAATTAAGTGCCATCCATCAGAAAGTTCAATGGTATATGAAGGGAATGGCTGGCCTGAAATTGAATATGTTTTTTGTGAAGGTATTTTTAGCCAATAGCCTTTACCTGGTATGATATTCGTGACAGGACAATATCCGCCATTTTTGTATTCATAAGCAGCCCGGCAATCTGGAAACAGGTTTTTAATGGCAGTATTCGATGGTATCAAAGGAATAGAAATCAAATTCCATCCTTGATCTAAGTGAAAATCAAAGGTTTTGAATCTATGCCAGATAATCGTAAATGGTTTGTATGAGTTATTGGTGAATTGATATTCAGTGGTTTGGCGCATATCTGAAATTAAAATTTCATTTGTTGTATCGCTTTTTAATACATACTGACCTTCTGATGAAAAATCATCTGGATCCCATTTGATGCTTGCTGTCGTTACTATTAATGGGTTTTCATTATTGCCATGAGGGTCAACGGCAATAATCCATTGATATTCTCCATCTGTATTCAGATGAATATCTTTTGAAAAGGCATTGAAATCCTGGTCGTACAGTACAATATCACAAGAATAGTTATCCGGAAGGTCTGGTGCGCTCCTGGTATAAGCCTGTGATGCCGTGCCAATAATTACAGACTGACTTTGTACAATCGTTGGATTGTCAACCAGCCGTTCAACCTGGATATTTGCCTGCCAGTCGGGTACAGGATAATAATGGGCATTGATTGTCATATTTTCATTGATATTAAAGAAATAGGGATTATCAATAATATGAGTATCTATCTCCCAGTATTTGAATAGTTCGGATGCGGTTTGAATCATGATGGGTGCATGGATTTCAAATATTTCGCTGAACGGCAGGCTGCAAAATGAGTGGTTAATCGTAATGGGTTTACTGCCCTGAATCGTTAATTCAAATGTTTTTATTGTCATAGTGGCAGTAATTGTCTTGTTTTGATCAAGTATGACACATGCTGGGTTTTCATTACTTTGTAGATCCCCCGTCCAGTTGACAAATTTCCAATCCGTATCAGGGATTGCTTCAAAACAAACTTTCTGATCTGCTTGAAACTGACTGTCCCATGGAAGCAACACAGATGATGAATTAATGCGGACTGTACCATATCCTGTTCCGATTAATTCAAGCAAATATGTTTCACGACGTTCCACTGTAATAGATACAGTTGCCGGGCTTGAGTCAGAAATGCTGTCATTGGCAATAAAGGAAAAGGAATCTGTACCGTAAAAATGAGTGTCTGGTGTGTATGTCAGATATGGTGTTAATTGGGTTAGTATGCCGTGTTCAGGTTGATTTTTTATTTGAAAAGTCAAGGCTTTGTTATCCGGACTATATCCTGTCAGCGTTATATTTACAGGCATATTTTCAGTGGTGGTAACTTCTTGTTTGATTGCCTGGGGGATGTCATAAACTGGATAGACAGTTATCATGATTGCGGCGGTGTTGGAATCAGTAATACCATCACAGACCTTAAAGGTAACTTCATCCGGGCCATTATAGTGTGGACGTGGGGTGTACAGTGCATTGGCGCCATTCAGTGATACTGTACCATGTGAGGGAGGGGATAAAATATGGTAAGTCAATGTATCATTATTATCATCTGTTGCGACAAGTTTGATGTAGATGTGCATATCTTCATTTACGACAATATCTTTACCATATGCAACTGGCGGAGCATTGATCGAGGTAATGTATATACTGACAATGGCTGTGTTTGATACCGCATTTTCATTGTCATGGACTTGATATGAAAAGGAATCTTCACCATACTTGTCTTGGAAAGGGATGTATATGAATTCACTAGCGTTTATTACGCGAACAGTTCCCTTAACTGGATTTGAAACAATGGTGTAAGACAAAAATGAACTATCAATATCAAATGCGTTAAATTGCCCGCTGATTGATTGATTTTGTGTTGTAAAGAATTCAGAATGGTATGCTACCGGCGAATCATTTATAGGCAAAACATCTAATGTAAAAGATGTGGATGCTGTCAGGCCTTGTTGATCAATGACCATCATTGTAATGGAAGTACTGCCATAATTGTCTGTTGTCGGCGTGATTGATAGATAATAATTATCAGATGTACAGATATAAGATATGTTGTTTTCTGGAACCAGATTTGTATTTGAAGAAATAAACTGAATGTTAAGATTACAGTCGCCGCCTGTTGCAGTAAAAGGAATAGCGACAATTGATGTGTCTTCGTTTATTGTTTGATCCGAAATGATGCCAAATAGTGGAAGATCATTCACGTTGACACGAAATGAAATGGACGAAGCATGATTTTTCGAATCTGTAATATCAATTGAAATTGTTGCGGTGCCTGTTTGTGATGACGTTGGTATTATCGATAAATACAATATGTTTTCAGCACAGGTATAAGAAATATTCTCAACTGAAATAAGATTTGTTGTTGATGAATGAAACGCAATATCATAGCTACATGCAGAAGTTTCTGTACCTGTTATCCTTATCGGAATCGCAGAAATTAATGTACCATCGTTGACTACCAGATCATCAACGGTGCTCAATTGGGGATAATTACTGATCAAGACAATATACTCTTTGTTGGTTCCTGAACAAGCTTTACTGGTTAATATATTGTTAATGGTATCGTTTGACGTATTCCTGCTGGCCCAACTGGTATCTGTATTTCCCCTTCGAGAGAAGACTCCTAAACCAGCAGTGTCTGGAGTATGTTGATGATTTTTATAGTCATATTCAATATCATAGGTAGGAAAAGAACCTTCAATAAAAACACCCCAATAATGATCAGTTTGAAAGCCAGAATAAGATGTTGAGGCGTTGGATAGTTCATTGACAAGGTACAATTGTATACCTTCAAAAGTACCGCCAGCGCCTGTTACGTGAAAGGTGTCCCCATCAGAGTGAGAGAGTGTGATATCGAATTCTGATGGGATGCTGCCATCATAGTCATAGATACTTCTATCACCCAGTGATGCTCCCGAAGTTACCCAGTCATTACTTTCCATATTGGTCAGCGTGCCATGGTAACCATTACCAGATAAATCTTTTATTGTTGTTCCTGAGATATGGTCAAATCGATAATATAGAAGCAAATTACTTTCATTACCTGTGAGTTTCTGGCACATGTTTTGACGAATTTCAGATTGAGAAAGCGCTTTGTTCCATATCTGAACTTCATCTACTAACCCACTGTATGCTTTGTTGGAACCCGTATAGTTTCCAATTCTCATGTTGGTATTCTGGGCAACAGGGGATTGATAAGTTTTTGTATCCAGAGAAACACTGATACCATTGACATAACATTTGTAACTGGATCCATTTCCAGTCACTGCAATGTGCTGCCATTGATTTGCCTGTAAAATACCAGAATCTGTTTTTGCTCTGTATTGACTGGTTAAAGTACCTTCAATTTGTAGTTTAATCATTCCATCAGGTTCAATTTGCAAGGTATATCCGCCTTCCCCATATAAGCCATCAGATTTATCAATAATTTTTTGGTAAGTATCTCCTGTCAATGTTGGTTTTATCCATAAGCTAAAGGTAAAATCCGAACTAGCCAAAGCAAGTGGATCTGATGAAGTCATGTTGCCCAAATCAATAAAGTCATCGATACCATCAAAATTTAATGCATATCCTGCTCCTGGTGGAGATACGATCACTGTAAAAGTTGTTGTATCACTTAGTCCTGCTGAATCAGTTGCTGTTAAAGTGATCGTTACTCTATCATGCTGGTTTGTATTTGGCGTCATTGCCAAAGTAAGAACGTGAGCAACACCTGCAAGTGTATGTAATGTTGAATTATTCGTTGATCCTGTTAGTATTATTCCAGAGTTTGGTAAAACAGTTTGATTAGAGGATGTTGCTGTGATTGTAATTTCGTCAGCTTCATCATCA
>Ga0272440_1000544_pt1 | contig 31813 bp, 26 predicted proteins | sample SSMMMBAug17_FD_192440 | JGI IMG/M metagenome (GOLD analysis project Ga0272440, IMG submission 192440) | Marine sediment archaeal communities from Little Sippewissett salt marsh, Falmouth, MA, United States - SSM-MMB-Aug17 | ecosystem: Environmental > Aquatic > Marine > Wetlands > Sediment ... | reverse complement strand
CCTATGGTGATAAAATATAATGCCCAACGACCGGCATAAGCAAACCGATACGTATTTTTTAATGTCTTAAAAGTGCGGATTTGTTGCATGCTTAAACCACTATTCTCACAAAAAATATATTTAAGATATGTCGAAATAAATTTAAAACTACTGATTTTATAAAGATATTACATGTGAATTAAAAAACAATTAGATTTTATAACCTTATACGCATGAAAATGCAATAAACATTTCTTTGGTGAGTCGCCAATTATTATTTTTCAATGGTTTATTCAAATCATTTAAACTCCCATAAAATATATTGACGAATCACTGAACAAATAATACTATTTAATAATTCTATACCGTAATTTTTTCGATACCGTTGTAAAGATGGCCTTAAGGTTCATATGGAATGCTGATGATAATATATTATTGACAGGACATGAAGCTTACATCAAAGAAAAAAAGGTTGCTGAAGCTGAAAAGAAAAAAACAAAAAATGAAAAACAGAAAGCTGATTTGGAAAAACAAAGCGCTGATAAATTAGAACAAGAACAGGAAAAACTAAAAAAAAGAACTAACTCTCAGGCCATTACAATAAAATGGAGCAACCATTATTTAAGTTAGGTATTTAAGAAAAGGCAAGCATAATTATGTCAACAACAGAAGAGAACGTATCACCTGCTAATTTTAACCTGGATAAAACTAAAGGGGCGGCAAAAAAAATTAAGACAGGAGAGGCGGCAATTTCTAAAATCAAACGGGGAAGCCGTGTTTTTTTAGGGACGGGTTCAGGAGAGCCCCAGCATTTGATTCGTACACTGGTTAATGATAGAAATATGCATGATATCATGATTTATCAGATGTTATCATCGACTTTAGGTGATTATATCAATGATGAAAGTATAATGCGTCGTTTTTTTATCAAACTGTTTTTTATTAGTTCACGTATGCGTCAGGCTGCTTTTGAGGGGAAAATTGATTATATTCCAGCTTATTTATCAGAGATTCCAAAACTTTTCAGAAATAACCATATTGGGCTTGATGTTGCTCTTGTTCAGGTCAGTCCTCCCTGTCGCTTTGGATTCTGCAGTCTGGGAGTATCTGTAGATGTGACCTTACCCGCCATTCACGCTGCAAAAATGGTGATTGCTCAGGTAAATCCTAAAATGCCACGTACAATGGGTGACAGCTTTGTTCATATCGATAAAATCGATTATCTGGTTCCTTATGAAGAACCCTTGGTAACTGCTGTGCCTATCGTACATGATCAGGAAGTTACGAATCGAATTGGATTCTATGTATCAGAACTTATTGAGGATGGCGCAACACTTCAAATAGGATTTGGCAGTCTCCCCAATGCTATTCTTTCAAGCCTTCAGCACAAAAAAGATCTTGGACTTCACACACAAATGATTACTGATAATATGCTACCGCTTTTGAAACGTCGTGTGATTACGAACGCCAAAAAAACATTACTGCCTGAAAAAGCAGTGGCCAGTCTATGTGCTGGTACAGAAGCTATTTACAATTATGTGGACAATAATCCTTCCTTTTATTTTCGTTCTTCCGATTATGTGAATGATCCAAACGTCATTGCTAAAAATGATAACTTTGTATCAATCAGTTCTGCTCTTGAGGTTGATTTAACCGGACAAATATGTACAGACTCTGTTGGGTTTAAATTTTACAGTGGTATCGGCGATCAGGCAGATTTTATTCGGGGCGCTGCAATGTCAAAAGGTGGTTTTTCAATTATTGCACTTCCCTCTACCGCTAAAAATGGAACGGTGTCACGTATTGTCAGTAAATTGAGTGATGGTGCTGGTGTTGGGACATTGCGAGGTGATGTTAACTTTGTTGTTACTGAATATGGGGTTGCTGAACTTTATGGTAAAGGCATTTACCAACGAGTGATGGAGTTATCCCAAATTGCTCATCCCAATTTTCGAGAAGAATTAATTGAGACCGCTAAAAAGAATCATTATATTTTTAAAGATCAGCTTCCCCCCAGAAAAGAAGACTTACTCTTTCTTGAACGTTACAAATCCCATACAACGCTAAAAAGTGGAAAAAGTATGGCTGTGAGGCCTCTGCTGCCATCAGATGAATTTGCATATCGTAACTTTTTTTATTCATTAAAAGAAGAAACTGTTTATTATCGATTTTTTCAACGAATTAAAGTTTTTTCACATGAAATGGCACAACAGCACTGGGCTTCTGTGGATTATCGAAGTAATATTTCATTGATTGGTCTGGTTCGAAACAAGGGTCGGAAAGAAATTATGAGTATTGGTTCGTATGCTGAGGCTGAGGATAATCGTGCTGAAATTGCTTTTGTTGTTCGTGAAGATTTTCAAGGGCAAGGAGTTGCATCGTATTTTCTTGAAATTATGGAAAATATTGCAGAACAAAATGGCTATAAAGGGTTCACCGCCATTGTATTAAGAGATAATGCCAGTATGCTTCGGGTTTTTCAAAAACGTTATCCCAAAATGAAGGTAAGAGCTGATGAGGGAGGAGATTTACTTATTATAATGGATTTTGCGACAGATAAAGCGGATCCAAACGATCCTGAGCCTGAAAATGACAACTGTAAATGCACCTGCTGATTTACTTGTTATTCACTCTGGAGCTATCGGTGATGTCATTTGTGCACTGCCTGGAATTAGACAATTAAGTACAGGATTAATCGTTGATCTTTGCTGTCAGAAACATATATTTCCGGCAATCAGACTATGCTCCGAAATCAGAAATGTCATTGATATAAATCATTCAGCCATAACATCTGTTTTTGTGGCTGCTAAAAATGAACATTTAAAAAAATGGCTATCATCATATTCAATCATTCTTTTATTTTCTTTTTCAAAAGATTGGGAAAATCGATTCCAGAAGTTGCATTCTGAAGTTTATAGAATACAGCCACGCCCCCCTCAAAATTTCCAAATTCATGTATCTGACTTTATCATTGATTCCCTTGTTAACAACCAACTATTGTCTGATAAAAAGTCTTTCAAAAATGAATTCATATTGCAAAAAAAAACGAAATGTTATAACAACTATAGAACATCATTCAGTATCATTCATCCAGGATCTGGAAGTTCATTTAAAAACTGGCCAATAGAACGCTTTTGCGAATTAGCAATAAAATTGCGTCATTATGGGCATATGGTTAAATGGATTTTGGGGCCAGCTGAAAATAATTTAAGTCCTATTTTATTTGAGAATCATGAATTAGAAAATGATGTTATTCAACTATTCCAACTTGAAACGGTTATTGATCTTTTTGAATTATCAGATTGTTATATTGGCAATGATTCAGGTATAAGTCATCTGGCTGCGTTTTTAGGATTGAATTCAACCATTATTTTTGGCCCTTCAGATCCAAGGCGATGGAAACCAATGGGGACACATGTTAAAGCCATACCCGAAATACCATCTTGTCCACCATGTTTTGAGCTTGACAACCGAAATTGCTCTCACAGGAATTGCTTAAACAATATTTCTGTAGAGGATGTATTGAATCTTATCTTCCTTCAGAAAGGGACTCGTCAATCATGAGCAACTCAGATTGTAATTTGGATCAAATATCATCCGATAAATATTGGCGTCTGACTTTTGACGCTGTTCCGGATATGATTGCACTTATTGATAAAGACCGCAATATTCTTAAAATGAATAAGGCCATGAAAGAAAATTTTTCAATGGATACCACAGATGTATGTCTTTTCAAATGCTTTACATGTATGCACAAAGATAAAAAAGTTCTTGATACCTGTCCTTTTACAAAAACATTATCAGATGGAAAAACGCATTCTATTGAACATTACAATGATATTTTAAAAGCTCATTTGCTGATAACCACATCACCCATATTTGATGACAATGGACAGATTGTTGCTTCTGTTCATGTTGCCAGAAATGTCTCCTTGCTAAAAGAGGCTACCGAAAAAGCGCAACAGCTTGCAATCGAAGCAGCAGAAGCCAATCGAACCAAAAGTGAATTTTTAGCCAATATGAGTCATGAAATCAGAACGCCGATGAATGGTATTATTGGTATGAGCCACTTGCTTCTACATTCCGATTTGAACAGTGAACAGCGTAGTCAAGTCTTAACCATCAGAAACAGCTCAGAATCGCTTCTAAACATTATTAATGATATTCTCGATTTATCCAAAATTGAGGCTGGAAAACTTTCGGTTGAAAAAATTGATTTTAATTTAAGGGGGACAATCAGTGACGTCATTAAGATACTGGCGGCACAGATACAGGATAAAGGCATTGAATTATCGGTCATTGTTGAACCTGATATTCCAAAAACCATTTGTAGTGATCCTGTTCGTGTTCGTCAAATTTTATTGAATTTACTGAGCAATGCCGTTAAATTTACGAAAAAAGGCGGCATCTATGTTCATGTTAAGAAAAAACAACAGGGGAAGCAAAGAGAAATCATTCATTTTTCAGTGAGAGATACAGGAATCGGTATTGAAAAAGATCAACTCAGTATGCTGTTTCAATCGTTTACTCAAACCGATGCTTCCATTACACGACGATTTGGTGGCACAGGATTAGGACTTGCCATTTCTAAAAAACTGACTGGATTATTAGGTGGCGCAATTGGAGCGATGAGCGAGCCTGATGCCGGGTCAACCTTTTGGTTTTCTATTGAGCTTAATTCTGGAAATCATTCAGAAAAACAACGATATGATTTTGATAGTGTTTTAAATCAACAGAACAAAATAATGTTGATTACCAATAATTCTAATGTTCGAGATGAAATCATTAGCTTTTTAACGTACTGGCAATTAAAAAACGATTGCGCTGAGAATATTTCAGATGCGCTTGGAAAGCTGTTTCACGCACAACTGGAAAAGAAACCTTTTTCTATTTGTTTTATCGATGATCAGTTGCCCAAAGTATCAGGAAAAAGTGTGTGTGAAAGCATTGCCAATCTTAATGATATAAAACCATTGGTACTTGTGCCTATCTATCGTAATACGAAAGATAATCCTTTAAAAGATCCTAAAATACCACATTTAATTCGACCAATTATTTATACAGATTTATACCACTGCCTCTTAAAAATTATGGATCCAGATCAATCAAACAAACAAGAAAGCATTGATAACTCAAACATAACAGATTTAGAGAATGATCAGCAAAAAAAAGTTCTTGTTGTTGAAGACAACAACGTTAACCAAAAAGTAGCTAAAGGTATATTGAAACGTCTGGGGGTAGATTGTGATATTGCTGAAAATGGCCAGGTTGCATTGGAAAAATTAACAGAAAGGACATATGATCTGGTTTTTATGGATGTTCAAATGCCTGTAATGGATGGATTAACGGCTGCTAAGGCCATTCGAAACAAAACCCCGAAAGTTTTACAACCTGAAATACCTATCGTTGCCATGACTGCTCATGCCATGAAAGATAGCCGTAAGGAATGTCTTGAGGCTGGTATGGATGATTTTATTTCTAAACCCATTAATCCCTCTGAAGTTTTATCTGTTATGCAACGATTGACCAGTGGGGTTCAACTCTATCATGACAAAAAGCAAATTTCAGAAAAAGATAACAATATGAATCTGATACAAGAAGAAGAGACGAATGCTTCTGAAGAACCCATTGACGAAAAATTTATTTTTGATTATGAACATTTTGCCTTACGAATGGGCAATGATGAAGAACTTGTACAAATGGTAATTGAAGAATTTTTACTGGATGTTCCTGTCCGTCTTGAGACGATTGAAAAGGAAATTGAAGCTGGTGATATTATATCTGTCACAATTAATGCTCATTCAGTAAAAGGTTCAGCAGCGAACTTAAACGCCATGCATATGAAAGAAATTGCTTTTGATCTTGAACAAATGTCAAAAGAAAAAGCCCAGAAAAATGATCTGGTATCAAAATTGAATGATCTAAAAAAAGCTTTTTCAATATTAAAGCCATTTCTTGAACGATCATAACGCAAATTTCAAAGATTCTTGCAAATCATGTTTTTTTCTAGTACATGTATTGGGTAATTATTTTTTATTTTTGTTTATAAATATAGCCATTTAAGAATTTGTCTCAACATAAATTTTTAGACAACCAGCCAGGAGGATATTTCATGTCAATTGACCCCAACATTGCCATATTATTAGTGGAGGATTCTGCAATTATGCGGAAAATGGAAATGAGTGTACTCAAATCAGTGGGGTTTACCAATATTACTGAAGCTTCCGATGGAAATGATGCCATATTAAAATTAGAGAGTAATCCAATTGACATAGTATTAAGCGACTGGAACATGCCCGGTATGAGTGGTTATGATTTATTGGTGTGGGTCCGCAATAGTGAACAATTCAAAGATTTACCCTTTGTCATGGCAACCGGTCGCGGTGAAAAAAAAGAAATGACAAAAGCATCTGAAGCGGGTGTCAGCAGTTTTATCACCAAACCATTTGGGCCTGATGAACTCAAAGTCAAAATCGAAGAAGCTTTTGCTGAAAAATCAGATGAAAAAGAACCTGAGGCTGTTTTTGAACCTCGCTATGGCGCAACAGGAAAGCCCCTCATTAAAATAGCACACATTCAAATTACGGATCATATTATCCTTGGAGCCCTCAAGCATTTAATTGAAACCGGAAAAATTAATCCTCAACATTTTGAATTGGAAACCGAATGCATGACCAGTTGGAATCCCGTTGCAAAAGCTTTAGAAGATAAAAGCATAGAAGGTGCATTTGTATTGGCTCCCATTGCCATGGATTTATTTTCCTATGGCGTTAAAATCAAGCTTATTTTATTTGCTCACAAAGGTGGAAGTATTCTCGTAAAAAACAGGCATGGTGGAAAATTTAAAAAACCGTATGAAAATTTTTTTAAAGACAAATCATTCTATATTCCTCACACCATGTCTATTCACAATATGTTGGCCCACTTGTTTTTTTCTAATATTGGCCTTAAACCAGGTGTTGCTGGAGACAGCGGAGTGGATGTTAGTTTTGAAGTTACCCCTCCTGTTAAAATGCCAGAATTTATGTCATCGAATGAGAACGCCTGTGGGTTTATGGTGGCTGAGCCCATTGGCACAAAATCAATTGCTGGTGGAATTGCAGAACAAATAGGTTTATCCAGTGAACTGTGGGAAAACCATCCTTGCTGTATTGTTGCCATGCAAGAAGAATTTGTTGAACGTTTCCCCGATGCTGTTCAGGAACTTACCAATTATCTTGTAGAAGCCGGCCAATTTGTAGATCAAAAACCTGGGATTGCTGCCGAAGTTGGTGTCGCATTCTTAGATCCTAAAAAAATGTTGGGGCTTAGAGTTCCCTTATTAAAAAATGTGTTATCCGATCCTTTGGGAATAAAAACCAACGATCTTTATCCTGTAAAAGCTGATCTTGAAAAAATACAACGTTATCTCCATGATAAAATGAACGTTGGAAGCATAATTGATTTAAATAAGTTTGTCGATTTGAGATTTGCAGACCTTGCCTGTAAGGAATCTGGCACAGGGGCATTAGGATCAGTCCTTCATGATACTCCCAAAAAATCATTGGAACTTTTGGATCGGCTCATTGTCGAACAAGAAAATTTAGCCGCCAAAAGCACACTTGATAAGGTTGGAAAATATCTGACATTGAACTTGGGAGAAAGAGAATATGGTATTGATATCGCAAAAATCAGAGAAATCATTGGTATCGTCCCTATTCGTACCATTCCAAATATGCCACGTGCTGTTCGAGGGGTCATTAACCTCCGTGGACGAGTTATTTCTATTTTAGATTTGCGCCTGAAATTGAATATGCCAGAAATAGAATATAATGACAGAAGTTGTATTATTGTACTGGAATTTCAAGGAGAAAACGGCCCTGAAACCATTGGCGTTGTTGTTGATACCGTATCAGAAGTTGCAAATGTCAAAGCTGAAGATATTGAAGAACCACCCAATGCGGGCCTTGAAATGAAAACAGATCATATTTTGGCTATGGCCAAAACACCAAACAGCACCAACGTAAAAATTCTTTTGGATATTGATAAAGTTTTGACTCAGTAAATATCCAATTATAGACGTAAAATATGCCAATCCATAGAGATGTACGAAACCACCGTGCATTTCTTTTTTTTTCATTTCAACTTGGACAAATCATTTTTATAGATTTTTTGAAAAAGATTTTGCATGTTAAAGTTTTGATTGTAAATATCATCAATCAACATCTGATAACGAATTCAAATTTTTTTTGGGGGAATCTATCATTGTAGAAAGGAGGTATTGTTTTTTTTTATCGTATTTATCCTGTACTTTTTTTTAATTGGAAACCTATTGATGTATCAAAAATGACGTATTAACACCATAAGATGAAGGAGAATGTAAATGAAAAAATTGTCGATTATTGTATTTTTTCTAACACTATTTCATGTTTTACCTGTCCTTGCAGATACCATTACTATCCGTGCAGATATTTGGTGTCCATACAATTGTGAGCCAGGATCAGATGCCCCTGGATATATGATTGAAATTGCGCAAAAAATATTTGGAAATTTTAATCATACTGTTGACTATCAAGCGATGCCTTGGGCGAGAGCTTTAAAACAAACCAGAGAAGGAAAATATGTTGCCGTTGTTGGAGCCTATGTAGAAGATGCTCCAGATTTTCTATTTGCTGATTATTTAGGGACAAGCACCATGGTTTTTTATGGTCAAAAAGACAGCCTTTGGAAATTTGATGGCATTCAATCTCTGAAATCTGTTAATCTTGGCGTTGTAAGAGATTATGCATATACACCTGAGCTTGATAAATATATTGCTGAAAACAATAAGAAAAAAAATGTTCAGATGGCATCTGGAGAAGATGCTTTGGAAGTGAATATCAAAAAACTTCAAAAGAAAAGAATTGATGTATTTATCGCAAATGAAAAAGTTTTTGGTTATCATATTAAACAGACAGCATGGTCAATGGATGATTTCAAAAATTGTGGCGTATTAAGCACTGATAAGGTTCATATGGCTTTTTCTCCAAACAATCCAAATTCTAAATCCTATGTTGAAGCGGTGAATAATGGTTTGAAAATGCTTCGAACATCAGGTGAATTAAAAAAAATTCTGGATAAATATAATGTTCAGGATTGGATAAAATAAGGAATGCTCTGAAAATAAATTCCCCATTCTTAATTTACCTTTTTGGTTCTTGTTTTTAGAGACAAGGCATGTTTGTCTCTACGATCTACGATCTATAGCCAAGAAACAAACAATTGTATATGGGGAACTTATTTTTCGACCATTCCTTAGGAACCACAATTTAATAACATTCCTATTTTTGCATCCCATATTCAGGCTGACGTTGTCCGATGCAAAATCGAGAAAATCACATAGGTCTACTATTGTTGGCTCTTTCTATCTATTTGTAATAAGTAATAATAAGAACATCTGCCAGTCAGGGGTGCACAACTCTTGAATTTAAAAAGAATTTTGTCGCAACCATCACTTGTAGCCCTATGCGCAATTCAATATTCTCTGAGCGTGTTTTCATAAATTTCTTTTCATAAACGCACAAGGCGTCAACTGAAAACCATGCTGATAATATAGTTTTTTTGCGGGCTCATTATTGTGATGGACAAACAATTGTAATCTCTTAACATTATTATTTTTTGCCCATTGTTCCATTTCTTTTAACAACCGATTGGCAACACCTTTTTGTTGATACTCTGGCTCAACGACAATGTCTTCAATAAAAGCTGCATAACCTCCCTCAGCTGTGGAAATAAACAATTGTGCAGCGCACATGCCTACAATTTTTTTTTGCGTTTCTGCAACCATAATACATGCATTGTTTTCATCGAAAATCATTTGCAATGCTTTTCGATGCTTTGATTCGTCAAATGGAATATCTTCAATATCAAATAAAATATGGAGCAAATGAATCAGATTTTCGATATCTGAATGACTGGCCTTTCGAAACAAAAAATTAAATGTATTCATGATTGTGTAATTTTATTTATAAAGATTCAATGTCACTTTTAAAAAACTGAATGGCCGCTCGCATCATATCATCAAATTTTGGATTGGCCTTTGGCGGTAATAGGGAATAAGCATTATCCGTTGAAAAGTTAATAGGTTCCTCAAGAACCACTTCACCATGTTCAACAGGATGACCATTTGTGCGTTGAGATATCAGATAAGCGACCCCCTTTTCAACATGATGATCCAGCAAATGAGTAATTCCTTTTAAAAACGTTACGGAATCCTGAACAGAATGTGCAGCAAAAACAGGTTGTTTAATAATTTTTTTGTATAATTTTTTATTGACTTCATTAATAATATCTGACAATTGAAGGCCTGAAAAATTTGAGAACACAGGATATTTATATGGATTGGGACCATCGCCAACGATCTTTTCTTGTTTAAATCTGTAAAATCTTGAAAGAAAAGGAAGTTTAATAGCATGTTCATGCAAAATACCAATATCAAGCGCGGCTGAAAAAAGAAAAAGTCCACCTTTAATGCTTTCACTATGGCGTAACAATGCATTTAAACTTAATGTGCCACCGGTTGAGAGCCCTCCCAAAGAAATAATTTTCCCAAAAAGAGAAGCCGAATGAATTGTATGATCCATGTCTGCTTTCCATTTTTGGCTTAAATTCCAATCCTGCAATGCTTTATCCGGAAATTTCATCCCATGACCAAATAAAAGCGGAAATAATACATTGGCTCCAGCGTTAAAGAATCGTTTCCCTATAGCCTCCATATAATGAGGACTATCTGACAAACCATGCGTTAAAACAACCACATGATTGGTAAATTTTCCATGAGTAAAAATAAATGGATAATTCCCTTTTCCCCGCAAAACCGGTGAGACAATATCATACCGGAATCCATCCCCTATGGCTGAGGGATAAATTGAAATATTTCCCAAACGGTTTCGATATAGTTGGGAAAATGCTTTTATTGCGCTATTCAAAGAATTACTCATTTTTCGTATGATTCATTTTTATTTGTTTTCTCTGATTCATTCTTTCATTTAATTTGGGAAACAATTTCATATCTGTATGTGGCAAAAAAAGGGCTGCAACATAATTGTCCATATAACTAGGCGTTTCTGATAGTTCAAAATTGGTCATTCTCGCAACTGTCTCCCCAACATCTTGTCGGATATGATTTGAAATACTACTCATTCGTGCGCCCATAAGAGAACCATTACCAATATAGGTTACCTTATCTGAATCAACTTCAGGTAGAAGGCCAATGGTCATTGCTTTTTCCAGATCAACAAAACTTCCAAAGCCACCCGCTAAAATGATTCGATCCAAGTCCTCAATTCTCAGTCCAACAGATGTCAATAATGTCATATAACCTGAATACATAGCGCCTTTAGCTCTAATTAAATTATCAATATCAATTTCAGTTAGAACAATATCCCGATCAATTTGCGTTTGGTCAGCCCATACAATTACATATTCATAAATATCGTTTTGTTTGCGAATTCGTGGTGTATCCAATTCTGTATTATATTTTCCACGTTGATCAATTACCCCATTTTCAAAAAGAACCGCCAACATGATCAAAAGACCAGAGCCACAAATACCTTTTGGACGAACATTACCTATGGTTAATATCATGGGTTCTAAAGTAATCGGATCAATAGAAAAATCTTCAATAGCACCTTTGGATGCCCTCATCCCATGCTCAACACCGCCACCTTCAAAAGCAGGGCCTGCTGAACAAGCCGCACAAGTCATCCACTCTTTGTTACCAATGACAATTTCTGCATTCGTACCCATATCAATAAAAAGTGTGAGTTCATCGGTATGATACATGCCAGATCCCATAACACCAGCAACAATATCTCCCCCAACATAGCTGGAGACACATGGATAAATCAAGGCAATAGTATGATCTGAAATATTTAATCCCAAATCATAGGCTTTGCAAGGCGGATAAAACATTGTCGCAGGTACATAAGGCGCTCTTCGGATATATCTGGTATTAATCCCTAAAAGCAGTTGGGTCATGGTTGTATTGCCCGCTAACGTGACAATTGAAATATCTTGAATATCTACATTTGATCGTTTAATAATTTTTTCTATGATTTTGTTAATGGTTTGAACGACTACTTTTTGAAGTTTTTGAGCGCCATCACCTTTTTCGGCAAACACGATTCGCGAAATGACATCTTCACCATAACTGATTTGTCCGTTAAAATCACCATAGGATCCAAGTATTTCACCTGTTTCTGTGTTAAGGATTTCACCATAAACTGTAGTTGTTCCAATATCAATGGCAATGGCATATTTTTTTTCTACCCGGTTTCCTGCTGCCATATGAATGATATGATTTTTTTGACCATCACGAACAGGTCGTACGATGGTTACTGTGGTTTGAAAATTTTCCTTTCTCAAAACATCGGGTAGCTGTTGAAGTACTGGCATTTCGAATTCAAGCCGATGTTCATCGTATTCTTCTCTGAGCGCATGGATAACACGAGAAGCATCACTTTGGTTGTCTTCATGGCTGGGTTCGGAAATAGCGATATATCGTTTTTCTACAGGTGGAAGATATTTACCGGATTCTTTTAATATGGAAATATCCAGTTCCTTAATACATGCCTTTTTCCTGGGAGCGGTCAAGTTCAACACACTGGAATCAACATTGGATTCAACGGGGATTCGAATGACCACATCTGATCGAACTGTTGCTTTACAGGCAAGGCGGTATCCTTTTTCAATGTCTGTTTTGCTTAAACGTTCACTTAAACCATCTTCTAATTCGCCCTGCTCTACTAAAATTCTGCACCGGGCACAAACCCCTTCTCCTCCACATGATGCATTAATGTGGATTCCTGCTTCCATTGCAGCACGAATAAGATTTTCGCCTTCATTAACAACAATGTCCTTTTGATAAGGTAAAAATGTTATGGTACAGGTTTTCATTTATTCTCCTTGAAAATGGATTTTAATATAAAATCTCAAATGGTATAGTCCATTTAAGTTTTGAATTCTTATAATACGTTATGAATACGACAACCATCACGAGGCCCAAATATTGCTGTTCCAACCCTGATAAATGTTGCGCCTTCCTGAATGGCAACACGATAGTCGCTGGTCATTCCCATTGACAGTTGATTTAAAGGATGCTGATCTTTATTGCCTGGCATCATTTTAATCTGCTGCAACAGTATTGCCAATTGCTTGAAATATGGCCTTGAATTTTCTGGATTCTCAGAATATGGGGGCATGACCATTAAACCACAAATGGCAATATTGGATAAAGACATTGCCGATGTCAAAATCTTTTCCAAATGATCAGGTGAAATTCCAGATTTTGTTGACTCTCCAGTTGAGATCTGTATCAAAATTTTCTGACACTTATTGTGTTTAAACGCACATCGGTCAAGTTCTTCTGCTAATTCTAATGTATCCACAGAATGAATTAGATCAAAACACCGGACGGCATATTTGGCTTTGTTTCGCTGAAGATGACCGATAAAATGCCATGAAGGCTTTATAATTTCAGGATATTTAAGATGAAGTTCTTCTATTTTCTTGATTTTATCGCGTGCTTCCTGGACATAGTTTTCTCCCAGAATCGTTGCTCCAGCTTCGATCGCTGACCATACATCCTGTACAGAATGTTTTTTGCTAACAGAAACCAATTGGATATCAATGGGATTTCGTTTACAGGAGATAGCTTCTGTTTTAATTTGTTTTTTGATATTTTGAAGACGTTCTTTGATATTCATTTTTCTTTTTATCCGCGTTGAATAATTTTTTTTTGAGTTAATATATCCATGACTTCGCAAACAGGCAATCCCACCACATTGGTATAAGAACCTTTGATCCATTGTACAATAAAAGCACCAATTCCCTGAATAGCATAAGCACCAGCTTTGTCATAGGGTTCATCTGTATGCAAATACCATTCTATTTCATCTATACTTAATGATTTGAAATGAACTTCGGTTCGAACGACATCGTTAAAATACTGATTTTCTGCCTCACAACTAATCGTAAAACCGGTCAAAACATTATGGGTTTTTCCACTAAGTGTCTGAAGCATTTCTTGCGCATGCGCTTTGGAAACTGGTTTTCCTAAAATGGTATGATGAATAACAACAATGGTGTCAGCAGCAATGATCCAATGTTCGGGATATTGTTTACCAATAGATTTTGCTTTGGCTTTTGAGGATTCAGTAACCGCATCCTCTGGTGAAAGCAGGGAAAAAGGCGTTTCATCAATATTGGCGGGAATAACGTCAAACGTTAGACCCGCTCGTTCAAGTAGTTGTTTTCTTCGTGGCGATTGTGATGCCAGAATAATCGAAGTCATCATTTATTACGGTAAATACTTTTTGGGGATCCAATAAATGGTTGTCCCGCCGAGTGGATGAGAATAACTCATATTGCTGTCGGAGAAATGTTTTCCTAAAATAGATCCCGGGACAATATAAGGTATATCCGTTCCAGATGCACAATTCCCAGGTTGTGCTCGAACTTCGTAAACCGGACACTTATTGTCTGCAATGTAATATAAGAAATTGTTTACATTTCCCAACCAGGCGAATAATCGTTCGATTTCACAATCAGGAACTTTTGTTCTGTCTTCAAGCTCTTGTATTGAATATCTGAACAATGGACTATCCTGACGAATGGGGAGATACGAAATTCGACGAACGTATTCAATAAGGGTTTCTCCTGTTTCAGGAGGTGGTGGACTGGGAACCAATCGCTGAAGTGTACTGATCAATCCGTACACAAGCTCAGTTCTAACAAATTTTCCATGCTGATATTCGCTGGAATCCAGAATGCCTTCTATAATATTTCTATATTTCTTTAAGTCTTCTGCCGTACACCAAATATCAACAACAATATCATTTGAAATGGGTATGTATCCCTCAAGAATGGTATCCATTATACGGCTGGAACATTGATCCCCCAAATATTTACAACCTGCATTCGCAATAAGATCCCAGAAAAGACCTGGTAAATTATTAAAATCATTATAACTTTGCCATCGCTCAATGGTTTCTGCAAGAGAAGCGCCACCTCTAAGATCCAAAATAATCTCGTTGACGGCAGATACGGCTTTTGGGTTAATAAAAGCTGATAATCCATCAATGACTTTTTGACCAAGATTTTTATCATCTGTTTGAAGGAAATATCGATCAATTTCCATTTTGGGCGTTTGTTTTTTTAGACCATTTAAAATGGACTTCGCCTGCTTTGCAAAAAGTTTGTACGCTTTTTTAGAGTTAGATTTGGATAACTTAACGGTATTATTAGCAACATATGGGGTTTGAATAAAATAAGTGATGACCGGCATGACACCGTTTTCCTGATCGCCTTGTAAGCCGTTGACAATAAGCTTTTCAGAAACTGGTGTTCTGTTATATAGTTTTTTTTGGTTGCCAGGGCTATAGCCATGATCACCAATCACAAATAAAATTTTTAACCGATCCGGACAATTGGTCAATTCATTATCGATAAATTTTTGAATACCACCAAAAGAATTTTCCTCGAAATCCTTATCTCCTTTAATACGATAATTAAGCATGGCTTGAATGATCATGTCCATTTCATCCATAAACCTTTTGTGATTTTGCTCAATAGAACCTTTATCAATAGAACATATCTCAGGGAAAGAATGCCAGTAGCCCAATTCTGTTTCCTCAGCATATTGATCTCGATATATTCCAAATCCCAGACGTGATGTAATTACGCCCAATTCAGGGTTTTTTCCAATACGTGTTTTTAATTCACTAACTACAGATTTAATGGATGTTAGATAAGGCTCAATACTGCGGGTACCATCGATCAGAAAAAATATGTCAATATTTTTTATATTTAATATATTTTGAATGGCCTGCTCTGTTGATTGTCTACGTTGGTCGGAAATAACAATTCGACCAAATTTATCCGATTGACTGACCCCAACACCTGCCAGAGGCATCACGACCTTAAACAGGTTTTTTTCACGGCCTAATATTGGAATTCGAAGTGCGTATTTAAACCATCGTTCTCCACCTAAAATAGGACGGCCATTATGACGTTTTAAAGCTTCCTCTTCACTTAAATAAGCATACACAACTCTTTCCTGACCAGCTTTTGGATTATCTTCAGGAAAAACAAGATTTTCTTTAGGTCTTAATCCATAAGCCGTGTCCCATATGAACCCATCTTCAGCATCCACCCATCCGACTAAACGATTTTCAGGCCGAAGTTTATAGGCATCTGCAAGCAAATAGCGACCATCGCTATCATCAAAGATAAAATATCCATCAAATCGCGCGAGTTCTCGGCAACCACCAGAACCACATGTATCACTGACAGGTTTTGAATATGCTTTTACTGTTGCAGGTTTATCGGATCGAACACGTGTGGCTGTTTTGATATAAAATTTTTTATCCAGACCAGAATCTGATTTAAGAGGTTTTAGTGCACACAATAAATTTTTACGATCAACCCATCCATAAGGGATCATGTCTTCATGTCGTTGAACTTGAAGACGATTACCATCAGCCTTTACAATGTTGAAATTCTGATTAAATTTTAATTTTTCTTTTGGATTGCTGTCTGTCGGCGTTTCAAATAACGGAACATCATCAGCCTTGACTTTCACTGTCCAGGTAAAATTGACATCCCCGGTTTCTGGTAAATTAAAACGCTTACAATCACAGCTTCCATTTCCAGCCCATACATGAGGAATCGTAATGAGTAAAAACAATCCCAGATAGACAATACATTTCATCTTTGTTTTCATGAAGCACCTTCCCGCCAGATAAACAAAATTATGGTTAATGAAAAACTTTTTCATGCAGGATATTCTTGAGCATTGAAATTCTCAAGGTGTCTGTATCATAACATACTGCATGTACTTTTTTCCAAGAATAACATTTTCCGTTTGTAATGATGTTCAGTTGAATACCATTATTATTCCAATGAAGTGGAATTTTAGCATAATTGGGGTTCAATCGCATATGCTTGATATCAGGAACATTGCTTTGATCAGTGATATAAATCACTTTTTTTATATTATCTTTAAAATAATCATGAACGGCATACAAAGATTTCATGGGATGAATAATCTGTTGATCCATCGTTATGCGGCTTTTAATTTGTCGCGTTAATTGAGGATAAGGATTCGTCAATCGATATGACCGTTGCATATGGACCAAATCTTCTGCCTGAACAACAAAATCTAATCGATGATCTTCATTAAGTGCTAAAAGTGTTACAGGCAACTTTGAGTAAAAGCTGTTAATCATTGTGTGAATGAGACTATACCAGACTTTCCATCCTCCCATTGTAAATGATAAACTTTCAGAATTTGCTACAACAATAACGATCCTTTTTTCACCAAACAAGTTTGATTTTAATTTAAAACGAACCATACCATTCATAAAATTACCAGGGGTACAAAGGGAACGATCAATTTTTCCCTGAACAACCTTTGCCCATAAAGATGTGGGCGGATATTGAGTATCCGAAATTTTGAGCAAGGTATGTTTTGAGTAAACCTGATAACGAACAGGTAAGGCTTTTGGATCTATACATTTTTCACGTGATATAAATATCCTTACTTCGTAATTAAAATTAAATGGCACTTCACTGTCATCAAAAATGATTGGGTACTCATTACTTTGTGCGTAGCTACCCAAAAACAGAATCGACAACAGACAATAGCATGGTAATAATTTAAAAAATCGCTCATTTGATATCATTGATTTCAGCCTAAAGTGTATAACCCTATTCAATCTGCTCAGGACCAAATGTTAGTCTGACATTTAAAGGGCCTGGTTTTACAGTTTCGGTTGACTTAATCAAAGCTGGACGTTCAGCAATCACAGGTATATCGTAAACATGTATAATATTTTTGTTATCTTTCATAAAATAACCCGCTACCACGGCAATGAATTTAACACCTTTTTCACGATTCATCACGATCCTTTTTCGATCATTGGGGTCAATTGTTAATCGATACGTTCGGGCGACACTTGTATGAAAAGCTCTGCACTCTAGCAATCGATTGATTCCCTCTGGATGAAGCGTTAATTTTTTGAAAAAATCTTTATCATGCAGTTGATAAAAACAGACAGGTACAGAATGAGGTAGTCCCTCATAAATATTTAATTGACTGTCCGCACGAATTTCAAAATGGATTGCGTTTTCTTCAAATATCCATTGATCTGGTTTTTTTGTTGGCTCTGATGCACAAGCTTGCATAAATGTTGCAAACATGAAAAAAATACAATTCCATTTAACAAAATTCGATGGTTTCATTATTATCCTTAACTATAAATCTTGCTCATTGGGATAATGATAAATTTGGGATAATTTTTTTATTTTTTTTAATGATAAAATAAAAAAAATTTATTTAGCATAATCAAGACGATGTTGCAAATATTCTAAAAATATTTTAAACATAGTTTTTATAAAAAATCACGAATCAAATCATACTGAATTAAATAGTATTCCCGAATAACTTGACAAAACAGTGTGGTATCAATATAAGAATTCGTGTAACAATCATTAATATTATAGATATGTTGAATTAAGATATGGATAGTACCCCGAACCCAAAATATGAATCTTCAAGTGACGTTGTTCTTATCGAGTTGCGACGAATTATACAATCAATTGATTTACATTCCCGTGCTTTGGTCAAACGTGTCGGATTGACGGGACCACAACTGGTTGTTTTAAAAACATTGTCACAGCAAGGTGAAGTCTCTGTTGGAGAGTTATCCAAAGTGGTCAGTCTCAGACAAGCCACTGTAACAGGTATTCTGGAACGGCTTGGAAAAAGAGGTCTTATTAGCAAAAGAAGAAGCAACAAAGACCGAAGGCGTGTGTTGGTATTAAGCACAGAAAGAGCAGATCGATTGTTAAAAAAGACGCCATCACTTTTACAAGATTCTTTTGTAGAACAATTTAACAATTTAGAAGATTGGGAACAATCTTTGATTCAAAGTGCTTTACAAAGAATTGTTTCAATGATGGATGCTAAAAAAATTAATGCTGAACCTATCTTAACGACCGGTCCAATTGATGAAAATGAAAAATAACCCCAAAAACAAAATAATGCGCGTTGTTTATTTTGTAGAAAACAACAAAAAGATGGCAATAACAATGAATATTAATTTTCAGGAGGTAACGAATGGTTTTCAAAATTAGCCGATGGATCTTTTGCATCATAATATTACTCGTATCGTATTCATTTGGAATGTGTGAAGAAGTTAAACTTGCATATTCCAATTATTCAACATCAATAGTAACCACAAATATTGTCAAAGCAGTATTAAAAGAAAAGCTTGACTATGCAATTAAGATGATTGATATCTCATCTGATAAACAGTTATGGGAATGTATCGCAAAAGGAAAAGCCGATGTTATGGTTTCTGCATGGCTTCCGAAATTGCATGCATCAATGCAACAGCACTATGTTAATCAAGTAGAAATTCTAAAACCAGTGACATTAGGTGTTCAAATAGGCATTGTGACCCCTACATATGTAACAATTGATAGTCTTGATCAATTAATATCCAAAAAAGACCAATTTTCAAATAAAATATATTGTATACAAGAACATGTTGGTAGCGCTGATATGGCGGAGCAAGCCATTAACATATATAAATTAAAAGGTGTCCAATGTGTTATTTTACCAGAACAGGAAATTTTAAATAAAATTGGAACATGTGTCAAAAAATTGGAGTGGATTGCTGTGGCATCATGGGTACCTCACATCATGCTTGAGCAATGGAAACTTAAATTCTTAGATGATCCCCAAAATGCATTTGTCAAAGATGAGAAAATATTTTCAGTTGCAACAAATTTGCTCAAAAAAGAACATAGAGATGTTTACGCTTTTTTAATGGAATTTTATTGTTCTCCGAGAGAGTTACAGCAAGTGATGAGCGACATGGTTAAATCAAATAAAACGGCATATGATGCTGCGCGGGATTACATCATTAAGCATCCTGAAAAAGTAAAAAAATGGATAAAAAATGTCAAAAAAGGTCACCAAAAAAGACGTTTTCATCTGAATTAACCGTAATGAAAGAAAGGAAAAATGAATACTGTTCATATCATAGTAAATGGTCTGCCTGGGAAAATGGCTCAGATCGTTGTTGAAAAAGCCATGGAAAATCCTACATTTAATGTTCTTCCTTTTTCATTGACAGGGCAAGAAATTGAAGAAAAATTCATCACAATTAAGAATCAACAGTTTTCTTTAATTAAGCCTGATCAAAGAGAGTCATTTTATAATACAAATAAAGCTTTGCTATTGTCATCAATTACCATTGATTATACCCATCCTTCTGCTGTTGAATTAAATTGCAAATGGTATTGTGATCATCATATTCATTTTGTTATGGGAACAACGGGGGGAAACAGGGAGCTACTGAATCAACATGTTGAGAATTCGGAAATTTGTGCAATCATTGCTCCCAATATGGGAAAACAAATTGTTGGTTTTCTTTCAATGATAGAGTTTGCGTCAAAAAACTTTCCTCATTTATTTGACGGTTATTCAATTGAAATAACAGAAAGTCATCAGCAAGGAAAAGCGGATACCAGCGGAACAGCCCGAGCATTAATTCCATTTTTTCAAAAATTAGGTTTAGATGTTCGTGAATCCGATATTTTTATGGAACGAAACCCTAATATTCAACACAAGCAATTAGGTGTTCCTAAAGCTTTTTTAGGCGGTCATGCATGGCATACTTACTCTCTTGTTTCACAGGATCAGACCGTTTCATTTCAGTTTACCCATAATGTGAATGGACGTTCAATTTACGCTTTGGGAACTTTAGATGCTGTTTTATTTTTACACAAAAAAATAGTTGAAGAAAAGAAAGCAGGGAAGGTCTATTCAATGATTGATGTGTTAAAGGGATAAAATTCTATCAGTTTATTTGTTTCATCAAATTTAATCGTTTCCCAATCACTCGTTCTGGATAAAAATTTTTTGTCGTATAATTCGTTTTTTAATCCCTCTGATATCATGAATTGATTCAATTGGGCAGTGTTCTGAATCCAAACCATCCTTATTGACGTTGCTTGTTTTAAACCAATGGTGTGTAGACAAACTGCCAGACAATCCTTGTCTGTATCAAAAAATAAAGGAATCGTTGCTTTTTCTGGCGACAAGGCAGTAAGTGCATTCATATACGTTTTTTCAAAATCTATTGATTCAACACATTGGGATGTGACAACGTCAGCCAGCCCAATACCATTCGCATTCCCATTTGTATGAGAGGATAACCCTCTGACAAAAATGCGTTTAACATGAGGCCAGTCAAAAAAATCACCGATAATATCACGATGTCTGCCAGTAATATTGGAATCCATACCAATTCCACTGATATTTTTTCCAATTTCATCAATTATTAAAACATCCAGACCATCAAATGGTATGGATGGCATTAATTGTTTTGCTTTGACAAGCAGCTGTTTCTCTCGATCTGGAATTTCAGATCCACTTATGGCTTCAATGTGTGCTAATTGACCATATTGATTTTCTATAAGTGCCAGTCCAAAAAGAACAGAGTGTTTCTGAATAATCATTTGTGCAATAGATTCTATCCATGAAAAGCCATGAGAAACCGCTTTAAGATGATATTCAGATGCACCTGCTGCTTTTCCCAGACCAATACAAAGCATTTTACAGAGTCCACTCTCAAGGGGAGCATGAAACTTTGTGTGAGATTTAATGCGATTGATGACAACAATATGATCAGCATGGTTCGCTGTTTGAGAAAAATGAACAGGAATGTTGGGTGGGTATTCACCGATTTGAAGAGTCGCCATATCAGCCAGGATTGGAACTTTCATTGTTTCTTCGGTAATACCAAATGTCTTTAATACATGTCGTTGTCCTTCAGGCGTTGCACCTCCGTGACTGCCCATAGCTGGAATAATGAAAGGATCATATCCTTTATCTTTAAGGAATGTTATACATTGCTTAACAACAACTTGCAGATGGTCAATACCTCGACTGCCTACAGCAATACCAACAGTTTCTTTGATATCAGGTTCCGGAATTGTAAGGGCAGATAATGTTTGTGCCAGTTCCTGTTCAGTATTTTTAATTGTTGTATCTGGCCATTGCTGCTTCACTGATGCCATTTTAATATGGTTCAATGATTGATAAGCATTTTCAAATGGTAAGTGAAAATGTTTATGACGATTATTCAGAAACAATTTTTGCTTCAATGGGTTCATCATCTGTTTTATTTTGATCGTTATTTTCAGATTGCCATGTTAATTGCTTTGCATTTTCAGTATCTGCCTGAAATGTTAGTTGAAGGCGTTGTTTTTCAATTTCTGTTTTGCTTTCAATGGTTTTTGTTGCCAAAAGATATCTCAAATAAATAACCCAGACAAACATTCCAAAAATAAGAATTCCACCAATTAGAAAAAACCATTTAAACTTGAGAATTGCCTGCGTCCCAACTTCACCAATATACGTAATGAAATTGGGAACAATCCAATATGCCAGAATACAAACAAATACAATAGCGCCTACCATAAAAATATTGATTTCACTAAACCGATAGAGCATGCTTTCAAAAGCAGTTTCATTTTCATTGGGAGCTCTTTTTTCCGGACTTCCCCGATCCTTTTTTTCTGAATCGCCAAAAAGGTTGGCAATCGCTTTAAATATAAATGCGACTAATAGTACAATGCCTACAGGAATACCAAAAGCTGCTGTAAACCAGGCTCTGAATGGAAAGGGTTCATAACGCCTTTCCAGTTTAACTTCATATTGATCTAACGGCCCAAAATTTTTTTCAAAATAGTATTTATTGAAATCCGTTAAATTTTTTCCATCTGCCTCATAAATAATATCGTTTTTTTCGTTAATCACAACTATTTTAGACTGGTTTCCGGATTTTAACACGGAAACAGCAAAAATTTCTAATTCTAATAGAAATAAGCAAACACCAATAATAATAAAAAGTTTTTTATTTTTTTGAATGAGTTGCATCAAAGAATTCTTTGTATTCATCACTGTGACCCCTTAGCGTAATTGAATTTTTGATCCCTTTATATGGAAACTTACCCGGTTATTAGATAGACTTACCAATCGATATATATATCAAAAGATGGTTGAAAAATCTACAATAGACATTTATTAATTTAAATAAATAGATTTTCATTTGGCCGCATGTTCAACAATAAAGGCGAATCAAAAAAATGATGAAACACATCAATAATCTGATCAAAATTTTCAGTTTTTTTAATTTTTGATCTAAGAGAATTTCCAAACCGAAATCCAGCACAATAATATTTGGAAAATTTAACAAAGCGTTTTCTGGCCAGTTCTGTATTAAAATGTTTTTTCAAAAGTTCAATATACATTGAAACAACATCTTTCCAGTCTTTTTCAGTTGGCTGAAATTGACCATTCCATTCTGCAAAAACCCATGGCTTTGATAGGGCAATTCGACCTAATGAAATGCCATCACAACCTGTTTCTGTAAACATACGATAGCAGTCATCCATATCAAAAACATTTCCATTGCCGAAAACAGGAATAGAGACTGCTTTTTTTATTGTTGATATGTATGACCATTTGGGTGGACGGGTTCTTCGATCCGGTGCAACACGAGGATGAAACGTTATGGCATCTGCACCCGCATCTTCAATATATCTCGCAAACTCAACTGCATTATCTGGAGAATCAGACCATCCAATACGAAATTTTACCCAAATCGGTATATCAACAGATAATCTTACCGCTTTAATCATATCAATGACAAGCTGTGGTTTATTCAGCAGAGATGCTCCCATACCCCGTTTGCATATGTGGGACATAGAGCAGCTCAAATTAATATCCACACCAAAAAAACCTTCATCTTCAATCCGACGAGCAGCTTTGGCCATTTCTTCAGGAGAATTCCCCAATATTTGCCAGACCATTTTTTCACGCTCTGAATCCCGCCATTTAAAAACCGTAGATACATTTCGATTTTCATGCGGGATGGCTCTCGCAGCACTCATTTCAGAGAAAAGTAATCCATAATGTCCATAATGAGATAACAATTCTCTAAACGCCACATGTCCTAAGCGTGACATTGGTGCAAATACCAATCGATTATTAAACGTTCGATTTCTGATGGTCAGCGGTCGCTGAATCAGTTTTTGAATTGATTTTGTTTGAGATTCAGTCATGATGTGTAAACGTTTCTTTGGGTGGATTAAAATATCCAAATTTTAGTGAAGGATAATGTTGTTTTAGTCGCTTTAACAATTTTTTTACACCATAAGGAGACGCCTGTGTTGTTTCAAACATTTGAGAATAGTACCATAAAGGATCAATATTCAAATTTCGCCATTGAATCAAATGGATCGGATATTGATGCAAAAAATGCTCAAGCGCTTGTATTTCTTCAGGTGAATCTGTAAAACCTGGACAATTCAGATAATTCAGAGCAACATGTTTGTCAAGAGATAAGGCAAGTTCGATACTGTTGATGACATCATCAAAGGCGTAATTGATCGGTCGAAAATATTGGTTGTAAGCTTTGGCTTGAAAGCTGTTAATGCTGACACGAATACTATCCAGCCCGGCATTAAACAATTCTTTCATAAGATCAGGCCGACTGGCATTTGTATTGAGATTAATTGTTCCCTGATTGGTTTTTTTTCTAATTTTTTCAATAGCCGGTCCTATGGAATGAGCAGCCAATAAGGGTTCCCCTTCACATCCCTGACCAAAACTGACCACTGAACAATCGACACTTTGAATATGAACCAGTGCTATCTCTGCAATTTCATCAGGATCAGGGGTGAAAGAGATCCGATCCTGACTGCAATGAATGGGGCTATTTTTTTGTAAAGACAGGCACCCCAGGCATCTCGCATTGCATTTGGTAGATGTTGGCAGAGGCGCTTCACATCTGCCAATAAAAAAATTTTTCGCAGCTGGACAGCTGTAAACCAGTGCACAATGTTCCAGATGTTTCCGCAATCTGTTGTCAGGCATGATTGCCTGCAAGCGTTTTACACCTTGTTTTATCTTAGAAAGTGGCATTAGCCTTAGATCCTGACGTCTCTCCCAATCGACTTGAATGGCAGAAATCCTAAAACCATTCTGATACCATCCGATAGCGCCATACGAAAATAGAGGCAATGGTTGAACATCGCTTTCTGAATCAAATGCGCTCAAATGGGAAAGTATATAGCCGGGAGAACAAAATACAGATACGGGAAATAATAGAGTTCCAGGCGCATATGGATTTTCGATGATTTCTTCAATGCTGTCAGTCATGGGTTGATATACAATTGGTGTCCGATCTTTTAAAAACATTATTTCACTGCCATAGGGCAACGGAATCGTATTTTGTACAGAAAGAATTTCAAAGTCATTTGGGCCTGATCGACCAACAGCTGCGTATCCTTCTAATTCAAAAATTTCACCATTTTCATCCGCAACCAATGGCTGAATATATTGTGGCGATTTGGAATTTTTTTTTCGCATAGTTTTTGTCGTATTCATTATTCCTTTCAATTTCCAAGGTTCTATATATGATAAATGCTAAAAACACAATAGATCATGATTGTCATTCTGTTTTTCACTTCAGAAAAAACCATTGCAAAATCATTCGATTTATATGTATACATCAATAAAAAATATCTCATATCAGAATTGAATATAATAATCGTTATGGAAAACCAAGATAAAATAAAGGCCAGGACGCTTTGGCATAGATGGTTTGGCGCTTTTATAAAAATTCTTTTGGAACCTTTGGATATACAAGTTGAAACTGATTATCCTGTTATGAAAGAATTACCTGAAACAGATGTTATTATTATTCGGAAAAAAGGCGGTCTATGGTCAAAAGAGCAATTAAAGTATATACCTGATGGTATCCGACAAAGTAAAGCAAGGTATATTCTTCTTGAATTAAAATACACGGAATCAATAAATGAGGATACAATCGCTCAAATTAGTGGCTATAGTTTTTTTTACAGAACTTCAAGCAAAATAAAAAAACAAGATCTGGATGCATTCATTATTACTTCAAAAACACCATCAAAAAAGTTCAGAAAGCCATTTGGTTACGATCAAACCCAATGGGCAGGCGTTTTTAAAAGTAAAATACCTGTTATGAGAAACTATCCGATTATATCTTTAAACGATTTATCTGATAAACCCTACAATAACCTGTTTAGAGTTTTTGCAAGCAAAAAAGATGAAGTGTTTAAAGGCTTTGTCAAAGTGGGGGAAATGCACAAAACAGGTAAAATACCAGAACCATTAAGTTCCTTTTTTTTAACGTTTTACAATATCTTATATGAGGAAGGAGAGATCAAAATGTACCCTTTTAATTTTACTCCTGAGGAAGCAGATAGAATATATAAAGAATTTAAAGACGCAGTTTTGTCAAATATGGAACCTGAAATGCTATCAAATTATTTTAAGATAGAAGATATAATGAAAAGCTTTAAACCTGAAGATATAATGAAAAGCTTTAAACCTGAAGATATAATGAAAAGCTTTAAACCTGAAGATATAATGAAAAGCTTTAAACCTGAAGACAGATTGAAAGGATTAAAGCCAGTTGACAGACTCAAAGGTTTGAAGCCAGTTGACAGATTGAAAGGATTAAAGCCAGTTGACAGACTCAAAGGTTTGAAGCCAGTTGACAGATTAAAAGGATTAAAGCCAGTTGACAGACTCAAAGGATTAAAGCCAGTTGACAGACTCAAAGGATTAACGCCTGAAGAAATTTTAGAACTTGAATCCCATATACAATCATACAAAAAAAGAAATAACCAAATAAAATAGATTAGAAATTGCTCATTAAAAAAATTCATCTTGTACGGAGTTCGCTTGTGCGCAAAAGGAGTTTATTATGAAAGAAAGAATACGTTTTATTTTACCTATTATATTCATTGCACTTTGCTTTTCATGTGCCACTAATTATTCCACAATACCAACCACCATAAAATCCTCTCAACAATCAAAAGAATTTTCTCAAACAAAACCAATATTACATCAACAGACAAGGCCAACAACATTATCTAAAAGAATATACTCAAAGCACCAAAAATATATAAATTTTGTTAAAAATGCTGAAAAACTATTGAAAGAAAAACAGCTTGCCAAAGCCTTAAAATTTGCTCAACAGGCCTTTGAATACGCACAATCCAATTTTCCTGTAAAATCAAAAGAACGTATTAAAACACATCATTTACTGGCAAAAATTTATGAAATGCAAAAAAACTATCCTGCTGCTGAAAAACATTATCAACAAGCACACCGAATTAATAAGGATATGCTGGGTGAACGTCATGAAAAAACGTTGAATGTTCTGAATCAACTGGCTCGACTATACGAACAATGGGGTAAAACTCAAAAAGCAGAACAATACTACAAAACATTAAATGCAATATACCAGGATATATTTGGAAGTAATCATAGAGAAACCTTAGCCATCGTCAATCGATTGGCAAACCTTTTTCTTTCTTCCAAACAATATTCCAAAGCCAGGCCATACTCAGCTCAAGCACTAAAAATTAGTAAAACGCTTTATGGGAATAATTCAGCCAGCACATTGGATGCAATGATCCAGGCTGGAAAAAACTATTATTTCTGTAATGCTTATATCCGTGCTTTTAATACGTTTAATCAAGCCTTATTGATTACCCAACAAAATATGAATGTTCCATCATCAAAAAAATTAGAAATCTATCAGTTTAATGCACATCTTCATCAGTTACAAAAAAGATATAAAGATGCTGAAAATATGTATAAAAAAGCAATTGCTTTGAGTCAGCAGATGAAAGGTCCTGAAAACAATACACAACTGATTTTATATCAAAAATTGACAGAACTTTATAAAATTCAAAATAAATATCAGGAAGCTAAAACGACCCTCATTCAAACCGTTAAACTGTCTAATTTATTATTAGGAAAGAAACATCCAAAAACCATTAATTATCAGAAAGAACTGGCTGAGCTTCTGTTTAATCAAAAAGAATATGGCCATGCGGCGGAAATTCTATCTCAAGCTTTAGAAAGCAGCAATGATGTATATGGAGAAAACCACGAGAAAACGTTTTCTTTATCCAGGCGGCTGGCTGAAATATTCATTGCCCAGGCCCGTTTTCAAGAAGCTGAATCCTTATTTAGAAGTAATTTGAAAGTTCAAAAAAAAATATTGAACGCTACCAGAGATAATCTCAAACAACTCGCTCATTTGTTTAAAATGCAAAACAATTGTTCAGATGCAATTGATTTGATGGATCAAGCATTTCGTTTAAATGAAGCAACATTGGGGCCTACACATCCTGAAACGTTAAAGTCATTGATGGAACTTATCGGATGTATGATCAAAAACAACCAAAATGTTCAGGCTTTGGATAAATTAAAGCGTATTGAGAAGCCTCTTTTTAAAGAACGATTTGAATTCTCTCAACATATAAATACTAAAAATACTACTTCGGAACCTACGAACAATATAAAACTGAATGCTTCAACATTTTGTGATGCTGTTCTTTCGCTGACAAGATCCATGAGTAATCAAGATGCCATTAGTTACGCTGCTGATGTAATGCTCAGATGGCAATATCTTAATCATTTTCCAGGATCTGGCCAATCGTCATTACCTGGACATATGGATATTCATGCATTATTTCAAATACAAATGCTAAATCTTCCTTATCGTTTACCTCGAAACAGTGTTTTTTTTCATATTGTTCCATATAACCACATTGATTTTTATAATGCACAAAAAACAGAAACAAGATGGTTTATAATGATGATTCTTTCTGAACAGGAAAAAAATCATATGTTTTGTCAGGATTTAGGTCCTGTTCAAAATTCTCGAAAACGGATCCGAACATTAATGAATCATAAAACCCAACAAATGGAAAAAAAGGATATTGAATCAAAATTATACCAGCAGCTTTTTAGCATTTTTGAGGATTATATCAAAGATGTTCAATCCGTATACATTTCAGCTAATGGATACGCCAATCAGATTCCTTATGATAGACTCAGGCTTAAAGACGGTCATTTCTGGATTGAACGACAGCATATTTGTCGCGTTTTTTCTGCAATGGATTTCTTAAAACCAAAATCTCATTTATATACAGGGTCTTTGTTAGCTGTCGGTCATGTTGATTATGATAATTTTTTAGAAAGTAATACGGGAACCATGAACGAAGGAGCACTCCATTTTTCATCATCAACAAGTAACCATATTCCTTTTCCTGAAACGCAGAAGATTCATTACCGATATCAGCCCCACCCCGATGAAGGCCGTGTAATTGAAGAAATTATCAATATCTATGATGTCAGCCGACAATCGAAACCAATATTTTGGTCAGGTACTGAAGCTAACGAATCTGCGATTAAAAAACTTGTTAATCCACCAAGAATTTTTCATCTTTCTGTTGATTGCTTTTATTTTAACAACCCAAATGATATATCACAACTCCCATCAGGAGCATTAGCGCTTGCAGGTGCCAATAAAGGGTTAATGAAACAAATGGGGCCAAATGGACAGGATGGCCTATTATTAGATGCTGAAATTTTAGAACTGAATTTAAATGGAACTGAATTAGTACTCTTATCCAAAAAATGTGATGAATACGCTTCAGACTCATCTTATAGTCCATTTTTTCATATGGCAGCTACTTTTCATATGGCAGGTTGCCGGTTTGTGCTATCTCCGCTTTTGCCAGTTAATCATGATACAGCATCAATGTTTTTGATTCACTTTTATGAAAATTGGCTACGACAATCAATCAGTAATCCCTCAAAAGCGCTTAGACAAACAAAACTTCAATATATTGCTAAAAAAGTTCCTCCAAAAATTTGGGATAGCTATATATTGATGGGTTTTTAGCAAAGGAGAATTTCAATGAAAAAATATTCATTAATCATATTTGATTGTGATGGTGTTATGTTTGACACACGTAAAGTAAACCGTTTGTATTATAACCATATGTTATCACATTTTAACTTACCTGAAATGACAGATGAGCAATTTGAGTATTCTCATTCGCACTCTGTAGTTGATGCGGTTAATTATTTGATGAAACCTCATAATATTCCTGAAGAGAACGTTTATACCTATCTTAAAAGTATAAATTATGGAGAATATATTTCTCACATGATTATGAATCCTGATCTGAAACCTCTGATAGAAGCCATTCGTCCTCCCTGTTACACCGCTATTGCAACAAATAGAACAGATACCATGCCTAAAGTCATTAAAAAATTTGAACTTGGATCTTATTTCGATAAAGTAATGACAGCAGCAGACGTAACAAACCCTAAACCAAACCCTGAAATGATCTTGACAATTATTACGCATTTTAATGTTGAAAAGAATCGTATTTTGTACATTGGTGACACTAATGTTGATGAACAGGCTGCCATGCAAAGCAATATCCCTTTTGCAGCATTCCAGAACAACAGTTTAAAGGCAGATTATCATTTGAATGCATTGTCAGAAATAAAATCTATTATTTCAGGATAACCAAAACGACATAACTTTGTCGACGATAGAAAGGATTTTTCTATGAAAATACCAGGCATCAACTTAGTAGAGACAGTGGCTGTCAATACTTTTGAAAATTATGTATTACCGGTGGCAAGAGAAATATTTTGGACAGAGCGTTTTACACAAATGCCTTTTGCCAAAAATATCTTTTTTGGTTTGTGGGAAAATTTTTTTAAATTGGGACAATTTAAATTTTTTCGGGATATGATGCCTGAATTCAATCCTGAAAAAACAAATATGAGCTGGATTCCCATTAATAAAAGCATCGAAGGGATGCAAGAAATTGCATTACCAGAGGTTGTTTTAGATAAACTTATTGAAAAAGCCAGTCATCGAGTCATTGTTAACTACTGCGGCTGCCGAAAAGTGGAGAATTGTAAAACATACCCTCATGATATCGGTTGCCTCATGATGGGCGAATCTGCATTGTTAATTCCTGAAAAAGTCAGGAAGGAGGTGAATGCAGAGGAAGCCAAAGCCCATGTTAGAAAAGCCGTTGATGCTGGATTGGTTCCTATTACAGGAAAGGCCAGAATAGATAACGATCTATTCATGATTCCAGATTATGATACATTACTGACGGTTTGTTTTTGCTGTGAGTGCTGCTGTATAACCCGATTTACCAAACACATCCCTCCTGAATTTCTTGATCAGCTTTTCCATCCTGTTGAAGGCCTATCCATTGAGGTTACTGATGATTGTATTGGTTGTGGTAAATGTGAACCCAAATGTTATGTGGAAGCCATCAAAGTGGTTGATAAAAAAGCGGTTATTGATGATAAATGCCGTATTTGCGGCCGATGTGTGTCAGCCTGCCCCACCCAGGCACTTCGATTGATCGCAAGCAATCCAAATGCAGCCGAAGCCGTTATACAAAGGATAGACTCTGTTGTGAGTTATTAACACCAACCCACATATATTTTTTAGGATATTGGCCAGTTCCCTTTTTTATTTAGGAATGTTCTGAAAATAAATTCCCCATTCTCAATTTACATTTTCGGTTCTTATCTGTAGAGACAAGGCATGCCTGCCAAGAAACATTCTAATAACTGAGGAATTTCGGTTAGTTATATCGATACATAATTGCAGCACATTATACAATGCACAATAAGAGGAAAGGCATATCAACCACAACTTTTGCGGTTGATAATTATTTGAAAATTTTCAAAAGAAAATTAAGACAGGTTGAAAGTTTTCGGGACGAAGAAATGACAAGGTTAACATTTCAAGGAATGGCGACAGTGAGAAATTTTGTACCATTTATGTCAGGGGCAAAAAATGCGCACAAAAGTCCATTTGAATTAGCAGGCGGTGAAACATATGAATTG